>ERZ1031798.1-NODE-1-length-252059-cov-65.220778_pt1 | contig 252059 bp, 208 predicted proteins | sample MGYA00517882_ERZ1031798 | MGnify/ENA primary metagenome ERZ1031798 (study PRJEB33719, sample SAMN04261244) | wastewater metagenome | biome: rural village; feature: human; material: feces | host: Homo sapiens | place: El Salvador | collected 2013-01-07 ...
CAGGACCGCAAGCAACATCCCGCTCGGCATCGGCGGCGACATCGCCAACTTCAAATCGTCCGCCCATCTGGCCGCCTACGCGGGCATATCGCCCGTCACCGGCCAATCCGGCACCAGCATCAAAGGCGAACGGCCCTCCAGGCGGGGCAACAAACGCCTCAAGAACGCGCTGTGGCAGACCGCGTTCGTCGCATCCACCAAACACCCGCCCTCCGTGGCCTATTACAAGCGCAAACGCGAACAGGGCAAACACCACAACGCCGCCATCATCTGCCTCGCGCGTCGGCGCTGCGACGTGATCTACAGCATGCTCAAAAACGGAACCCTCTACCAGGAACCAGCCCTCGTAGCCTGAACCGGGCCACACGGGAAAGGACGCCGGACGCCACCGGCAGGGCGAAGCGCGCCCACGACAGCCAACCGGAATCCCGACACGTCAACTCCCCAAGGAGTTGACAAAAACATAGGAACACCCCCCCGACAAAAAACTTTCGTGGCGGGTTCCAGTGATCGTCGCAACGCCTGGCTGACTGACGGGAGGGCCAAGTGAACAGGTGGGTGTTCGAGGGTGTGGAGTACGCGACGCGTGGCGAGATGTGCGCGGCGCGGCCAACAAAAGCGCGATCGGCACGCTCGTGGAACGCTCGACACGATTCACGATCCTCCTGCACCCGTCCGACGGGCACGACGCCGAACACGTCCAGCAGGCCGTCATCCGGAAAATGCAATACCTGCTCAAGCTCCCGAGGAACTCGCTGACCTGGGACTAGGGTTGGTTCCTCGCTCGCCGTTGCAAGCTAGTTTGTTCTAGTTTGCAACGGTATACAATATACGTCCTTAGGCTATGTCGTCTAAGGACATGTCATTTGCGCTCATGACTTGATTTTATTGCGATATCCTGCCATGGCGATGAGCGCGCATACGATCATCGCCAGCACGGTGACGAATACGGTTTTCCACCCCGCGGCCAGCAGCACGCCAGCGAGCACACTTCCCAGCACCTGTCCCAATACGGGAGCGAGTTCGCCGACGCCTCGCGCCCACGAACGTTCCGACTCCGTATAGGATTTTGTCAACAGGGCGCTGCCTGCGGCGTAGCACAGCGACCAGGATATTCCGATCAGCAGCAGATCCAGAGTGACGGCATACGAAGCCGACGCGGCGAGTGCGACGACTGTGCCGAGCATGCCGATGATCAACCCCGTCAACGCCTGCGCCATTTCGCTGTTTTTCTTGTGGAAAATGAAGATGGCGAACAGGGTTGGCAGGTACATGCCGACCATGTGCAGTTGCATGGCGACCATTCTGGTTTGCGCGTTTTGGGAGAACGTGCTCTCCAAGACTATGGGTGCGCCGCTCATCACGAGCACCATGACGAATGATGCGACGAAGCTGATGGTCGCGCCCAGCACGAACCGGGGTCGGGTCAGCAATGCCGGATAATTGGGGGTTGTGCTCGCGGTAGCTTTGTCGCGCATATGCGCGGGAGTTGGCGACTGAATTTTCGGGAGCGCCAGCAGCACGATTACCGCGCAGGCGGCGAGCACGCTGACGACGTAATATGATCCCTCGTATTCGATGTTGGTCGCAGTGCCGAAGAATGTCGCCAGAACCGGGCCGATGATGCTTGCTATGGCTCCTGCCGATAGGATTCCGTTGATTGCCTTGCTTTCTTTGCCGGGCATGGAATCGGCTGCGGCATACCGGTAGTAGTTCGTCCCCGACTGGTATATGCCCACACAGAACGTCCCTATACAGAGCAATGGGAACTGGTGGAATCGCAAAGCCGTGGCTGAGGATATTCCACCCAAGACGGCTAGAAGGGCGCCGAAGACGAATACTTGCCGATAGCCGAATCGCCCCACCAAGCGTCCCATTGCCGGTGTGCCGATCACCGTACCGATGAATATGCACGCTATCGGGAATGTTGCCATCCATGGTGCTGGCGCGAGGGACGAACCGGTCAGTGAGGTGATTGTCAGATCCACGCTCATGCCCGATAGGCATAATCCTTCCGCAATCAGCAATATGGGGAAGATTCTTCTTGCTGACGTCCCTTGACTATAGCGCTGAATCATTACCTGGCTCCTCCTCCGAGTAATACAAAATAAAATGATATTTCCGCGTTTTGATTGTTGTATTCGTCATACTGGAGTATTAATCTGTGATGGATTATTTGTTGTTTTTTAAAAGTTCTCGCTGTACTTGGTTTCAAGTTTTTGTTGTCTCCATATGACTCAGCGGAATTTTGGCGTAGAGCACCCACAATCCATCATCGCTTCTATAGTTAAGTTCGCCTCCCATTTCCTGTATTCGTTTTGAGTGCAGTGAAAGGCCCCTTCCCGATTGTTCGAATGCAGTCAGCGCCGATCCGGCTGCAATATCATTCATCTCGCTAATTTCCATTGACGATGGTGATAGCTTGACCAGCAACTCGAACGAGCCATTGCGTGGGGAACCGTGACGCTGTATGTTGTTGCAGAGTTCTCTTATCAGGGATAACGCTTCTTCCTTTTCTTCCGGCGAAGCTTTGATGCAGCATCCGTCGATGGCCGTATTTCCGTCATACCCCAGCGCATGAAGATGGCTGCATCTTTCATCCAGCAGATTACGCAGTTCAACCATGAACGTCGTTTCTGATTTCGCGTCCTTGTCTTCCGAGGAAAGGATGTCTATGATGTCGTGCACTTGCGTGAACGCCTCTTGACTATGTTCAAGAACGATTGCCCAATCATCGCTGTCAGGTATGTTTTCATCGATATGAACCCGGGCCATTAATGAGATATCCGAAAGATTATTGGTCAAGGAATCATGTATCTGTATCGCAAGACGATTCTTTTGCCTCATATAATCAAGCTGCTGAAGCTCAATCTGCAATTTCAGCCTTTGCTCTTCTCTGATAAAAGCCTGTTGGCGAAGCGCTACCAATCTGCCGGCAAGCAAGCTGGCCAAGAACATGACCGTGACCGACACGGAAACGAAAACATTGAAGTTCTCCACCATAACGCTTCGCGCTATATACGTACAGGAACAAATCAGCATTGCGATCAGCCATTCAGGCACGGTTCCGGAGAACGCAAGAATGCCGAGAGCGATGAGCATGCCGCTGATAACGAAGGGACTGTCCTGAGTGAGGGAGATGGAGATCACGGAACCTGCAACAATGATGGCCCAACATGCTTGGCCTCCAATGGCAGGAAGAAGGACAAAGGAAACCGCAAGCACTCCATAGAGCATTGCCGGCAGAAGAGGCATGGGACCAATCTGGATTATCTCCATCAGGGCAAGAGACAGCCCCAGCAGCGACAGAAGGGACAAGCAGGGATGTGCCACATAGCGCCGAATTATTTTTGACGGAAACGTAAACGCCGTATTCATGGAAATCCTCATCAGCGATTGAGATGCATCCAGGCGGAAATCAATGCACGGTTGTTCGCTACCCCCAGCTTGGACGCGGCATGTTCAAGATGGGTCCGCACCGTGGTCTGACCGATCGATAATTCCTCCGCTATGTCGGACATCGATCTCCCTCGCGCCCATCGATCAACGATTTCCATTTCACGAGGGGACAGATCCTTGTTCTTCTCTGACTTCAGCCGCAAAAACGAATCGTGGGCATTCAGAAAACGATCAGAACAGATTCCTGTTTCCTTTATCTGCAGCAAAGCCTCGGCGATTGTTTTCGGATTGTCCTTATGTATGATTCCCTGGGCTCCCGAAGCCACCGCTTCTGCAGCATATTCGGCGACGCTGAATGATGTCATCATGAGTACGGATGTCTTCCAATTCTCTTTTCTAATCGTCCGGCACACCACCAATCCGTTGATATCAGACATGGAGACATCCGCCAACAACAGATCCGGACAGTGATGCGAAGTACAGACGGCTATGGCCTCAGCGCCAGTATCGACTGGTGCAAGAACCGTACAGCCGGGAAGTAGGCGTTTGAGACTGGCTGAAAGCAATCGCAATGCCAGCCGGTCGTTATCCATGATCAAGAGTGTCGGTGAAGATCTCATGAATCCCCCTAAAATGTGGCGAAACAGGAACGGACGTCCAAGGGGCATCGGAAGTCTGACACGCATATGATACATGTTCTCTCCAATGGCCGCCTCGACAGCTACACGAGTTCGGTCTAAGCCGGCGGCCGATTTCACGGCGCCTCTTGATGTGTAGGCCAAATTTCGTAGTGCGGTTCCCCATCCGGGAATCGGCACATGTGCTAAAGCGAGAAGGACGCAGGCGCAAAACACGTTGACGCCCGATATGCCCCCCTAGAAACACCACAGATGGCTGTTGACATCGATGCAGATAGCAAGGCCACGCCTGCCATCCCATCATCTGCCAAGGCCTGCAAGGTACATCGACGGCCTGTCAGCAGCGGATAATCCTCATTTTCGAGGATGAGACCTTGGCTCATGGCGAGACTCTCCGTAACCTAACGAATACCCGCTCAAATGGACGGGAACAACAGTCCGGGGAATGGTGTCTTACCGGCGTGGCCGGTTGCCTTGCGGGATTATCCAAAAGGAGATGAAATGAAATCACTGTCGGCAACTCTCTACTGCAACAGGGTGTCGAAAACTATCGGCGGGAAACCGGTCCTGAACGACATATCATTCAGCGCGTATCCCGGAGAAACCATCGCCCTGATCGGCCCGAACGGGGCCGGTAAGACCACGCTGCTCAAAACCTTGGGTGGCCTGATCGCCCCCGACCAAGGTGAAACTAATATCCGCGGCCGTATCATGAACCCCGAGAACCGCGACATGCTATTGAGACAGGTCGGCATGCTGATCGGCATTCCCGTCTTCGAGCGAGGCATGAGCGTACGGGCCATCCTCCACAAGCATCTAGCGTTCATGCGATGCGACTGGTCCCCCGACGAAACAATGGAACGGGTCGGCTTGGCCTCCATGGGGGATTTACCGGCCGATACCTTGTCCATGGGCAACCGCATGCGCCTTGCACTGGCAACGGCCCTGGCGCATCATCCCACGCTCCTGCTCCTGGATGAGCCGATGAACGGGTTAGACCCCACGGGTATGAAGCTGTTTTGCCGCATCATCCGGGAAGAGAACAAACGAGGAGTCACGGCCATCATCAGTGCGCACATGCTCGCCCAACTCGAAACCATCGGAGACCAGGTCATCGTCATCAATCACGGTTCCGTCAAAGCGCAACATGCCATGAGCGACATCAGCGATCTGGAATCCTACTATTTCCGCCACACTCAGGACTAACACAAACAACCAAGGAGCATGTCCCATGCTGGATGTCTACCGCATCGAACGACAATACACCTCGTATAGGTTCTACCTGTTTCTACTGGCCGCCACTCTTATCGGCAGCTCGCTGTCGCTGCTGTTCTTCAGGATCGTGGGTATCGCCCGAGTCGATCATCTCGGTTTCCTGGTTTCCGACTTAACGGTGGCCGTGACCTGCGCGGTCGCCACCGCCGGCTGCTCCATCGCCTCAACCGCCCACTACGCCCGTATCATCATTCCGGCCTACTCCGGCACGGGCCGCGTAATCACCTATGCATGGCCCTGCGGCAGAGCCCCATTGTTCTTGGTGAAAAACGCGATGATCTGGTCCGGCACGTTCCTCGCCACATGGGCAGGCATGTCGGCGCCCCTGATTCCCTACGCACTATTGACCGGAGACGGTTCCCGTCTCCCCGCATTGGCAAGCATGATGGTCGAAGCTCTCGGCGTTGCCATACTATCCGCCAGCGTAAGCGTCATCAGCGGGCTGATTGGACTGCTGCGAGGCTCGGGCGTCACCGCAATCGTAGCGGCAATCATCCTCGGCTCCATAGCCGCCAACGGCTTTGCCAACAGCGACGCCAAAGGCTGGACGGTTGTCATCGAAATCGGAACCTGCCTCGTTTTTGCGATTACGGCGCTCTGCGCAACAATCAACAAAGCTCGACATATCACGAAAGAAGACGTAATTTGACCAATGCACATCCCCAGAAAAAGTAAGGCTTATGCTGTTTTCGTGGGTTAGATTGCGGGTTGTGGCAGTCGGATGTCGAGTCCGCCGCATCTGAGCATGACCAGGCCGATGAGGTTGGTGACGTGGTGGAAGCCGTAGGCCATGCGGATGGCGACCTTGATCCCGTTGTTGAACGCCTCGAGCCCCGCGTTCGAACAGCCCGGGTGAACCGGCCGCCGGGCTCCGCCCCCCCGGCGCCGATGCGACGACCACGCCGCACATGGGGCAGTCGACGCGCGGCATCATGGCGGCCGGCCCCACCCTCCAGCAGCCGAGATCCCGGTGCCGCCAACGGCCCAACGGGGGATCAGAAATTCGACCGAAGAAGATGTATCTCGCCGCTAAAGAACTCGGCGTAACCATTAGCGATCTGACCGACGATACCTACTATCGCCAGGATGAGGATTTCATCAGCAGAATTAAGCCGGAAAACAAAAAGACCCCGGCCGATAATCGACCGGAGCCTTCCGAACTGTGCCCCCGCAGGGATTCGAACCCTGGACACGCTGATTAAGAGTCAGCTGCTCTAACCAACTGAGCTACAGGGGCTTGGTTAGATGTTGAAGTGTTCCTTGCAACAGGTGTTAAATATACTCAGATTTGAAGCGGATGCAACTCTCGGCGTGTCGCGCCTATTTCCAGCGTTTTTAAACACCAATACAAAAATCCCCCATGCGGCGCGAACCGCACGGGGGATGATGCTTAAGCTCAGACTCTTGGTCTGTGTGATTCCAGCACTAGGCCGGAATGACTCACTCGGCCACGACCTTCACGAAGAAGGAAGCGGTGATCTCCGGGTGGAGGGCCACCTTGGCGGGGAAATCGCCGGTGGTCTTGATGGTCTCGACCTCGATGGCCTTCGGGTTCACCGCGGCCTTGTCGGACAGAGCGATGGCGATGGCCTCGTTGGAGATACTACCGAACAGCTTGCCGGACTCGGACACCTTGGCGGCGATCTCGACGGTGGTGCCCTCGATGGCGGCCTTGGCGGCGACGGCGTCCTCGCGGGTAGCGACGGCCTTGGCCAGACGAGCGCGCTTCATAGCGGTGATCTGAGCCTCAGCACCCTTGGTCCACGCGAAAGCGAGGCCCTGCGGGAACAGGTAGTTGCGGGCGTAGCCGGCCTTCACGTCGACAACGTCACCGGAGTGGCCCAGGTTGGCCACGGTCTTGGTGAGAATAACCTTGGTTTCAGCCATTGTTCAAAGCCTCCCTAACTCAGCGACCCGAGGTGGCGTACGGCAGCAGGGCCATCTCGCGGGCGTTCTTGATCGCCTTGGACAGCTCACGCTGCTCCTGCACGGTCACGCCGGTGATACGACGGGAACGGATCTTGCCGCGATCGGAAATGAACTTGCGCAGCAGCGCGACGTCCTTGTAATCGATCTCGGTGACCTTGGCGGCCTTCAGCGGGTTCGGCTTCTTCTTGAACGGCTTGACCGGCGGTTGCGGCCTCTTACGTGACATGATGTTCTCCTTATAAATCTTGATATTGATTGCTGCTGGCAGCGGGGAGGTAAGTACTGATCAGAACTCCGGGTCGGAATCGTCGCCGCCGCCGAAATCGGAGGAAGCGCCGAACGTGGAGAAGCTACCGGCATCAGATGCACCGGCATTGCTCCACGGGTCGGCCGCAGGAGCGGACGGGTTGGCGGGAGCGGCAGGCTGCTGGGAGTATCCAGCGCCACCACCCTGATAGCCACCGTTGTAACCGCCCTGGCCACCGGCATAACCACCTTGGCCACCCTGGTTGCCATAGCCCTGATTGGGCTGCTGACCACCCTGGAGACCACCGGAACGACCCTGGAAGCCGCCCTGACCGGACGACTGGCGGGTCACCTGTGCGGTGGCATAACGCAGGGAGGGCCCGATTTCATCGAGCTGCATCTCCACGACGGTTCGCTGGGAACCATCCTGTGCCTGATAGGAACGCTGCTGGAGGCGGCCGGTGGCAATCACGCGCATGCCCTTCTTCAGGGACTGGACGCAGTGGTCGGCCAGATCACGCCAAGCGGAGCACCTCATGAACAGCGCCTGACCATCCTCGAACTGGTTGGTCTGACGATTCCAGGTTCGCGGGGTAGAAGCAATCGTGAAGCTCGCCACGGTCGCGCCGCTGCCAATAGTGCGCAGCTCGGGGTCCGCAGTGAGGTTGCCCACGATGGTGATGACGGTTTCGCCTGCCATAACGGTCCTTCTTACTTACCTTGAATACCAGCTGTTCAGCTGGCTAAACGCTTGATTCAGCCCTTACGAAGGATCTTCGTACGGATCACGGATTCGTTGAGGTTCAGAACACGGTCGAGCTCATCGCTGGTAGCGGGCTCGGCGGTGTACTTCACCACGACGTAGTTGCCTTCGGTCTTACCGGCAATCTCATAGGCGAGCTTGCGACGGCCCCAGTAATCGGGCTCATCGAAAGAGCCGCCTTCCTTGGTGACGAGTTCCAGATACTGCTCGGTCAGCTTCTTCAGACCGCGCTCATCCAGCTCAGGATCGGCGATGAACATCAGTTCGTACTTGTGCGCAGACATCACCCACCTCCTTCGGACTATTCGGCCACGGACGTTCCGTGGCAGGAGTGTGTATGCGTGTTAATCATAGGGCGATGCAGATGCACTTCACCCTGTGAGCAACTTACCCATCTTATGGTCAGGGCGGGACAGTGCCGCATGTTCATCAACGATTGCAGCACTCTTACAACACAGCCCCACTTCACGGCACGCGCTGCGGTGGGGTGCTAGTACACTGGTTAAGGCTAAAAACACTGCAACACAAAAGGATGCGAAAGCATGTCGGCGATTCTTGAAGGCACTCCGGATAAACGACTCGTATTGGTCACGGGCCGCGCCTACCCCGAGCTAGCTGAGAAGGTGGCCGAATGCTTGGGAACCGAAATCCTCGAAACCACGTCCTATGACTTTGCCAATGGCGAGATGTACGTGCGTTTCACCGAACCGGTGCGTGGTGCGGACGTGTTCGTGCTGCAGTGTCATTCGGGCGATATCAACAAGTGGATCATGGAACAGCTCATCATGATCGACGCTTTGAAGCGCGCCTCCGCCAAGTCGATTACCGTGGTGGCGCCCTTCCTCGGCTACTCGCGCCAGGATAAGAAGCACCGCGGTCGTGAGCCCATCACCGCCCGTCTGATTTTCGATCTGTTCCACGCCGCCGGTGCCGACCGCATTATGACGGTCGATCTGCACGCCGCTCAGGAGCAGGGTTTCTTCGATGGTCCGGTCGATCATCTAACCGCCATGCCGGTGCTGCTCGATTACGTGCGTTCCACCCTTGATCTGGGCAACACCACCATCGTGTCCCCGGATGCCGGCCGTATCAAGGTGTCCGAACAGTGGGCCGCCAAGCTAGGCAATCTGCCGCTGGCGTTCATCCACAAACAGCGTGACATCACCCGCCCGAACCATGCCGAGGCACATGGCATTATCGGCGATGTCGACGGCCGCGACTGCGTGGTCATCGACGACATGGTCGATACCGCCGGTACTATCTGCGAAGCCGTGCGCACACTGAACGAATCCGGCGCCAAGTCGGTGACCTTGGTCGCCACTCATGGCTTGCTTTCCGGCCCGGCCGTGGAGCGACTGGCCAACTGCGGCGCGCATGAAATCGTGTTTATGGACACCGTGCCGATTCCTGAAGAGAAGCGCCTGCCGAATATGACCGTGCTGTCTTGCGCACCGCTGCTGGCCGCGGGTATTCGCTCCGTGTTCGAGGAAGGTTCTGTGGCGATTCTGCTCGACGGCCTGCCCGAAGACATGCGTCCGCGCAATATCTATGCGTGATTGATACGCCGAAAATCCTTACGGAAAAACGCCGCTTGACTATTGATCAAGCGGCGTTTTTTCGTATAGCTCCAATCAGATGAAAGCGCGCTCGCCGAAGATGGCGGTGCCGACGCGCACGATGGTGGAGCCCTCTTCGATGGCGTAGGCCATGTCATGGGTCATGCCCATTGACAGTTCGGTGCAGTCGGCCGTGCCTTCGGCACCGGAGGCAAGAATCTGGTCACGAGTGCGGCGCAGATGCGCGAAGCCCGCACGAATCGTGCGCTCATCATCCACATGGGCACCAATAGTCATCAATCCCTGCAAGCGCAGTCCGCCCATCGCACCGATGCGCTGGGCCAAGTCGATGGCGTGGCTGGGTGCGCAGCCGGACTTCGATTCCTCGCCGGATTCGTTCACCTCCAGCAACACGCCGACCGTGATGCCGCGCATGGTGGCGCGGCGGGCGATCTTCTCCGCCAGTTCGATGGAATCCACGGATTCGATGGTGTCCACCGCCGGCAACACCTTGCCGATTTTATTGGCTTGCAACTGGCCGATGAGATGGAACGGAACATGCCGGCCGGCCCCGGCCAAGGCATCATCGCCCGAAGCGGCGTCGCGGACCACGCCCAGCGCATACCCCCGTTCGGCCAGGCGCTTCGCCAGGCCCGGGGCCTTGACGGTGACCTCCTGGGGACGGTTCTCGCCGATGCAGCGCACGCCGGCGTCGATCGCGGCCAGGATCTCACCCACGTCACGGGTCTTGGTGGCGGCCAGCAGCCGCACCGACCCGCTCCTGCGACCGGCGACGGCCTCAGCCTCGGCGATACGGTCGAGCACCCGATGCACGCCATCGGCGATCTCATTCGCGCGCCCGCGCTCGATGGCCTCGTTCGTCAGGTCCTTATGCTCCATGTATGCCGTCATTGCTGTTCTCCCCGGTGAATCGACATTCCATCATACCCATACGGGAAGGCGTTGCGCCGGCGCCTCATCGCTTCCTGGTCTTGCGGCCCTTTAAGTAGATGTCGATGACGATCCATACGCCGAGGGCGAAGGCCACGACGTAGCCCATGAAGCCGATGACCGGAATGCCGAAGATAATCGGCTTCATGCCGGCGTAGTAGACAATCGACGAGCCAACGAACAAACCGACCACAATCAGGGCCATCGTCAGACGATTCGCCATATCCGAAAGCAGCTGGAACGGCTCTTCGGAGCCGACCAGTTCCATGTTGACGCGCAACTGACCACGGGTCAGCATACGGGCCACGGTCTTGAGTTCGGTCATGGTGCCGAGCGTGGCATGCAAAGCCTGATGCCCCTCAACGCCCAGCGACTTGATCTCGTCTTCGGTGGCGTTCTTCAGCGATTTCGACGTGGCGATATGGTCGGAAATGATTTCGATCATATTCACATCAGGAATGAACTCGTCCAGCAAGCCTTCGAGCGTAACCAACGCGCGGCCGACGGTGGTCACCGTACTGGGCACCTCGATGTTGTGGCGGCCGGCCATCTGCGTCAGTGCGGTCAGGAAAGCGGCAATGTCCAGTTCGGCCAGATCCACGGTGCCGAATTCCTTGACGATCACGTCCAGATCGGCCAATAGCGCGGGATAGTCCTCCGGATCGGCCTCGGTGCCGGCAAATCGCAGCAGCCCCTCGGCCAGAGCGGGCGAATCCTGTTTGGCGACGGCGAAAATCATTTCTTTGAGGACTGCACGGGTGCGCTGGTCGAGCCGACCGGTCATACCGAGGTCGATAAGTATGATCTGGCCGCCCCGGATGAGGATATTGCCGGGATGTGGGTCGGCGTGGAAGAAGCCGTCGTCGAGAATCTGTGTGGCGTAATTGTCGACGAGCTTGGTGCCGATCTCCTTCAAGTCATAACCGGCGTCGATGAGCTGGCCCGGGTGGGAGACGGAGATGCCGTCGATGTACTCCATGACCACCACATGCTCGGTGCACAGTTCGGCGTACACCGTCGGGCAGTCCATGTATTTGAATCGGGCGGCGAAACGCTTGAATTCGGCGAGATTGCGGGCCTCGATCAGAAAGTCAGTCTCCGATTCGAAGGTGTCCCACAGCTCCTCGACCACGCCCTTCAGGTCCACGATCTGTGAGGTGCGAATCACCTTAGTGGCGGCCTTGGCTATGGAGCGCATGATGGAGACGTCCTGGGCCATGATTTCGCGCACACCCGGGCGCTGCACTTTAATGGCCACATCTTCGCCGGTTTTCAGCGTGGCGCGATGCACTTGCGCCAGTGAAGCAGAGCCCAACGGCTTGGGGTCGATATGCGCGAACACCTCGTCGGCGGGACGCCCGTATTCGGCGGCAAGCACATCCAACACCGTGGAATACGGCATTGGGTCGGCGTCGGCGCGCAGTTTGGCGAGTTCGTCGCAGAAGCTTTGCGGCAGAATCTCGGAGCGCATCGACAGAATCTGGCCCACTTTGACGAACGTGGGACCGAGCGCCTCGAACATGAGGCGCATTTTGACCGGAGTCAGGCCGTGCAGCACGTCGAATTGCTCGACGATTCTGGTGATCTGCCCCAGTCGTTTGATCTTGCCACGGCGCGTCAGATGGTAGCGCGTGGCGAAATCGTTCCTGCGTCCGAACAGTGCCAGCGTTTCGTCGGATACGCTCGGAGTCGCCTTGGTAACGGTCTGCTTGAGCGTGTCCGACGTGTCGACGGACCGGTTCGCCGCCGCCTCACGTTCGGCTTTCGCAGGCGTCAGAATAGGGTCGACCCTGCTGGAAAGCGGGGTCGACTCTGATTCCGGCGTAGTGCGTGTGGGCTTGGTCACTCGGCCTTGCCCTCGTCAGCGGGCTTGTCGGCGGCACTGGTGTCGGCTGCGGCGGCAGCTTTGTCGCCGGCTTCGGCGGCGGCCTTCTTGGCGTCATCCACCGTCTCGCTCACCTTGCGCTTGAGCTCGGTGTTCAGCGCCTTGCCCTGCTCGACCGTAATCTCGCCCTTCTTGACGAGTTCGTCGACGAGCTCGCTGCTCTTCTCATATCCGGTGGCAAGGGCTCCGATGCCCGCCAGCAGGACCTTGCGCAGGCCATCACCCAAAAGATTAAAATCAGCCATGATACCCCTCCTTCGAGGTCCGACATGGCCTGGTGCCATGTCTCGTACCACCAAGCCTAGCGCAAAAAGCAGGGCAATGTACTAGACCCTCAGACTGATTTCGGCTGGTTTTTCGCTGATTGGTACTTACCGAGGACTCACCGAGAATTCACCGAGGACGTTCGGCGGCAGCCTTGCGCGCGTTGGTGGCTACTTGATCGATCCGGGCGAGTTCCTTGGCTTGTTCGGGGGTCTGATCGGACGTATCGAACGTACCGTAACGACGAGTCACGGCGGTTTCGATAAGGAAATCGCTGATGGCGGGGTTTTTAGGCAGCAACGAGCCGTGCATGTAGGTGCCGATCACGTTGTGCACGCGCGCGCCCTCGGTATGGTCTTCGCCGTTGTTGCCTCGGCTGTCCTGATCGACGGTGCCGAGTGGCTGAACGCCTTCGCGCAGGAAGGTCTGGCCGGAGTGGTTCTCGTAGCCAATCACATCGCCGAACTGGTCGGAATGCTCAACAAGATTGCCGATCATACGCACGTTCTGGCCCACGGTATAAGCACCGATAACGCCGATGCCATCCAGACGGGTGCCGTCCACGGTCTCGAAATACTCGCCGAACAGCTGGTACAGGCCGCAGATCATCAGCATCGGCGTACCGTCTGCGGCAAGCGAGCGCAGCAGGTCGGCGCGATGGTAGAAGTCGTCGATGATTTTCTTCTGGCCGGTGTCTTGGCCGCCGCCTCCCAGAATAAGGTCCACCTGGTCGGGCCAGTCGTCGCCTTGATTGTACTGGTGGACGACCGGTTCGTAACCGTACAGTTCCAGCCGGCGGCGGATAGTCAGCACGTTGCCGGAATCGCCGTAGATGTTCATGTCTTTGGGATACAGGGACACCACATCGATTGTTCTGGCCATGTCACGTTCTCCTTGTCGATGTCTTCCCGCTAAGGGGAAGTCTTATTCCTCACCATGTCCTCCCGCAGGCGGGAGGTGGCGCGCGGGCGCTAGAGGATAGTTACTTGCCCACGCCAGCGTCCCGTACTTCGGTGATGCGGCCCAGTACGGCGCGGGTTTTGAGCATGGCGGTGTAGGTGCAGTAGATGTGCTTGCGTGTGCCGGGATTGGCGTTGACGAATGCGGTGACGGCCTGTTCGAGGTCGGTGTTCGTATCGGCGACTGGCACTTGGTCATACCCCAAGCGCAGTGCCATGTCCCAGGCGCGCACGCCGGAGACCATGGCGACACCGGACGCGCGCAAAGAGGTGAAGTCCACGTCCCAAAGCCAGCTCATGTCGCGGCCGTCGGCATATTCGTCGTTGATGGCGATCATGGTGTCCGCGTTGGCCGGGTCGAAGCTGGCGAGCGAGAGGCGGAAGCCCATCGGGTTCTTGACCAGCAGCAGTTCGACCGGGGAACCGTTGACGTCGATAACCTCGCCACGGCCGAAAGCCGGCGTGACGCGGGAAACGGCGGCGATGAGCTCGTCGGCGGACACGGCGCAGGCGTTGGCTGCGGCAGTGGCCTTGGATGCGGCGGCATTGTCTTGCATCACCGCACGTACCACGGCGAGCGCGGCGGCCGCGTTGTACAGGTTGTAGACGCCTTCAAGTTTGACGTCGGTGGCGTAGTCCTGGCCGTCCATCTGGAAGGTGGCCTTGTGGTCGCCCACGGCGGTAAGTGTCACGTCAGCGGGGAGTTCTGCCGTGCCTGCGGAAGCTCCCCTCTCCGAGGGGAGCTGTCCGCGAAGCGGACTGAGGGGAGTACTGACTGAAGGGAGTGGCCCGGCCATACCTTCCACCGACACGGTCGTGGCCATGTCGTCATCGGACGGGAAATAGTGGCGCAAATCGTCGGCGAGGCCGAAGTATCGCACTGTGGTGCCAGCCGGGGCCTTTGCGGCGAGCGCGGCGATACGCGGGTCCTCGCGGTTCAGTACCACAGTGCCGGCAGTCGCCGCAGCCACATGGCTGAGCAGTTTGGCCGTGGTGTCGATTTCACCGAATCGGTCAAGCTGATCGCGCATCACGTTGAGCAATAGGGCATAACGGGGCTTGACCTGCTTGACGAAGTGGACGGCGTACGCCTCATCGAGCTCAAGTACGGCGATGTCCGCGTCCAATTTGCCGCCGAGCGTGACTTCGGTAAGCAGTGCGGAAACCACGCCGCGCACGAAGTTCGAGCCAGTCGGATTGGTGAACACCTTCAATCCCAGATCGGAGAGCATCGAGGCGACCATGCGGGTGGTGGTGGTCTTGCCGTTCGTGCCGGACACCAATACCACGCCAAGCGGCAACTGCCCGAGCGTACGGGTCAGGAAGCCAGGGTCAATCTTTTCTACGACTTTGCCGGGCAAAGCCGAACCGCCATGTTTGGTGACGCGGGATGCAAACCGCACGAAGCGGCCTGCGGCCACGGTGGCGAACGCATACCACGGTTTGCGGGCCTGTGCCACGGACGATTGGTCTTGCGAAACATCGCGTGAAACGTTGCTTGCCATCATCACACCCCCTGATTGCTGTTGTAGTCCTGCGGCATGTCCTTGAATTTGGACGTGGCACCGAGGAAGGCGAGGTGGAAGGTTTCAGTCGGGCCGTTACGGTGCTTGGCCATGATGATATCGGCCTCGCCGGGGCGGTCTTCCTTGTCGTAGAAGTCAGGGCGGTGGACCAGGAACACCACGTCGGCGTCCTGTTCGATTGAGCCGGATTCACGCAGGTCGGAGAGCTGCGGCTTCTTGTCGTTACGCATTTCCGGGCCACGGTTCAGCTGGGACAAGGCCACAACCGGCACTTCGAGTTCCTTGGCCAAGAGCTTCAGGGCACGGGAGAATTCGGACACCTCTTGCTGACGGGATTCCACGGCCTTGCCCGAGGTCATCAGCTGCAGGTAGTCGATGACTACGAGTTTCAGATCGTTGGTCTGCTTCAGACGACGGCATTTCGCACGGATCTCCATGAGGCTCATGTTCGGGCTGTCGTCAATGAACAGTGGCGCATTCTGCATCTTGGTCCAGAACTGGTTCAGGGTGTTCCAGCGTTCGGGGGTGATGTCGTCGGCGCGGCGCAGGGCGGCCATCGGAATATTGGTTTCGGCGGAGATAATACGCTGAGCGAGCTCCACCTTGCTCATCTCCAAGCTGAAGACCACGGAAGTCATGTTGTGGTGCAACGCGGCGGCTCGGGCGAAGTCGATGCCGAGTGTGGACTTACCCATGGCCGGACGTCCTGCGACGACGACCATCTGTCCGGGCTGCAGGCCCTGGGTCACGTCGTCGATGTCGCGGAATCCGGTCGGCACGCCCTTGTTGACGAGACCCTGCTGCAGTTTGTCCAGCTGGTCGAGCGCGTCGTGGACCACCGGGCCGATGGCGGCATAGTCCTGACGCACCTTGCCCATCGACATCTCGTAGATCTCGGACTGGGCGAGGTTAACCACGTCCTCGGCCTGCGACCCCTCGGCGGAATAACCGAGCTGGGCGATTTTGGTGCCGGCGGCGATCACATTGCGCAAAATGGCCCGCTGATGGACGATTTCCGCGTAGTACATGGCATTGGCGGCGGTCGGTACGGATGCGACGAGGCTGTGCAGATAGTCCGCGCCGCCGACCTTGTCGAGGTTGCCATCCGCCAACAGCTGGTTGGCCACGAGCACCACGTCCACCGGCTGACTGGCGGAAAACAGATCGATGATCGCGTTATAGATCGTCTGATGCTTGGGCTGGTAGAAATCGGTGACGTCAATGGTCTGCGAGACCTCGCCGATGGCATCCTTACTCATCAGCATGCCGCCGAGCACGGCCATTTCCGCGTCGTCATCATGCGGGGGCACACGGTCGAAAATCAGGTCGCCGGCCGCCGCCGACGTCTGTGCGCCGCCCCGGCCCGCGCGGTCGCCACGATCGCCACGATCCAAGCCACCGCCGAACCCATTCTGATACGAGTGTTCACTTCCTTCTGCCATAGCTTTCAAGTATAGGATGTGGCGTGGCAGGTGAACGATATCGCGTGGAAACGAAACGGCTGCCCGCATCGGTTCATTTCTCATTCACCTATGAGTCAGCGCCGCGACACGCAGAAAGCAAAATGTGGATAGAAAAATAAGTTATCCACATTTTGGGGATAATTCTGGGGATAATCCACTAAGTTATCCACATACTGGGGATAACTTGGTGGATAGTCTGGGGATAACATTCCGCGCCCACAACAGGTGCTTGCGCAACATGGTCAGGCGTGATATGCGTGTGAGCGTGCACATAGACTCTTCCGACGCCAAAGCCACCAGTTCCGGCGATACTACACGCCGCGATGGCTTCGGCACCCCGCATGCCGGCGCAAACACAAACGTCAGCAACGGCCCGACCGACGCCCGCTCCATCAACCGCCGGATCGTGGCGCTGGCCCTGCCGACCTTCGGCCAGCTCATCGCTGAACCGACCTTCATCCTTATCGACACAGCCATCGTCGGCCATATCGGGGATGCGGCGTTGGCCGGCCTGTCAATCGGCTCCACCATCATCCTCACGGCAGTCGGACTATGCATATTCCTGGCCTACTCGACCACTGCGCAGGTGGCGCACCTGCTGGGAGCTGGTCGTCGTCGCGAGGGACTGCAGGCAGGCATTGACGGCCTGTGGCTGGCCTTGAGTATCGGCACCGTGCTGGGATTGGGATTGTTCGCGGCTGCCGAGCCATTATGCCGGGCACTGGGCGGTCAGGGCGAAGTATTGGAACAAGCCGTGACCTATACGCGCGCAATCGTGCTGGGCGCGCCAGGCATGCTGATGGTATATGCGGCGAACGGCATTTTCCGAGGTTTGCAGAAGGTTCGTATCACGCTGATCGCTGCGGTGGGCGGCGCGGTGGTGAACACGGTGCTTGATGTGTTGTTCGTTATTGTGCTGAATTGGGGCATTGCCGGCTCCGGAGTGGCGACGCTGGTGGCTCAGTGGTTCATGGGGCTGTTCCTGGTAATCCCCGCCATTCTGTGGTCCCGGGCGGATGGTGCGAGTCTGCGGCCTCGTTTGGCCGGTATTGCGGCAGCCGGGGGCGACGGACTGCCATTGTTCATTCGCACATTGGCGATTCGTGCGGCCATGGTGGCTACGGTCGCCTGTGCCGCGCGCATGGGTACTGCCGTGTTGGCCGGGTTTCAGGCTGTGAACTCCTCTTGGAATTTTGCGATGAACATACTGGATTCCGTGGGCATCTCCGGCCAGACGCTGGTGGCCACAACGCTGGGCGCTGGCAGCGTGCAGCAGGCGCGGCGGCTGACGCGGGCGACCGGGCGTGCGGGACTGGTCACCGGCGCGGTAATCGGCACGGCTTTTGCGGTAGTCGGCCTGTTCGCCGGGCACTTCTTCTCCCCTACGCCACATATTCAGACGCTGATTGCCATCGGCATGGTGACGATGGGCATCTTCTTCCCGCTGCAAGGCTGGATGATGGCAATCGACGGCATTCTTATCGGCGCGCGCGACTACCGCTATCTGGCCGTCACATGCACGCTGACCGCCGTGGTGTATGTGACGCTCATACTCATACTGGCCAATATGGTGACGCCGGCGCTGACGAGCGACCTGATGCGTACCGCCGTACTCTGGGCCGCGTTCAACGTGGTGCTCATGGGCGGGCGCGGCCTGTCCAACGGGCTGCGCATGCGTTCGGACGCATGGATGAAGTAGGTATCGGCCGCGCAAAGCGCTGGGCGATTCCGTTTACATCGCGGCGCGGGCGGCGGAATACATGCCGCGCACGATTTGTTCGCGCCACTTGGACCAGCCGTATTGCTTGGTGATGGTCTCACCGGCGGTGGCACCGAGCGAGGAGCCGTCGGCCCGGGTCAGGTCGAACAGCATATCCAACAGCATCTTGTCGTGGTGCAAACGGTCGGCCAACTCCTCCGCCACGGCCGGATCATAAGGGTCCTTACCCGTGGCAAATTCGGATAGCGTCAAATGCTCACGCACCAGCACGGTGGCCCAGTCGACGATGTCCGGCGCGTAGCCCATACGCTTGAGAATCACCGGCACATGGCGGGCACCCTCGGCGGCGTGATCGGCCACGAACGCGCGCTTGCCGATGTCATGGGTAATACCGGCCAACAGCAACGCCTTGAAATGATCGTCATCGTACCGTCCACCGGACGGTGTCTCGCGCCCCAGACGCGACGTGACCTCCACCATATGCCGATCGATGGTGTATCGGTGGGCGGCCGAGGCGGACGGACGGTTGCGGACGCCGAGCCATTCCGGCATCCATCGACCCGGAATGTCCACGAAGTCGATGCTCTCCCACACTTCCATAAGATTCGGCCCGCATGCAAGCAGCCGAATAAACAGCTCGCGCGATTCGTCATCCCACTGGTTGTCGTGAATCGGGCAGTGCTTCAGATTAACCAAGGTAGACGGGTTGATGGGCAAACCGAATTCGCCGGCCGCCACGGCCATACGCGATGCCAGCTTGGCATCCTTGGCAGGCTCGGCACCGGGCGCCAACACCAATTCGCCTTCGTGCTTGGCCACGCCGGGAGCCACCACGTCGAATTGCGGGGCTTCGCGCTTGCCGCCAGAACGCTGAGAGAACATCTGGAAGAACGCGAATCGCGGCTTTTCGTGGGTCAGCGAATGTTCGGCGCGGGATGCGGTGGAATCAAGCGAGAAGGAGATGCGCCGGCCGATACGGGCAAGCAGTGTCTGCAAATCGTCGATCGAGTAGGCGGCACGCTCGTTTTCGGGCCAAGTCGGATCGGCGAGGCCAAGCATGACAGCTACTTTGGCCTGATAGGGCGTCAGCATCAGGTTGGTGTCCTTGCCGGCCACCAGATGGATGCAGTCGCGTACGTCGAGCAGACGTTCCACGGCTTCGTCGTAGATGCCGTGCGGGCGGTCGGCCAGCCATGAGGCGGCGAGCGCGGAGACGAGCACCGCATCGCGCAAACCCCCACGGGCCTCCTTGATGTCGGGCTGATTGACGTATTGGAGCCGGCCGAATTCGTCGAGTCGGGCTTTGGCGGAGTCGAGCAGTTCTGGCAGGCGCTTGCGGGCGGCCTTACGCCAGCGTTCGAGGATGGATGTGGCGGTGGTGGTGATCAGAGCGGTGTCGCCGGCGATGGGCTTCACGTCCAGCCAGCCCATGGCGGCGGGAAGGTCATGGTCGGTGACTTCCTCGCATTGGGCGCGCGTGCGGATGGAGTGGTCGAGGTCCAGACCGCTGTCCCATAGCGGGTACCAGAGTTTGTTGGCCAACTCGTTGAGCTGCTGGTCGTTCAACGTGCGAGGCTCGTAGATGATGACCAGGTCGAGGTCGGAGCTGGGGCCCAGTTGGCCACGTGCCAGCGAGCCTACCGCGGCGAAGCCGATGCCGGAGTCGGGCACAGGGAAAGAGACATCCTTGCAGGCCGCATTCCACAGCTCCGTGAGGCATTGCATGGCCAGTTCCGTGCGAGCTTTGCGCTTGGTCGCACCATTCCGGTAGACGCCGTCGTCATCCGGCTGGCTCATATCCATGAATCGTTGTTTCAAGCCATCGACTGCTGAAGTCATTGCTTCATCTTTCATTGCCAAAAAGGTCCCCGCACGGCGTCAATTCGCGGCGAGCGGGGACCTTTCCTATGCGGTCCATCCCCTTCTAGGCATGGACGTCTGTGTTATCAGATCGCGGCGGAACCGGTCTCACCGGTACGCACGCGGGCCACGGAGTCCAGCGGAGCGACCCACACCTTGCCGTCACCGATGGTGCCGGTGCCGGCGGACTTGATGATCACACCGACCAGCGTCTCGGCATCCGCGTCATCGGACAGCACTTCAACGCGAATCTTCGGAATCAGGTCCACGGTGTACTCAGCGCCACGGTAGACCTCGGTGTGGCCGCGCTGGCGGCCGTAGCCGTTGGCCTCGGACACGGTCAGACCGTGCACGCCGGCGGCCGCGAGGGCCTCCTTGACATCGTCGAGCTTATGAGGCTGAATGATAGCGGTGATCAGCTTCATTTCACTTCACCTCCTTGAGGACGGAGCTGGCAGTACCAGCAAAATCGTAAGCACGTTCGCCCTGGTCGGCAAGGTCGATGCCGCCGACTTCCTGGGCCTCGGTGACGCGCCAACCAATGGTCTTCTCCAGAGCGAAGGCGATGATCGCGGTGATCACCGCGGAGTAGAGGATGGCGACGAGAGCGATGACCAGCTGGACGACGAGCTGACGCCAGTCGCCACCAGCCAGCAGACCGGTGCCTTCGCCGAAGAAGCCAACGAGAATGGTGCCGGCGAAACCACCCACGCCATGTACGCCGACGACGTCGAGGGAGTCATCGTAACCGAACTTGAACTTGAGACCGCAAGCCAGGCAGGTCAGAACACCCGCGATGGCACCCATCACGATGGCCCACAGCGGAGAAACCACATCGGCGGCCGGGGTGATGGCGACCAGGCCGGCGACCATACCCGAGGCGGCACCCATAGCGGTGTAGTGGCCGGAGCGAATCTTCTCGGTGAAGCCCCAGGAGAGCATGGCAGCGGCAGTGGCGGCGGAAGTGGAGACCCAAGCGTAGCCAGCGGTGCCGTTGGCGGCGAAGGCGGAACCAGCGTTGAAGCCGAACCAGCCGAACCACAGCAGGAAGGCGCCGAGCATCACGAACGGCACGTTGTGCGGGCGGAACGGCTGAGTGCCGAAGCCCTTGCGCTTGCCGATGATGAGCACGATAATCAGGGCGGCGACTGCGGCGTTGATGTGCACCACGGTACCACCTGCGAAATCGTGGGCGGCCGCGCCGATGGCCTTGGAGATGGCGCCGTCAGCAGACAGCAGACCACCGTTCCATACCATGTGGGCCATAGGAGCGTAGTCGAAGGTAACCCACAGCGCCACGAAGATCATCCAGGTGCTGTACTTCACACGCTCGGCGATGGCGCCACAGATCAGGCCTACGGTAATCATCGCGAAGGCGACCTGGAAGGCGACGTCCACAGAAACCGGGTAGTTGTTGCCGTTCAGACCGGTGGCGGTGAACACGCCGTCCTGCGCGACCATGGAGTCCTTCAGCAGGAAGCCGCTGGCCGGGTCGCCGAAGATGCCTCCGATGTCGGAACCGGCGTATGCGATGGACCAACCCCACAAAGTCCAGATAATCATAGTGACCGACAGCGCGGCCGCCTCAAGCATCAGCATGTTCAGTACGGCCTTGGCGCGAACCATACCACCGTAGAAGAACGCCACACCAGGCGTCATGAGGAAAACCAAGGACGCGGATGTCAGAATCCATGCGGTGTTACCGGAATCAATCGCTCCCATGTCTACCTCCCTCTCTTTCGTTCATGGCACCGGGGGCTTTGCGCGGCCGGCGTCTTATTTGTCTCTACAATGCCGTCCCCCTTATGGGGGCTAACAGTTTGTCAGTTAAAACCGGTCTCGTTTTGGTTTCGTTACGCCAAGTTACGCGATTGTTAAGCGTGGCTGGAAGCGTACGTGCGACCGCTCGAGGAAATTTTGGCGCGATTCCAACGGATATGACGAAGCCCCGACCATGTTTCGAGCATGATTCAGGGCTTGGTTTATAGGTAAGTCGCGCGTTTTGCGCTCTCACAACGTGGACGTTGGCTTACGCGAGAATGCCGTCCACGAAACCTTCAGGATCGAAAGGCGCCAAATCGTCCGGACCTTCGCCCAGACCGACGAGCTTGACCGGCACGCCGAGCTCCTTCTGCACGCTGATCACGATGCCGCCCTTGGCGGAACCGTCAAGCTTGGAGAGCACCACACCGGTAATGCCGATGGCTTCGGCGAACACCTTGGCCTGGGCCATGCCGTTTTGGCCGGTGGTGGCGTCGAGCACGAGCAGCACCTCGTCCACCGGCAGGTTCTTTTCGGTGACGCGGCGAATCTTGCCGAGCTCGTCCATCAGGTTCGACTTGTTCTGCAGTCGGCCGGCGGTGTCGATGATGAGCACGTCCGCGTTCGCTTCCTTGGCCTTGGCGGATGCCTCGAAGGCGACGGATGCCGGGTCGGCACCGTCCTTGTCGGAGCGGACGACAGGCACATTGACGCGTGCGCCCCAGGTTTCGAGCTGGTCGGCGGCCGCCGCGCGGAAGGTATCGGCGGCGCCCAGCATGACCTGCTTGCCTTCGGAAACAAGCAGGCGGGAAAGCTTGCCCGCGGTGGTGGTTTTGCCGGTGCCGTTCACACCGACCATGATGACGACGCTCGGCTTGTTCGCGCCGTCCTTGTCGGCGTTGAGCCGGCGGTCGACGTCAGTGCCGACGAGCTTCAACAGTTTGTCTTTCAGCGCCGCGCGCACTTCGGCCGGATCGGACTGGCCTGCGATTCGGGCGTCGTTGCGTAGTTCCTCGACGAGCTGTTCGCTGGCTTCCGCCCCAACATCAGCAAGCAGAAGGGTGTCTTCGACGTCTTCCCAATCGGCTTCGGAGAGCTGATCCTTCGCAAGAATGTTGAACAGGGCCTTGCCGAACGGATTGCCGGATTTCGACAGCCGCGCCTTAAGACGCTGCATGCGTGTGCCGGCGGATTCGGGGGTGTCATGAACCGGTTCGGGCTTGGCTTCGGTGGCTGGTGCAGGAGCCGCCGTTTCGGAAGAGGAAGCTTGAGCTGAGGACTTCTGCTGACTTTCAGCCGGAGCTTTTTCAGCTGCATCAACATTGGAATCAACGGACTGCTTCACCGTGGAAGAATCAGATGCGGCCGACTTCGCTTCCGCAGCAAGACGTGCGTCGGCCTTGGCTTTCGCGGCTTCGGTGGACTTGGCCACGGCAGCCTTGCGGCTCTTGCCGAACCACCATCCGCCGATCACCAGAATTGCCGCGATGACGGCGACGGCGACAATCGCAATAATCACATTCGTATCCATGGCTCCAGCCTAAGAAGCACAACGGACACACCGGCTCCGCCCCGCGGACGCACCACGAATGCCCGATTCACCAGAATCGGACGATACGTGGAGGCGGACGGTCAAGGAGCTATCCACGGGGCGTGAAAAACTGGACAGCATGGCCAATACATCCAGAATGACGTCGTATCAGCGGCGCGAGCAGCTCATCGAAATCGGTCGTTCGCTGTTCGCGTCGAAGGGTTTTGAAGCAGTGAGCGTGGAGGAGATCGCCGCCACCGCAAAAGTGTCGAAACCCATCGTCTACGAGCATTTCGGAGGCAAGGAGGGCCTGTACGCCGTCATTGTGGACCGTGAGATGCGCGCGTTGACCGGCACGCTCACCAGCGCGTTGGATGATCCGACCGTGCACCCGCGCCAGATCGTGGAACGCACCGCACTCGCACTGCTCACCTATATCGAAGAGGACGCCGAGGGATTCCAGGTGCTGGCGCGCGACTCGCCCAGCACCGAACCGTCCGGCTCGTTCAGCTCACTGCTGGGAGACATCGCCGTGCGCGTCGAAGACATCCTTTCCGAAACGTTCAAACGGCAGAAACTCTCCACCAAAGGCGTGCCGTACTATGCGCAGATGCTGGTGGGCATGACCGTGTTCACCGGCCAATACTGGGCGGACCGACCAAAGGTGAGCAAGGAGCAGTTGGCCGCATATATCGTGGATCTGGCATGGCATGGGCTGAGCCGGCTTGACGCCAAGCCCCAGTTGCTCTTTGAGGGGGCCAAGGCGCGGAAGGAGGCCGAGCGCCGAGCCAAACGCGAGTCCGATTCCGACGGCGCCGGTCAGGGCCGATCGAATGAAGTCCGGACGGATCCCGGTCAGGGTACCGGCGAGGATTCGGAATCGCGAGACGCGGGTTCGGCGGCGCAGACCGCACACCGCCCCGCCGGGCCGGGAGACGAAGTGCTACGGTTTGAACAGGAAACTGAACGCAACGACTGAATATGTGAGGACGAAAGACTTTCATGGCCCGCACGGCAAAGACGCTCACCTTTGTGATCCCCGCATACAATATGGAATCCTATCTCGATCGCTGCGTAAGCTCGCTGCTTTCGGCGACGAACACCGACGACATCGAAGTGCTGGTCGTCGACGACGGATCGCAAGACGGCACGCTGGAAATGGCACAGAAATTCGAGGTCCGCTATCCAGGCATCGTGCGCGCCATCCACCAGGAGAACAAGGGCCACGGAGGGGCCGTCAACACCGGCATCGCGGCGGCGAACGGCATGTATGTGAAGGTTGTGGACGCCGACGATTGGGTGGACCCCGAATCGCTCGAACAGGTCATGACCGTGCTGCGCGAAGAGGCCGATTCCACCGAGCCGATCGACATGCTCGTCACCAATTATGTGTATGACAAGGTTGGCAAACGCAACAAGCATGTGGTGAACTTCCGCCATGCCATGAAGGCCGGCGAGCGCCTGACCTGGAACGATCTTGGGCATTTCGGCTTGGCTGAATACATTCTCATGCACGCGCTGACGTACCGCACCGCCGTGGTGCGAGAGTCCGGCATGCAACTGCCGGAGCACACGTTCTACGTGGACTTCATTTACGCGTACCAGCCGTTCCCGTGGGTGAAGACCATGAAATATTTGGATACGCCGTTCTACCACTATTTCATCGGGCGCGACGGGCAAAGCGTGCAGACCGATGTGATGATCCGCCGCGTCGACCAGCTACGCCTCGTCAACCAGTGCATGGTGCGTGCCACCCCGGAACGCGACACGGTGCCGGACGGCCTGTACCGTTATATGATCCACTTCCTGGCGATTGAAAGTTCCGTGGCAAGTGTGTTCATGATTTTGTCTCGCGATCCGGAAAATTATGAGAAGAAAAAGGATATGTGGGATGACATTAAGGCGCACTCCCCCACTATTTACAAGGATGTGCGCAAGAAAGCCATGTCTCGCGCGCTGAACTTGCGCGGGTCGATCGGCCGTTTCGTGATTCGCAAGGGATATTTCGTGGCGGAGCACGTCGTCGGGTTCAACTGATCGCGATTTCCGACGATTTGATGGTCAATCGACGGTCTGGATGGCACTATCTGCCTTATATATGGCAGAACTGACGTACGGGGGCGAGGATGCAGTCGTGAGGCTGTTGGAAGCAGCACTGACGCTTCCAGCAGCCTACGTTCATGCGGAACTTCCCCGAGCGCGGAAACCTGGCTCATTGGGACGGGTTTTGCCGGATTTCGGGGCTTTATGCTCAGTTCCAGCGGTCGGACATGGCGAAACTGTTGTGCATGAGGTTGCTGGACGTGTAGAGCACGTCGTTGAGCAGTTTCGTAACGTGAGTGCGCAAGTATTCCGCCATTTCCTCGTTGGACTGCTGCAGTCTGGCGACGATTGCAATGCTTGCGTTTTCCGTAATATCAATATCCGCGGCCCCTGCACTCTCTTGCGATTCGGACGCGCTCGTTTGCGCGGTCATCTCACGCGATTCGGCATCGGTACGTTCCACCAGACGATGGCCGTACGCGCGGGCCGATTCCGCAAATTCTTCGATCGCATTGCTGGTTTCGTAGAAATGCGCGTCGGCGAGCGCAGCGATCAGACGGTTCGCCCAGTACAGGTTGCCGGTCGAGACTTCCGGCGTGGTGTCGCGCAGGTAGGCGGGTGTATCGTTGACGTTCGCGTAGAACGGCGCCGCGGCGGTGAACGGGCCGGAACCGAACGACACCCACATCACCGTACGGTTGACGGCCGGCGCATACGGGCGCACCTGAATCGCCACCATATGCCCGGTGCGGTTGATGCCGATCGGACGGTAGCGATGGCGGCTTTCCGCCGTTCCGAGCGTGCCGTACGGATCATATGGCGTGCCTTCGAAATGCGAGGACAGCAGGAAATCGACGTCTTCGAGGCTTATCTTGGCTTCCGGCACGCGGCACCAGGGAATGTCGTCGGACTCCGGCGTGTGGCGGGCGGCCGGCGAATCCCAATCCTCGCTGGGGTTGAGGTGGCGCTGCATGTACCAGGCGCGGGGCGTGTTGTAGATGTGATCCTTCGGCGTCGCCGTGCCGAACGCCTTGCGCGGGTTGAAATGGCCCGGCGCGGCGTCCATGGTGCGGTCGAGATGATGCGCGGCCATGAACTCGCGCAGATCGGCGCTGCACAGATATTCGCGCCGTTCGCCGAACGCGTCGGCCAGATCGAAATCGTCGATGCCGAGCTGGTTGGGAATCGTGGCGTAGCAGTCGTCGGGAACCCGGCGGGCGATCCAATGATGCCCGCCGATGGTCTCGACGTACCAGATTTCGTCCACGTCGGAGATGATCACGCCGTTCGACTCGTACGTGCCGTAGGTTTCGAGCAGTTCGCCCAGGCGGATGACGCCCTCGCGCGCGGTGGCGACGTATGGCAGCACGAGGGTGATGATGTCTTCCTCGCCGATGCCGCCCGGCCGTTCGTCGCGATGGTCGACGTCGCTGGGCTCGCCGTGGGCCGGCTTGAGCTCGACCATCGGATCCGCGCCGAGCACGCGCTCGTTGACGGCGATGGTTTCGGTCGCGCTCATCGCCACGTTGTGTTCGTTGGCGCCGGCTTCGGCCAGAATGCCGCGATTGTTCAGAACGTTGGGGGCGATGGTGTACCGGCAAGGATCGTCCGGCAGGTCGATTTCGACATGGCTCAGCACGCTGCGGTAGTGGCGCGGCTGATCGGCGGGGGCGACTGCGATGAATCGTTTGGGATCGTAACGGCCGGAACCGGAATCATCGTCGCGGGCGATGATGGTGGAGCCGTCGTAGCTTGCGTTTTTGCCGACAAGGATCGTGGTGCATGACATGGAACACCATGGTAGGAGCCGGACTGGTCGGCAGGCGACGCGGCCGACGCGCCCCGCTCTCATGACGATGCCTTTGGAGCTTGGTCTGCCGGCCCCTATTGGCCGCCGACCAAGAAGTTCATGAACGAAATCGACCACTTGAGGAGGCGGCAATGAGCGACTTCAGCGAACGCGATAAGGCGCTGCTGGCGAAGTTCGGCATGACCGAGGAGCAGGTGGAGCGTGACGAGAAGATGGCCGAGTCGGAGACCGAGCCCGACGGGCTGACCGGGCGCGTCCACTATGGGCTGCATCTTGACCAGACGGACGAGGAGATGATCAGCGTCAGCATCCGCGTGCCCAAGTCCACGCTCGACGAGCTGACCGAAACGGCCAGACGCTACCACATCAGCCGCAGCGAATACATGCGCCGCAAGCTCGCCGCGCCCGTGGGCTGAATCGGGAGACAGGCAACGAACGGCGGCAAGTAACGCAAGAGCCGGCCCCCAAGATACTCGGGGCGTCCGGCTCTCACTTCCATTTCCCCAGCGGGGTTGGCTTGGTTACAGTGTAACGCCTTTCAAAGACGTTCACCCGGCGCTGATAACGATGGTGCGCACGGAGGCAAGGAATCCATCATATTGGTGCTCGCCGGCCCGCCAGTCGCCGTAGGAGCCGAGCAGCTGGTCGGGCAGCCACAGCCTGGCGTCGGCGGCACCTGCCACGAGATCGACCCGGATGGAGTCGATGAAGCGCCGGCTTCTCAACGCGTCGATGAAACGGATGTCCCTGGCGTCCTGGGCCTTGTCGCGCCGCTCCAGCACGAGGCGATCAACCGAATACTCGCGTTCCAACACCGGTAGCAGGGTTTCCAGGCACTTCCTTCTCGCACGTTCGGCAGTGTTCCAATCGCCTAGGGGAATCGCCGCGACGATGACGTGAGTGAGCCCGAGGCCGGAGATGGCGTCGATGGCTTTGAATCGCAGCTTGGGCTGCATGTCCCGCCAATGGAGCTTGCTTGCGTCTCTGGGTTTGACGGTATTGAGCCGGGAGCGGGTGAAATCCTCGTCGAGGTCGCAGACGCACGCCCCCATGAGATACATGGACTCGGGCACGTTCGACTTGCGAACGCTCTCGTCGCCCCATGCCGTGGCCATCGAACCATCCCTCCGATTATGTAATCCGCCAAGGGTTTCGATACTAGCGGTTAGACAGGTCTTTGCCTGACGGCTACAGCCCAACGGAGGGCATAGGTAGTGCGGTCATTGTGTCTAATTGCGTCTGGAAACCATATCGCCGGGTAAAACAAAACCCTTGGAACTCAGTGTTTCCAAGGGTTTTCGGTGCCCCCCGTGGGATTCGAACCCACAACCCACGACTTAAAAGGACGCTGCTCTAACCGTTGAGCTAGAGGGGCAACTCTACTAGGATACACGCGCTCATCCGACAAACCAAATCGGCGATTTGCCGCGACGATCGTCGGCCCGTCCGCGCATATGGCCCATATCACGCCCACATCGCACGCGCCCTCTGGCCATGCACGGCCATGAACGACTACCCTTGGCCATATGAGTGAATCCCCCAACTGGAGCAATCCACTGCGCGACTCGCGCGATCTCAGACTGCCCCGCATCGCCGGCCCGTGCAGCCTTGTCATTTTCGGCGTCACGGGTGACTTGGCGCAGAAGAAACTGCTGCCGGCCGTCTACGACCTGGCGAACCGTGGCCTGCTGCCGCCGAGCTTCGGTCTGACCGGCTTCGCCCGCCGCGACTGGACACAGGAACGGTTCATCGAATTCGTCAAGGCCGCTATCCAGGCGCATTGCCGTACGCCGTTCAAGGAATCGACATGGCGCAATCTGGCCGCCGGAATCCGCTTCGTGCAGGGTACGTTCGACGATCCGGAGGCCTTCGAGCGTCTGAGCGCCACCGTGCAGGAGCTTGACCGCGACCGCGGCACGCAGGGTAACCATGCCTTCTACATGTCGGTGCCGCCGCGCGCCTTCCCGCAGGTCGCCAAGCAGTTGGCCGCCTCCGGCCTGTCGCGCTCGTCCGAGGGCGCATGGCGCCGCGTGATCATCGAGAAGCCGTTCGGCCATGATCTGGCCAGCGCCAAGGAACTCGACAGCGTGGTATCCGAAGTGTTCGACCCGAGCTCCGTGTTCCGCATCGACCACTACCTCGGCAAGGAAACCGTGCAGAACCTGCTGGCCCTGCGTTTCGCCAACGCCATGTACGAGCCGATCTGGAACGCCAACTATGTGGACCACGTGCAGATCACGATGGCCGAGGACATCGGCATCGGCGGCCGCGCCGGCTATTACGACGGCATCGGCGCCGCACGCGACGTCATCCAGAACCACCTGCTTCAGCTCATGGCCCTGACCGCCATGGAGGAGCCGGTGAGCTTCACCGCCAAGGATCTGACCGCCGAGAAGACCAAGGTGCTTTCCGCCGTGCGTCTACCCAAAGATCTTGCCGCCAACACCGCGCGCGGCCAGTATGCCAGAGGATGGCAGGGATCGCATGAGGTGGTCGGCTATCTGGAGGAGAAGGGCATCGACCCCCGAAGCACCACCGAGACGTATGCCGCCATCCGTCTTGACATCGACACCCGCCGATGGGCCGGCGTGCCGTTCTACCTGCGTTGCGGCAAGCGTCTGGGTAAGCGTGTCACCGAGATCGCCGTGATGTTCAAACGCGCCCCGCACCTGCCGTTCGAACAGACCGCTGTGCGCGAACTCGGCAAGAACGCCATCGTGATTCGCGTTCAGCCCGACGAAGGCGTCACCATGCGTTTCGGCGCCAAGGTGCCGGGCGGCTCCACCATGGAGGTCCGAGACGTGAACATGGATTTCAGCTATGGTCGCTCCTTCACCGAGAACTCGCCGGAAGCCTACGAACGACTGATTCTGGACGTGCTACTCGGCGACCCGCCGCTGTTCCCCACCACCGAAGAGGTGAACCTCAGCTGGGAGATTCTCGACCCGATTGAACGATTCTGGTCCACGCTCGGCCAGCCGCAAGCCTATCGTTCCGGCACATGGGGTCCAACCCAAGCCGACGACATGCTGGCACGCGACGGACGCCATTGGAGGATGCCATGATCATCGACATGCCGAATACCCGCACCCGCGAAATCGCGCACAAGATCGAACAACTGCATGAGGAGCGCGGCGAATCGGCGACCGGCCGCGTACTGACGCTGCTGATCGCCACCGAGGACGCCGATCTGGAGCATGCGCTGGAGATCGCGAATTCGGCCAGCCGCGAGCATCCGTGCCGCGTGATCGCCGTGGTGCCGGACACCGATCCCGTCGCCCGGTCCGCCGATGGCGAGCCGGACGCGGCCGAAGCGGCCGCCGAGGTGAGCGCGGATCGCGACAATCCGGCCGTCGACCTGACCGATGGGCCGAACGCCCCGAGCGGCTCCAACCTGAACGCCCAGGTGCGGTTCGGCGCGGACGCCGGCGCAGGAGAGATCATCATCCTGCGCCCGCGCGGCGGCCTGATCAACCATCCGGATACGCTGGTCATCCCGCTGCTCGTGCCGGACGCGCCCGTAGTGGCGTGGTGGCCGACCACGCCGCCGTCGAACCCAGCCAAGGATCTGATGGGGGCGATGGCCCGAAGCCGCATCACCGATGCGTTGCATTCCAACAACCCTGAGGCCACGATCGAACGTCTGCGCCGCAATTGGACGCCGGAAGACATCGACTTGTCGTGGACCAGACTGACCGTCTGGCGCGCGATGCTTGCCTCGATGCTCGACCAGCCACCGCACCTGCCCATCACTGCTGCCAAGGTGACCGGCAAGGCCGACTTCCTGCCGATGGAACTGCTGTGCGCATGGCTGCACCTCAAGCTCGGAGTGCCAGTCGAAACCGAATTCGTACCCGATGCCGAGGCTGTGACCGGCGTGTACCTGACCCGTGAGGACGGTGTGATCTCGCTGGAACGCCCGTATGAGGACCAAGCGCTGATCTCGATGCCCGGCCAGACTCCGCAAGAAGTGTCCGTGCCGATGCGCACCATCGAGGATTGCCTGACCGAGGAATTGCGCCGCATCGATCCCGATGAGATCTACGCCGAGGTCATCAACGAAGGCTGGGATCTGATTCGTCACTGAAGTCGGTAGAACCGTTGCCACAGCGGCGTTGGCATGAGTTCGGCAATTGTGGTCGAGCCATGCCAACGCCGTTGCTCATCGTTTCCTACCTCATGCGATGCCGAAGCTCATGACCGCGGAGTAATAAAGTGACATATGCGATGTCGCACAATGTACATTGTGTTGTCAACTGACAACACATTTCATTGCTGCAAATGGCTGGATTCCCGGCATGCCACCCGTATTATGCGTTGTCAACTGACAACACAATCCACATTGCAAAGTACGACACATACCCCATATAAGGACCATACATGGCAACTCGAAAACTCATTGTGTATCCGAATAAAGATCTGATGATTCAGGCTGGCGCGCAACGTTTTGTCTTGGCGCTACTCGATTTGCTCGCCGAGCGACTGCCGGATGGCACGCACCGCACGCGCGTGGATGTGGCGCTGTCTGGCGGTTCGGCCGCGCAGCCGTTGGGCTTGGTACTGAGCGATCCGCTGGCTGATGCGATTGATTGGTCGCGCGTGCATTTCTGGTGGAGCGACGAACGTTTTGTGCCGGCTTACGACACCGATCGCAATGCTTTGGAGGCCCGTCGCCTGCTGCTTGACCAGCTCGTGGCCAACGGCAAGCTGCCGGAATCAAATATCCATGAGATGGCGGCCGATACCCGTTCAGCCGATGACATCGCCGATGTGATGGATCAGGCCGATAGTGATGACGCTTCCGTTCGCACCGCCGCCGATGCCGCGAATGATGCGCTGCTGAACGATGCCGCGAGCGACTATGAGCGCGAGTTGGTGAATGAATTGGGGCCGGAACCGGTCATCGATCTGATGATTCTCGGCATGGGACCGGACGGTCACTATGCGTCGCTGTTCCCGGGTCATGATGAGGTCAAGGTTACCGATAGGCTCACCGTGGGTGTGAACCACTCCCCCAAGATGCCGCCGTTGCGCGTCTCGTTGACCGCGCCACTGATTGCCCGCTCGCGCCGTACATGGTTCTTCGCCGCCGGTGCCGGCAAAGCCGAATCGCTGGCCCATGTCTTCGAGCAGCCCAACAACCCGGATTACCCGTCCTCCTACGCCAACGGAGTGGACGAGTTCACCTGGTTCTCCACCGAAGAAACCGTCACCGAGTTGTGAGTGAATTAAGCCCCCTCTGATGAGGGGGCTTAATTCGTCTATGGCTACGCCTCGATCTCGGGCTTGCCCTCTTCGCCTCCGGCCCCTGCAATTAGGGACTCGCCTGCGGCGAGGCTCAGTGTTGGCTCGGCGGCATAGCCGCCTCGCTCCGAAGAGGGCCAGTGAGCCCACCGGGCTCCCCTAAGCCCGAGATCGCGAGGCTACGCCTCGATCTCGGGCTTGCCCTCTTCGGCCCACAACGTGTGGAACACGCCGGGCTTGTCGACGCGGCCATATGTGTGGGCGCCGAAGAGATCACGCTGGGACTGGGTCAGAGCAGTGGGCAGACGCTTGGAGCGCAGACCATCGTAGTAAGCCAGGGAGCTGGAGAACACCGGGGTCGGGATGCCGGCCTCCACCGCGCGAACGATCACACGACGCCATGCATCCTGCGATTCGCCGATGATCTTCTCGAAGTACGGATCGAACAGCAGGGAAGCCGGCGGGTTATCGCCCTTGAAGGCCTCGGTGATGCGGTCGAGCAGGAACTGGGCGCGAATAATGCAGCCGCCACGCCAAATGCGGGCCACTTCGGACAGGTTGATATCCCAGCCGTATTCCTTGGCACCGTCCTGAATCTCGTTCAGGCCCTGAGCATAGGCCACGACCTTGGACGCGAACAGGGCCTTGCGCACGTCATCGACGAACGCGGCCTTGTCTTCTCCGGCCAGATCGATCGTCTTGTCCGGGCCGGCCAGACCTTCCTTATGAGCGTCTTCACGCAGCTCACCGTGCGAAGACAGTGCACGAGCGAACACGGCTTCACCGATGGCAGCCACAGGAGAACCAAATTCCAGACCAGTCTGCACGGTCCAGGTGCCGGTGCCCTTCATGCCGGCATGATCCACGACCACGTCCACGAACGGCTTGCCGGTCTCGGCATCCTTGTGGTGCAGGATCTGGGCGGTGATCTCGATCAGGTAGGAGTCGAGATCGCCCTTGTTCCACTCCTCGAACACGTCGCCGATCTCTTCGGCGTCCATGCCGAGTCCACGGCGAAGAATGTCGTACGCCTCGCCGATCACCTGCATGTCGGCGTATTCGATGCCGTTATGCACCATCTTGACGAAGTGGCCGGCGCCATCGGTGCCGATGTGGGTCACGCACGGCTCGCCGTTCACCTTGGCGGCGATGGATTCCAGAATCGGCCCCAGGGTCTTCCAGGATTCCACGGTGCCGCCGGGCATCAGGGACGGGCCGTTGAGCGCGCCCTCCTCGCCGCCGGACACGCCGCAGCCCACGAAGTGGAAGCCCTTAGCACGTACTTCCTTCTCACGCTTGATGGTGTCCTTGAAGAAGGAGTTGCCACCGTCGACGATGATATCGCCCGGTTCGAACACCTCTTCCAGCTGCGCGATGGTCGCGTCGGTCGGAGCACCGGCCTTGACCATGATGATGGCGGTACGCGGACGCTTCAGGGACGCGGCAAACTCTTCGAGCGTTTCGGCCGGCACGAAGTCGCCTTCGGCGCCATGCTCGTCCATGAGCTTCTCGGTACGCGAGTAGTGACGGTTGAACAACGCCACCGTATTGCCATGGTGCGCCAGATTACGCGCCAGATTGGAGCCCATCGCGGCCAGTCCGATCACACCAATGTTTGCTGTAGCTTCGGCCATGTGCCTTGCCTTTCGTTTGATTGTCCCATCGTCATCACGCGCGTCACAAAACAGCGCATCAGCGGAGGGAATCATTCCTTCAACGCTTGAAAGTGTATCCCGCTTATCACCCACGCACGAGGGCTGTCTTAGGCTCTACGCACCTTCTGCCCGCGAAGCGTAATTACTTGCCATTCACATGCGCCCGGCCTTGGAAGGATCGATGTGCATGGTCTGGAAACGGTTGGCCATGTACGCATCGCCATACCGTTCACTGAACCACACCGCGACCGGTGAATTCTGCGGTTGGCCGGCCATGCGCCCATACCAGCAATCCAAGGCCATCAGCGTGAAGGCGATGTCGATCACCATCAGCACCGCGCATACCGCAGTCAGCGAATACCGTACTTTCCATGGAATGCGATTGATCAAAGCCAGCAGTCGCGGCAACAGCCATTTGACCCACGCCACGCCGATCAGGCCCCAGAAGAACATGAACAGGCCCGAGGTGCGCCCGTCGATCGACAGCCATCGGCCGGTGTAGTCCCACGCGGTGATGCCGAAGGCCGCCTCCATGAACCAGCTCGTGCAGTATTCGAACGCGCCGCCGATCACCGCCGAGGCGCAGAAGATCAGGAACGGGTTCGCTTTCCACAGGCGGTTCAGGCATACGGTCACCAGCACCGCGCCGCAGCCGTAGATCGGCGAGAACGGCCCCCACAGCAGGCCCGCACGGTCCTGAAGTTCGCCGTTGTACAACGCCATGTGATAGATCGTCTCCATGATCAGACCGAATACCGAGGCGATGGTGAACAGCCAGAAGATGTTGAAGAAGTCCAGTGCGATGTAGCCTTTGCCGGACTGGTCGCGTCCCAGCATGCCGGCCGCCACCGCCGACTCATAGTCATCTCGATCGTCCATGCGCTTGAGCGCGCGCTGCAGGCGCCGTTCCTCGCTCAGGGAGGGTTCGGCGGTCACCGAGATCACGACGAGAATAATCATCTGAATCAGCGGCAGCAGCAGGTTGAAGCCAAGGCCGGTCAACGCCAGTGACAGCATGCCATCCGCCAGCGTCAGCGGCATCAGCACGTAGGTCCAGCGCGCGGCATACCGGCGATGGTTGCGCAGCAGCATCACGCCGAACACGATCAGGCAGACGGCACTGACCACCAGCACCACCGCGCGGACCGCGGACAGGATGAAGGTCAGGCTCATCGCATCGACGTGCACATGACCATCCAGAATCTCGCGCACGGCATAGAGGATGGAAATCACCATAATCGGCAATGTGGCGAGTCCGTCCAGCAGCACGACCGCGCCATAGATGCGCGCCAGAATCGGTAATCGCTTGGCGTTCAGGTTCAAGCCGGCGTCGTCCAATTCGACGGCCACCAGATCGGCCACGACTGCGGACTCGGCGTCACGGTTCTCTCGCGTCTTTCCAAGGGTAGTGGCCGTGCCATCGTCCTTGAATTCAACCATGGTTTCCTCCCCACATAGCGTCCCCTTACACTATCACCCGATTGCAGTTTTGCCGAACTTGATGGACGGCCGGTACATGTCTGTCTACATTGCCGGACACCGAGCCCGCTATCGCTTTCAGAAAGCATCCAAAAACCATCCAGAAATCTTGTCAATAAGTTCCAGAACGCCTTTCGCTCCAGTCAAGGCACTGACGGCCAGTCCGGCACCGGCAACAGCTCCGGCACAGGTTCTGACACTTCCGGCAACTCCAGCTCCGACCAGTCATCCAGCCAGAACGAGCAGTCGGCCATCGATGGCCAATCCGGCACCATCGAAAGCTGATACAACGGTTTATCCATGGGGCGGTAGCTCTCTCATGAGGCGGTAATTACCCCATGGGGCGGTTAGCCCAAAACCGCATTCCGCGGAATAAAGCCATTTTAAGCCACCGCCCCATGGGGATTTCACCGCCCCATGGGCCACTTACCGCCCGATGAAGGTTTTACCGCCCCATGGAGGGCAGCCTCACACCAACACACACAGCACCCCAGCCCACAGCACCCCAGCCACACAGCACCCCAGCCACAAAAATTAGGCACAATGCCCAGCGACGCACGATAAGCCGCTGGGCAGCGGCGTTATTCCGCCAAAGACATCATCAATCACCCCATTGATCTCCGGCAACCGTAGCGCTACGATTAACGTATCGCTACGGAAAACGTAGCAACCAAGCAACACCAAGCTCCGGAGGTATCAGTGGGCAATATCTTCAAGGTCCTCAAACGCGACTTCCTGCGCCTGTTCAAGGTGCCGGCCGCATGGGTGATCCTGTTCGGCATGGTGTTCATCCCACCACTGTATTCGTGGTACAACATCGTCGGCTTCTGGGACCCGTACGGCAATACCAAAGGCATCACCGTCGCCATCGCCAACAATGACGACGGCACCGACAACGCGCTCATCGGCAAGCAAAACCTCGGCGATCAGATCGTCAAGCAGATGAAAAGCAACGACCAGCTCGGCTGGACCTTCGTCACCGAAGCCGAGGCCATGGACCAGGTGGAATCCGGCAAGGCATACGCAGCCATCATCATCCCCAAAGACTTTTCCAACGATCTCGCCGGCGTGGTGACCGGCGGCAAGAGTCGGCCCACTCTGGAGTATTACGTCAACGAAAAAGCCAGCGCCATCGCCCCCAAAGTCACCGACGTCGGCGCGTCCACTGTGGACCGCACGGTCAATTCCACATTCGTCTCCACCGTATCCGAAGTACTTACCGAAGTCATCAATACGGTTGGTGGCAAAGCCATCAGCACCGAAGACACCACCAAAGCCAAGGCCCTCACGGCCCTTGCCGAGGCCTCCGGCGACGTGCAGCACACACGCAGCACCATAGCCAAGCTCACCACCAAACTCACCGATACCCCGGAGCAGACACGCACCGCACGTCAGGCGCTGGACGACGCGCGCGCACTTGGCATCGACACCGCGGAAGGTCTGGCCGGCGTCTCCACCCTGATCGGCACTACCCAAGCCAGTCTGAACGGCTTCGTCACCTCCACGTCCGAAGCGCTTGACCAAGGCTCAAGCCTGCTGAGCCAAGCCGCAGCACAGGCCAACCAAAGCGTGGGCACGGTAACCGGAACCATCAGCGCCGCCAATCAGCAGGTAGGCGGACTGATCAATACGGCGGAAGACATCAACCAAGCGAACGCCGACATCATCGACCAACTCAAAGGGCTGCCGAACGCCGATCGAGAACCGCTGCAATCCGCCATTGCCACACTGGAAAGCCGCAATAGCGAGCTTGCCGGCGCACTGGGCAACCTCGATAGCCTGAACACCACTATCGGCAACGCCTCCACAGACACCGCCGGATTGGCGCAGCATCTCAATACCGCCACCCAAACCACGGTGCGCGAGGCCAATACCGCTCGCGGCACCATCACCTCCGGCGCCATTCCTCAGCTCAACACCGGCCTCAACACCCTCAGCTCGACCGCCAACACTCTGTCGACCGGCATCACGTCGCAAGGCTCACTCATCGATCAGTCGAAGAGCACCCTCGATCAACTCGACAAAGCCGCCTCCACCACGGCGACCGCGCTACGCGACACCGATAAGGCGCTGGCCGGCATGCAAACCAAGCTCGAAACGCTGGCCACCGACATCAAAACCCTGAGCGTCTCCAGTTCACTCAGCTCCCTGATCGACACCGACGGCAAGCTGGATGCCGCCACAATCGCCGACTTCATGCTCTCCCCCAGTGTTATCAGCGAACGGGCCGTCTACCCGGTCGCCTCCTATGGTTCCGGCATGGCACCGCTGTTCACCACCCTGTCTTTGTGGGTGGGCGCGTTCGTGCTCGTGGTCATTCCCAAACTCGAAACCGACGACGAGGGCATCGACGATCTCACGCCAACTCAAGGCTATCTCGGCCGTTTCCTGTTGCTGGCCACGCTGGCCGCCGTCCAAGGCCTGGTCACGGCCATCGGCGATCTTGTCATCGGCATTCAATGCGCGAGCGCCCCGGTGTTTCTGCTCACCTGCGTCATCACCTCACTGGTGTATATGTCGGTGATTTTCGCCCTCTCCACCACGTTCATGCACGTGGGCAAAGGCGTGTGCGTGGCGCTGGTCATTCTGCAGGTGCCGGGCGCCTCCGGCCTGTACCCGATTGAAATGATGCCCGCGTTCTTCCGCGTCATCTATCCGCTGCTGCCGTTCACCTATTCGATTGACGCAATGCGTGAAACCATCGGCGGCTTCTACGACGGCCACTGGTTCGCCTATATCGGCAAATTGCTGATTTTCGCGGTTCTGGCCTTTGCGCTTGGCCTCGGCGCCCGGCCGAAACTGGCCAATCTCAACCGCCTGTTCGCGCGGGAAATCAAGGAAAGCGACATGATTATCGGCGAGCCGGTGCACCTGCCTGGCAGCGAATACCGTGTCACTCAGGCCATTGCGGCACTGGCCGACCGCGACGAATACCGTCATGCCATCGAACGTCGGGCCGCCAAATTCGCCTACCAGTATCCCCGGCTGCTGCTGGGTGCGCTTATCGCCGGATTTGTGGTGCCGGCCGCGCTCATTATCGTGTTTGCGCTGACCACCAGCGAGAAAATCGTGGTCATGGGCACATGGCTGGCATGGGTGCTCATCATCATGGGCTTCCTGATGGTCGTGGAATTCATGCGCGATTCCATCCGCCGCCAAACCGAGCTCGGCAACCTCTCCGACGAGTCGATCCGCGCCATGCTGTACGGGCATAAGGCCAAGCGTCGCGACACCTCCGCCGAACGCCACGAAGAAGCGGACCCGAGCGCCGCCGTTACCGCAATCATCCCCACTATTCCGCCGACCAAGGAGGGCAGGCACGCACGATGAACACCATGTGGAAACTGTTTACCGGCGACATCAAACGCCTGACCAGCAACGTGGTCTCCATCATCATCGTGATCGGCTTGGTGATGATTCCCGGCCTGTTCACCTGGTTCAACGTGGCCGCATGCTGGGACCCGTTCTCGAATATGAAGAACCTGAAATTCGCGGTGGCGAATGTGGATGAGGGGTATCGTTCCGACCTGATTCCGATGAAAGTCACGGTCGGTGATCAGGTGGTGAACGCGCTGCGCGCCAACAGTCAGCTCGATTGGACGATCACGTCCAAAGCCGATGCCGTCGAGGGCGCACGATCCGGCAAATACTACGCGGCCATCGTAATTCCGAAGTCGTTCAGCAAAGACATGATGACCTTCTTCTCCGACGATGTGCAGCATGCCGAACTGACCTATTACCGCAACGAGAAGAAGAACGCGCTGGCACCGAATCTGCTCAACGAGGGCACGGACGAGGTAGCGGCGGAAATCAACACCACGTTCGCCAAGACCATCACTTCGGCAGGGCTGGAAATCGCGTCTTCGCTGGCCGATCAGCTGTCCAAGCCCGAAGCCAAAGAGCAACTGAATACCTTCAACGCCAATATCGCCGATTTCGCCACACGGCTTGACGATACGGCGGATTTGCTTGGCACATACAGCGCATTGACCGATACGGCCGGCGCCTTGCTCGACACCTCGAACTCGCTGATCACTCAGGTTTCCTCTGCCGCCAAACAAGGAGGCAAGGATCTCGCCAGCGCCAAGCAGGGAGTCACCGACGTGGCCGGAGCCCTGGGCACCACCGCTGACGCGATGAGCAGCTCACTGGACGCGAGCGCCTCCAGTTTCGGCGCGGTGTCCGATTCCATAGACAAGCTGTATTCCGACGCGAATGATGGTGCCACCACGGCCGCCGACGAATTGGACCGTCAAGCCACGGCCATTGGCAAGCAGACGGAGAAATACACTGAAATTCGCAACACGTTGGCCGGCATACTGGGCAACGACTCATCCATCATCACGGCGATTGACCGTTCAATCGCACGGCAGAACAGGCTGCGGCAGGCGCTGAATACAGCGGCGACCAATATTCGCCAAGGTAATCAGGACGCGCAGGATCAACATGCGCAGGTCAAGGATCTGGCCGATCAAGCGCAGAACAGTATCGCCAATATCAAGTCGGATTTCACGGCCACGGTGAAACCGCAAATCGACTCCCTGTCGTCCACCGTCTCTGACGCCTCCGGCATACTGAGTTCCGGCGCCACCCAGTTGGACTCCACGCTCGGCGACCTGAAAAGGACTTCCGACGACGCCAGCGATATGCTCAGCGACGCTCGCACCACGTTGGACAAGGTGTCCGGCAAACTGCGTTCCGCCGGTGCCGAACTGGCTTCGTTCAACAGCACACTGAGCGACGCACTAAACAGTGGCGATATGAGCATGGTCAAAGAGGTGCTGGGCAATGATCCCGAAACGCTGGCCAGTACGTTGGCCGCGCCGGTGCAGCTCAGGCGCAAGGCCGTATTCCCGGTGGCGAATTTCGGTTCGTCGATGGCGCCGTTCTACACGCTGCTGCCGCTGTGGGTGGGCGCGCTGCTGATGGTGGTGACGCTGAAAACCACCGTGTCTCGCCGGACGCGCAAAGCCTTGGGCGATCCGCGGCCGCATCGGCTCTTCCTCGGGCATTACGGGGTGTTCGCGCTGATTGCGCTGCTGCAATCCACGGTGTCGCTCGGCGGCGATCTGCTGTTCCTGCGCGTGCAGGCCGTGCATCCGCTGCTGTTTATGTTGTCTGGATGGCTGGCCTCGCTGGTGTTCTCGTTCTTCACCTATACGATGGTGGTGAGTTTCGGCAATGTGGGTAAGGCAATCGGCGTGCTTATGCTCATCGTGCAGATTTCGGGTGCGAACGCTGCCTACCCGGTGCAGATGTTGCCCGACTTCATCGCCAAAGTCAGTCCGTTCTTGCCGCTCACCCATGCGGTGACGATGATGCGTGCGGCCATCGCCGGCATCTACGACATGGATTACTGGCGGGCCGCCGGAATGCTGCTGGCATTCGTGCCGCCGCTACTGTTGCTTGGACTGTTGCTCAGGAAGCCACTGGTGCGGTTCAACCAGTGGTATGTGGCCAAAGTCGAGAGCACTAAAGTGCTGGGCTAGTAGGTATTATCCGGGAGTTGCCTACAAACGGCATGGACTTACCACCCTCAGCCTGGCTTTGCCAGCCAGCTCCCGCCAGCGGGAGCGTACGGGAGCATATTTCGAAGAGAAGAGATGACGGAGATGACAGGTACGACGGCGACACCGCGCGGTGAGCGCACGCGCGAGGCGACGGATCGCAAGCTCATGCGAGCCACGCTGCAGATTGCGGTGGACCGCGGCATCAGCGGCGTGACCATCGAGGAGGTGGCCCGGCGCTCCGGTGTGGCCAAAACCACGATTTACCGTCGATACCATAATGCCGACGAGCTGCTGCGCGAGATCAGCGCGATGTATCTGGCCATCCCGGATTCCGGCCCAGTGCCCAGCCCCACGCGTGAGCATTTCACGCAACTACTGCAGCGATTGGTCGATTGGGTGCGTGACAACGACATCGACGTCAAGCGCGTGGGCATTGTATTGTCCAGCGAGGCCGAGTTCTTCCAGCACATCGTCGACCAGGTGGTGACCCCGTGGCTGGAGCGTGTGGGGGCGTTCCTCAAGCAGGGAGTCGCGCAGGGCGTGTTTCGCGAGGACGTTGACGAGAAGTTGCTGTTGTCCACGATTATCGGGTCTTTGGTGGCGTATGAGGCCATCGAGGGCAAAGCAATGGACGACGACACCGCCTGGGCCTCGCGCATGGCCGATCTGCTGTGGCCAGCATTGCTGAAGTAGCGGTCTTACTCCTGAATCGAAGCCTCCTGGCGGGCGACGTCGAGGGCTTTGTTGAAGGCGTCGGAGGTCCAGCTGGCGCCGGCGACCTTGTCCACTTTGAGACCCTTCAGAGGTTTGCCGTCCACCACGCCGTTAATGGCTTTGGCGAAGTCGTCCTGATGGTTCTTGGAAATCGTGGTGAACGGGTGCCCAATGATATTGACGGTCTCGACGTTGCCGTCCTTGATGGTCAGATGGACGTCGATGGAATCCTCGCCTACCGGGCCGTACTGGCCGTTGATCGAGTAGTTGCCGTCCTTGTAGTTGCCGGTGTCCTTCTTGTCGGACGTGGTGGTGGACGGGTCGTTGTGCGACGAGCCGGAATCGGAGCCGTCGGAGCTATCGGAGCCGTTCGACTGGGATTGCGACTGCTCTTCCTGCGACTTCTCGGTCTCGCCCGAGTTGCCGGCGTACGCATCGTCCATCGGCGTGGCCTTGGATTCGCCGCACCCGGCCAGCAGCGCGCCAGCCACGACCAGTCCGGCCGCCGCCAATGTCGCGGATTTCTTCAACGTATTCTTTTCGGTCATATTCACGCTCCTTAAGCCCCCTCTGACGAGGGGGCTGCCAGCGAAGCTGACTGGGGGGAGAGGCCATCAGCTTGCCATGTATTCCTCACATACTGCTCGATGCCCCTGACGGCCCTACTCCTCGCCGCCGGTTTTCGCGGCCTTGGTGGGGTCAGCGAAACCAATGGCGGTCTCGCCGTTCTGCGCGCCTTCGACCTGCGCGCCCGTGGAGGCGGGCTTGCCGCCGGCCGCCTCATAGGCCTTGCGCGCATCCTCGTCATTCCACTTCTCACCGACGAGCACGCCATGGTTGAGCATGATCTCGCGCTGCGCGCAGCTGGCGACCAGCGCATCGTGGGTGACCACGATAATCGTGGTGCCCTGCTCGTGCAGCTTGCGGAACAGGTCGAGCACGATCTTCTCGTTCTTCTCGTCGAGGTTGCCGGTGGGCTCATCGGCCAGAATCAGCTTCGGGTCGTTGATCAGCGCGCGGGCCACGCACACGCGCTGCTGCTCGCCGCCGGAGAGCTGGCCGGGCAGGTGGTGGGCGCGGTCCTTCAGGCCGACCTTTTCCAGCGCCTCCATGGCCTGCTTCTCATCGACCACCGAATGGTAGTACTGGGCCACCATCACGTTTTCCACGGCGGTCAGGTGCGGCACCAGATAGAACTTCTGGAACACCAGTCCGATGAGGTTCTTGCGCACGTCGGCCAGCTGCGTGGCGTTCAGGTCCTCCAGCTTGCGGCCTTCCAGCTTCACGGAGCCCTTGGAGGGCGTGTCCATGCAGCCGATCATGTTCATCAGCGTGGTCTTGCCGGAGCCGGAGGAGCCGACGATGGCGAGCCATTCGCCTTCCGGCACGGTCAAATTGAGGTCGTCCACGGCATGCAGGTCGCCGTAGATCTTCGAGATGTGGTCGAGTTCAAGTAGCATGACGTTTCTCTTTCTTTATTCTTCGCGAAGCACGACGGCGGGGTCGATGCGGGTGGCGCGGTGGACGGGCGGGATGGAGGCGACGATGGCGACCAGCGCGCTGAACAGCACGGAGATCAGCGCCAGCCACCAGTTGAATCCGATGGAGCGTTCGAACACCGCCACGCACAGCCAACTGGCGAGTCCGTAGCCGATTGCGGTGCCGATGAGGCCGCCAATCAGGCCGTAGAGCGATGATTCGATGTAGAACTCGGTGCCGATGGCACGCGAGCTGGCACCGAGGGCCTTGCGCAGGCCGATCTCGTTGCGTCGCTGCGAGACGATCGAGCTGATTGTGGTGCCGACGCCGACGAGCGTCAGCACCAGCACCACCAGCGAGACGATCCAGAACAGCGTCTGCAGCATGGTGATGATGCGGGTGTCGGAGGCGGTGATCTTGGTGACCTGCTGCGCCTTGACGTGCATGGAGGTCATGTCGTTGATGCTGGACACTAGGCCTGCGAGGTCGCTGGAGCCGGCCGAATACTCGATGACGTCCACGCCGCGCGTGATGCCGGTGAGCTTGTTGACGTCGGCGTTGGTGGCGTAGATGATCGAGTCTTCGCTGCCGCCGGTGTCCACGATGCCGGCCACGCGGAATTCGGTGCCGGAGGTGTCCATGATGTCACTGGAGACACGGCCGTCTTTGGTTTGCTGGTCGATCGAGGAGTTCGACGAAGTACCGTTGGCGCTGGCGTTATCGGATGCACGGTAGCCGATGGTGATGGCGGAGCCGATTCTCAGGCCGATGGCGTCGGCGATGTCACGTCCGACCAGCACCTTGCCGTCGGTCGGCCACGAGCCATCGACCACCCAGTGATGGTTGAGGTTCTTGACCTGCGCCGCGTTCACGCCGGCCATCACGTACGGCGAGGCGTTGACACGCACGTTCTCGTAGCGGTAGGTGGCGTATTTCGCGGAACCCTTGGCCTTGACCATTTCAGTGGTGTGCTGCACCATCGCCTTGTCGATGCCGGCCTTGCCGTCGGCATTGGTCGATTCGGTGGGTGTGACAATCAGGTTCGCGCCGTACGCACGCATCTCCTCGTTCATCTGCTGCGGCACGGCGAGGCAGATCATCGCCAGGCAGAACAGTGTGGCCGCGCCGACCAGCGACGCCACCACGGCCATCACCGCGCGCGAACGCCGGCGGAACACGGCGCTGAACAGCATTCTGAAGAACATACCGGTGTTGGTCATCGGTTTCCTCCTTCCACACCTACGTAGATAAACTCAGCGACCATGGAGCACCTCCGCAGGCTTGAGGTTCAGAATCGAACGAATCGATGAGGCGGACGCCAGCAGCACGGTGACGGCCAGCAGCACGAACACCAGCGCGAACACCATCGGCCGCATCGTAATGCCGGAACCGAACACCACCCGGCCTATCAGCTGGGCCACGCCGGAACCGAGCAGCGCGCCCACAATCGCACCCAGCAACGAGATTGCCGCCGTTTCGGCCAGCATCAGGCGGGATACCGCGGCATCGGTGGCACCAAGCGCCTTGAGCAACGCCAGCTCGCCCGACCGTTCGCCGATCGAGGCGACCATCAGGTTGGCCACGGCCACGGCTGCGGCGATCAGGCTCAGCACGGTCATCAGAATCATCACGGCCTGCGTCTTCTGCAGCACATTGCCCTGCAACGCGGCCACCTGGCGCACCTGCTTGGCCACCGCGCCCGGAATCACCTCTTCGATCTGGTAGGCGATCGAGCTCGGGTAGGCGGTGCAGTACCAGGTCTCCCATTCCTCCTGGCTCAGCGCGGCCGGATTCGCGGCGGCCTTACGGGCCAGGTCGTTCTCCGGCGTGGTCAGGGCCTTGACCTCGATTTTGTCGACCGAATCGGGCAGGTCGGCGAGCACCTGGGCCGTGGAGGAGGCGATGTAGAGCGAGCCGTTGTCCTCGTCGCCGGAATCGTAGACGCCGGTGAGCTTGATTTTCTGCTCGTTCTTCTTGCCCGAGGCGGTGGTCTTGTTGAGGGTGATGGTGTCGCCGGTGGTCACACCGAGTTCGGAGGCCAGCGTCTTGCCGATCACGCCCTGATCGGAATCGTCCTTGGGCCACTTGCCGTCCAGCTGCCACCACGAGCGCATGCCTTCCACGCCCACGACGGTGGTCTCGCCGGTGGAAATCTTGAGGTCCTTGTTGAACCACGTGCCGACGACCGGCACGTTGGTGCCGTTCACCATGGCGTGGATGTTGAGCTGCGGCGCGAAGTTGGTGATGTTGAACGACCAGAAGATCGTCTTGATCTTGGCCGCGTCCGACTCCTTCAGAAAGGCGGTCGGGTCGCTGGTGGACGCCGCGCCGCCCGACTCGGTGTTGTACAGGTCGGAAACGACCGCGTCCGCCTTGGGCTGCACGGTGATGTTCGAACCGTAGGTGGACAGCTCGGCGTTGAGCTTGTCGCCCACGTCGAACACGACGCCCAGCATCGATACGGACACGGTCGCCGACAGGCATACGGTCAGCGCGATAAGCAGGCGCCGGCGCAGCTGTCGGGTGAACGAGCGAGTAATCATACGCAGAAAGAACATGATTCTTGCCTCCTGCCTGACTCACTGGAAGTGGGCGCTCAGCGCGTCCAGATCCGTAGTTTGAATGGTGATCTTGCCGTGGCCGGTCTTGTACGGGAATGGTATCGGGTTGCAGCCACCCTTGAAGCCGATGGTCGCCAGGTTGATGGCCACCTCGCACTTCTTGCAGATGATCTTGCCGTCCTTCTCGTAGTAGCCGGCGTCACCGCAGTTCTCGCAGGCGTCCAGGCCGATGCCGTACGCGCCACCGTTCTTTCGGATGATGATGAAGCGCATGACGGTGCCGTCCTTGGCCTTGTATTCGAAGCGGTGCAGGTGGCCGTCCTCGACCTGGCTGAAGGGGATGGTGGCCACGCCGTCCTTGAGCGAGTAGGCTTCCGGCGGCGAAAGAGTGATGGTCTGATGGGTCGCGGCGACGCCGACGGTGAGGGTCAGCGTGACGCCGATCATGGCCACGAGGCTCCAGACGGCGGAGGCCACGGCGCGGCGGCGGAACGCCTTGTGCTTGCGGCCGATGGCTTCGTTCGCGCCGGTCAGCGGCATGCGGAAGCCGGCCACCACGGAGGCGACGGCCGGAATCAGGAACACGAACGCCTGGGCCATGATCATCCAGTCGTTGTGGTTGATCGACCAGGCGAGGGCCACGAATCCCGTGTGGCCCATCGGGAAACCGCGTGCCTGCAGGATCTGCATGACACCGGTCAGGTGCCGGACGAACAGAATCACCAGCACCGCGAGAACGGCGGCGGTGAACGAGGCACGCACCGCGGTCGAACGCATCGTGCGGAAGATCGCGGCCACGATGATCGACATGGCCAGGCCCAGCGCGAAGCCGAGCGCGCGCAGCAGCATGTCGGACGTGAAGATCGGGTCGCCGGGCTCCACCCAGATGGTCAGCTGCAGGATCACGTCCGGCAGCGCGTAGAACAGGGTGAGCGCGATGTCGATGGCGGCCACGGCGTTCGCAATGTGCATGAACACCTTGTGCTGCTGCCAATTGGTGGTGATGCGGCGTGCGAACACCACCACGACGATGGTGAGGATGTCGGCAATGATCGCGCACCACAGCACCGGATAGTTGACGAACGTGCGCTGGTTGATCACGGCCGAGGCGCGCAGGCCGGCGAATGTGATAGCGGCGATCAGGCCGACGGTCAGGCCGATGAGACGCCAATGCGAGCTTATCGGCTTATCTCGCCCCTCGCCGACCGTGAGCATCACGCTCAGGCTCATCACCAGCAATGCGGGGGCCAAGGTGCCCGGCATCACTGCCACGAATTGTTCAAGCATTCGCGTCCTTTCTCTGTTCATCTTAGGCTCCCCTCCCTGAGGGGAGCTGTCCGCAAAGCGGACTGAGGGGAGTTTTTAGACCGTCCTAAGAATTATCTCCCTAAAGCGGCGTAAAGCCCCCTCTGACGAGGGGGCTGTCTGCTTAGTCAATCACCACTGACGCGGGGTGTAGTCCCAGTTGTCGAAGGTGACCTCGATGGGCTCGGTCCAGAACTTGTGGTTCTTGACACCGGTCTCCGGGTCAACGTGGAGCATCCAGCCGTTCTTCTCAGGGGACTCGATGGAGAGCTTGAGTTGGTAGGTGCCGGCCTTGTCGAGCTTGACGTTGGCGCCGTAGTGCGGGCCGTCGGAGGCGTTCATCTGCATGAAGGTACCGGAGGTGGCCTGGCCGCCCTCGACTTCCTTGCCGGTGGACTTGTCGATGATGGTGTAGTTCACAGTAAGGTCAGGGACGAAGTCGCCCTTGCCGTAGCCGTAGTCGGTGCCTTCCTGGGAGGCGTGGATGTCGGCTTCCAGGTGGAAGGAAGCGTCAGCAGCCTTCAGACCCATGGAAGCAGGGTACATGTCGATGGGCTGGAAGTAGACGGCACCCACGGTCAGCGGGCCAGCGGCCTTGTCCTGCTCCTTGGCGGTGCCGGAGGGGCCGACCGGGACCTCTTCGAAGCCGGAGGTCTCAGTCGGAGCGTCGGCCTTCTTGGAGTCGTCTTTCTTGGCGGTGTCGGAGGAGCTGGTCGAGGACTTGGTATCGGAAGCGTTGTTGGTGGAACCGCAAGCAGCCATCGAAACAGCCATGGAGCCGGCGAGCAGCACGCCGAGCAGAGCGGCAAGCTTCTTGTTCTTCATCATTTCTCTTATTCCTTCTGTTGTGGTGAATGAATTATTCACGACTTATCTGTTTTTAGTTGTGGCGGCGTGGGCTGGAATCGCTTCCATTGCCATGTCGCAAGTTGTGTTGCGCGAGATGGTCGCACCGGGCGTTGTGCTACGCCTGCGCGCTCTCCTCGTCAGCCTTCGCGTCCGACTTGCTCGCACCGGCCGCAAGCCGGGCCTTGGCCTTACGCTGTTTGGCAAAGCCAACCACGAACAGCGCGATGACGGCGATGGCTGCCAGTACCTGGGCGATGATGCATTCGGCGTACGGGTAGAATCCGAGCCAGTCGTTGGTGGGAACGCCCGGCAGGTAGTTGGCGGGCAGCAGGTCGCCCTCGATGAGCGCGTGCACGCCGCCGCCGGCGAAGACAACCACCAGCACGGACATGAGGATCGAGGTGACCAGGAAGAACGGGCCAACCGGAATCTTTACGGAGGTGAAGCGAATCACCAGGAAGATGATCACGAGCACCACGGCGGCGGCGAGTGCGCCGACCACCATGCCATGCGTATCCTGGCTCATCGTGTAGATGGACTGGTAGAAGATCACGGTTTCAGCGCCCTCACGGAACACGGCGAGGAAGCTCAGCATGGCGAGCGAAATCACCGTGCGGGAAGCCACCTTCTTGCCGGATTCGACCTGCGAGGAGACGGAGGCCACCGCGGCTTCGGTCTTTTCCTTGATGTAGCGGTTCCACGCTTCCACCGAGGACTTGTTGAGCATCCAGTTGCTGGTCCACAACAGCATGCACATGGCGACGAGCGCGCACACGCCTTCCATGATCTCCTGCAGCGGGCTGGAGCCGCCGAATGCGAGCATGAAGATGACCGCCACGATGCCGGCACCGGCCAGACCAGCGAGCACGCCCACGTAGATCCACTTGGTGAAACGCTTGTTGCCGGACTTGACGAGGTAGGCCACCACAGCGGCGACCACGAGCAGGGCCTCAAGACCCTCGCGAATCAGAATCAGGAACGCCTGGCCGACCGAGCTGGTGATGAACTTGAGGAAGCCACCCTCCTCATCGGCCGCGCCGCCGTCGAGCTTGGCGGCATCGGTGGTCAGCATGTTCTTCAGGTCGTCGACGTACTTCTTGACTTCGGACGCAGGCTTGCCGGTGTTCATCGAGGAGCGGCACAGCTTGAACTGGTATTCCACCTGGGAGACGCGGTTGCCGCTGATGGCGCTCAGCACGGTCTTCTCGAAGCCGAGCTTCTCGTAGTGCTGGTAGTAGGCGTCGTTCACGAGCGTGGCGCCCTTGGCGGCGTCGCCACCCTCGTAGGCCTTGTAGGCGTTGTCCAAGATCGGAAGCATCGCGTCCGCGACTTCCTTCCAGGTCTTGGCCGTTTCCTTGGTGCGCTTCTTCTTGGCGTCGAGCTCCTTGCGCTCCTTGGCGATCTGCTTCTGGAGGTCTTCGGAGTACTGCTTCGGGTTGGCGAGGTTGGTGTTGGCGTCGAGCTGCTGGGCCGTGGCGTCGAGGTCGGCGGTCAGGTCGTTGACCTTCTGGGTGAGCTGATCGGCCTGGTCTGACGTGAACACCTGGCTTTGCAGGTCCTGGAAGGCCTGCTGCTGCGCGGTCTGCTTGTCTGCGCCGATGGTGTCGCTCACCACTTTGTTGAAGTTGGACGTCACGTAGACGGTGGTGTATGCAGCCCCGAAATCGGACTTGGCACCCATTGGGTTGCCGTCCTTGTATTCCTTAAGGCCTTCCTGCAACTGCGCTTCGACGGCCTTGGCAACGTCGGCCCAGGTCGCGTAATCGACGCTGGTGGTGTCGTCGCTCTTGACGGTGGCAGCAGTGGCAGTGGTTGCCGGCGTCACGGCGAACGCGGACTGCGGAATGATGGCGGAGGGGAGGAAGGTCGCGGCGATCATCGCAAACAAAAAAACGATGGCCGCAAATGCACGAGCCGAGACCGTGGCCGACTGCAGACGACCGGTGCTGCCCGACTTCGCGCGCACGCGAGAAACGGCAACGCGCGTATCACGTTCCCGAATCGTGTTCATTTCAGCGGACTGTGCGCAGGCGCGACGAACCATGCTGAATTCCTCTCACTTCAAGTACTCGAATGGTCCAAAACCAACTATGAACTCTATAGAAAAAAATTCTTGAACAACAGTCTTGATTTTCTGACGGGCGCGAGGTAATAGAAGAGGCGTTTTAGTGCTTTTTAACCCCGTAATTATTTCACTATCTGAGATAACTATGCTCAGAGAGGATGGCTTTCCCGGAATGTGAACGGCAACACCACAAAAAGCGGCAACGTGAGGAATACCGGAATCGGATACCAAAATAGTGCCACGGGTGAGGCATACAGCGACAGCACCGTGAATGCCAGCAAGCCGTAAGCGGCCAGTGCGGGGCCGTAGCGTCGTCGCGCAGGCCGCACCGCCAGCGCAAGACCAGCAGCCAGCGGAATCCACGTGACGTACAGGGCCATCGAAGTCAGCGGATTGCCTTTGCGAACACCGACATGACCATCCGAACGCACCCACCGATGAATCGCCCGCAATATGTTTTTCTGCCATTGCGGCTTGTCGGAGGTACCCCTCAGCGGCGCAAGGTCATGTTCGATGGCGGCAAGTCGTTCGGCCGCCACGGTATCAGCATCGCCGTCGGAAGTATGCTTCCAAGCACCTTCAGACAGGAAAGACGCCCATTGCCTGAGATAGCTAGGCGTGAACAGGTAGTCGGAATCAGTGGGGTACGCGAAATTGACGCGCGGGTCCCACCATCCGCGAGTCACCCCGGCATAGGCCGTGGCATATTCAACCGGATGCGCGAGGCCGAGCTGCGCCCAGACCTGCAGGGCCGCGAGTTGTTGCGCCGCGGTTGGCCTAGGATGCTCGCGCAGAGTGCGGAAGGTTTCATCGGTGCGGTGCGGGTTGATGCCGACGGCGGCCCAGTCGAGGTCCATGATTGCGTTCAGTCGCTGCCGCTGAACCTTGTCTATCGCACTGGGATCATCGTGCGCGAGCCGGGCCACTGGCTGGATGACCAGGCCCCACACCTCACGTCCGGGCGACCGATTCGCATGCGTGGCGGCCGCGCTTAATGGCGTCCACACGCCCTGCGCCACAACGATGGCAACCGCAAGACACGCGAACGCACGACGCCGCGCGCCTTTGGGCGTGCAGACAGCGAGCAAACAGCAGCCGGCGCATAGCACGATTATGAGCGCCGTCCGCTTGGAGACGATGGTGGCGAACAGCAGGATGACGAACGCGAATGCCACCGGGCGGCGAGCCAGTACCGAGCCGCGCGTCAGACAAGCCTCCACGAACAGCACGGCCAACGGCAGATAGAACACGGCATGCAACGAGTCCTTGCCCATCGTGGTGGTTGCGCCGACCACCACATAGTTGGTGGCAAGATAGACAAGGCCGAGACCGATGAGCCAGCGCGGCGAGCCGATTTTGCGGATGTAGCACAGCAGAAGCGCGCACCCGGCGGCGAGTAGAACCGCTTGGGTCACGGTGTACAGGGCCTGCCCGATCAGAGGAGAGCCAAGTGTGCTGCCAATATGCCAGAACAGGCCGAACGTGAGCGTATCAAACAGCGGATGCTGAGTGTAGTAGTGGTGCAAACCGGACGATTGCAGATATTGGGCAAGCGTATCGTCGCGCATCGAGCCCGGCCAGGTGAGTATGAGCCACGGCAGCCAGGCGATAGCGAGCGTGAGCAGGTAAGGGAGAAATCGCGCGCGCAGCGATGTGGATAACGTGGTCGGGCGGCGGGCCGTGAGCCAACTAAGGATCGCGGATATGCTGCGGTACGTCTTTGAGTGTTTCTTCGATTGGCGCGACCGGCCGCCATGTGCTGCGGTTACGTCGGCCGCTGTCCCCTCGTTCATGACTCAACAGCCTAGGCGCGATTGCGGGCGCGTGCCGGGCGAACATCGAAAATTCACCCGGATACGGTGATTTCTTTACCGGGGGTTGTGTAGGTGCGCGCGGGTGTGTGGGCCCTGCACAAGCATGCGGTCCTTGTGCGGGTGTTGCGCGGGACTTTCCAGTGAGTCTTTCACTCGCAGTGATCATTCTTCACATCCGCGTCGCGACACGCGCCACGCCGAAGCGTGCACTTATCCGAAACCTGTGGTAACTTATTCGAGTTGCCTGCGGAACACAGTTCAACTGCGCGCTGCAAAGCATGGAGGATTCGCCTAGTGGTCTATGGCGCACGCTTGGAAAGCGTGTTGGTGTAACAGCCTCACGAGTTCGAATCTCGTATCCTCCGCTCGGATTGGAGCCCCGGAAACCGTTGGAATCATTCGGTTTCCGGGGTTTTGCTTTGGTTCCTTCCGATTGTCGGTTCCCTCCAGGTTCCCTCCGTTTCGACACCTTTGGCCCCGACCTGCCGCGCGTGTCACATATCGGAACCGACGATTCCGAAAACGCCTTCGAGCCTTCGCCCGCCGTGTGTTCGTCATCGAAGTCCGACCGCGTCCCATGTGTCCCGTCAGTGGACCGATTCGAGTCCCTTCATGTTCTCCGCGCAGTTTTTTCGTTTTGGTTCGCAACAATCCCGGACGCCCGCCGCGCAGCGCGATGCGCCCCATGCGGTCCGGCCCAGCGCGAAGGTTCCCCCTGACCCCCTCCGATGAACGCCACACGAACGCATACGGGTGCCACAACAGCCCATTCGAACCGTCAATCGACTCCTTGATGCATAGACAGGAAGCCGAGGAACGTCCGTCGGTCGGATGGATCCGAAGGAGAAACCGGCAAACCCCGCCGGCACCCTCCCCCGGGTATTCGCCAGCGAACGGCACCGGCACCGCCATGACCGCCAAGGAGAAGACATGCGCCCCGAACCCATCCGCCGCAAAGGCAGGAAGACACTCGCCAAGATATACGACTCCCTAACCGACCCGGAAGAAACCGCGGACAGGTCCCGCATCATCGGGCTGCCCACCAAGAAGGAGGCGCGCGGCATCCGGGACGAATTGACGGCGGCGGCGTGGGCCGGCGGCAAATCGGTGTCACGCACACAGACGGCCAAGGAATACATCAGCATCGTCGAATCATTCTTCCGCAAGCTGCGGGCCATCAAAAACACGGAGACGCGAACCCCGCAGACGGGTATTCCGACCCTGCGGGAGCTGCTGAGGGACACCCGCGTAACCAACCTCGACGAGTGTGAAAGAATGATCGAGACCGCAAGAGCGGACACGGCGATCCTGCTTGTCGGCGGGAAAGACCTCCGAGGCGAAGGAGCCCGGATACTGCTGACCCTGAACGAGACGCGACTCAGCATGGGAAAGGCGACGATCCTCCTGGCCCACGGAACGGAAAAAGACTACAAAGCCGTCCTGCCCGCATACAAGCCCAAGTTCTACCGGCGATAAGCAATAGGCGATAGGCAAAGGCGCGAAGTGGCATTCAGGCGGCCCACCCCTTCGCCCCGGTCGCACACGCCCGGCCGGCCGTCGTTCCCTCTTTCGCCCTGCCCTTGAATCGTTTTTGTCGCCATCGCGCACCCACGGGCCGGATTCGGCTCGATTCAGCCCGTACCGCGCTCCCATTCCGGTCACCCACGGGTATTCGCCTCCGGCCGACCTGATCTGGTTGAGATAATTGTTGATGCCGGCGTCGGTCGGATCGCCGTTGTAGGGCAGGTTCCTGATGATCGCGTCCTTCGAGCCGGTGAAGTAATACCCCTTCGCCGTCACGCTCGTGCCGTCGATCCAATGGTCACCCGGCTTCACGCCGACCGTCACCCTGTCGGTGATGGGCTGGCCCTCCTGAATGATGTGAGGGGCCTCGGTGGAGATGGTGGGGGTGAAGCTTGGAGGGGCAGGCTGGTACTTGTCCAGAACGATCACCACGATGGACTTGTTCACGTTCGTGATATGCACGATGGGGTCATTCCACTTGTTGATGTCGTTGTAGGTATCCCTCGCCATGATCTTCTGCACGGACATGTTGGGATCATCGGTGAAACCGTCGGTAACGAGATAGCTCTGAGAGCCTGCGTAGTGATACTGGTTGGGTTTGATGTAGGTGTCCCATGCGGCCTGCCATTGGTTCTTGCCGCCCAGTTCAGCATGGTTGGTGTTGTCGAACGCGGTGCCATTGTACTCGTTGCTGCCCGTGATGAGCATGGCACCGACCGCGACCACACGGCAGTCGCCATCGCCCTCACCGGGATGACGCCGGTGGAAGCCGCTCACGCACTCGTTGTTGGCGGCGTTGAGCGCTGCCTGCACCTTGGCCGAACCAACCGAACCACCAACGTTCTGGCTGCTGATAGTCGCGCCAGCCGCGTCAAACGCCCTCTTAACGGACTGATAATCGGTCGCCCTACCGAACGAACCCGACGTCACATCATTCGGGTCGGAAAGCGCCGCGTCCCTGTACTGCCAGAACACATGCGGAATGCCGCCGCCACCGACCCAGCCACCGGCATTCTGGCTTCCGCCGCCACCGCCCGCGTAGGCTGTGGAAGCAACGATGCCGCCCGTGGCAAGAGTGGCGATGGCCGCAAGGAGGGCGATACCCTTCCTCAACCATTTCGGCTTGCGCTCGGGCGGAGTCTTAGAATTATGCTTCTTCAACTGCATAACGCTCCTTAATCTTGACTACACAGACAAGGCCGCTCGTGCGGCCTGCCTACCTTCAAACAGGCAATCAGGAAACGGGTATTACGCAAGGAGATGAAGCGCTATTGACAGGGCTGCGAGGCATATGAGAAACCCCACCTCAATGAAGAGGTGGGACTTATCGGAGAAAAGGAAGAGAAGAGGAAAACGAACAAGCATTAATGATAAATTATACCGGTGCTACCATCAGAAGGGCCAATGCCGTGCCCGCCTGAAGCGGCACCGATCAGATCGGCAAGGCTGGAACCACCGGAGGAGCCGCCGTTGCTGGAGGGCGTGTAAGACTGCTGCGGGGCGGAATACCCACGGTTGGCGGAATACCCGCTGCCGGAGCCGCCGTAACGGTTGTAGGACTGGGAGTAGGAGCGTTGCGACTGCGCGGCTGCCGCGGCTGCCTGCGCTTGGGCTGCCTGCGCTTGGGCTTGGGCTGCGGCCTCGGCCTCGGCGTCGGCCTGCTCCTTCGCGGCCTTGGAGTCGTTCACCTGCTTGACGGCGGCGTCGAGCTTCGCCTTGGCGTCGGTGTAGGTCTTCGGGTCGGTGACGCCCTTCTTGGCGAGGGCGTTGTTCGCCTCGTCGATCGCCTTCGTGAGACTGTCGCGGGTGGCGGACAACGCCACCTTCCCGTCCGTGTCCTTGAGGGTCTGGCTCGCGCCGTCGATACCCTGCTTGAGCTGCGCCTTGGCGGTGTCCAGCTCCTTCGCCAGCTTGCTGTCCCTGACGGCCTTGAGCGCGGCGTTGAGCGCCTTCGCTTGGGCATTGGCCTCGTCCGCGTCCGTGGCATTGGCCTTCTTCGCGGAAGCGAGCCGCCACGCCAGCCACTCGCTGGGGGCGTCGTTGGGGATGCCCTTGAGCGCCTTGGCCTTACTGATGGCGGCGTCGAGCTTGTCCAGCAGCTTCGGCTCCTTGAGCTGATCCGCCTTGTATGTGGTGGCGGTGGCCTGCTCAATGGCCTTCATGAGCGCCTTGTCGGCCTTCCCGGCTTGGGCGACCGCCTCATGGTAGGCGTTGCCCTCGTGGTGCGTCCAGTAGGCGTAGCCGCCGCCGATACCCGCCAGCGCCACGATGATGATAGCGATGATGATGGCGGTGAGTTTGGCGGGCTTCATACCCTTGGGCTTGCTCTCCTCTGGGGTGGCGTCATCCATGGTTTCCACTTCCTCTGATGGCTTCGTCATTGCTCTTCCCTATGTCCTTATGCGCTGGCACGTCGATTCGCCCATCGACATGAATATGACGGCGCGGAGGCCGTCGGGCCGAAGCTCCTTATCCCGTGGGGACGTCAGAGACAACCGCGCTTCCATGTCAAACGGATTCAACACTACAGTATAGCGAAAGCCACAACTTTGTGGCCTAGTGAGATGCGGACGCCACATATTTTTGGCGCGTGGCCGTTAAAGACGATTCGAAGGAATGGGCGAGGTACGCCAAGGAGCTGGGCGTCAACCTCCAGCGCCTCCGCGTCGAGCGTGGCCTCACCCAAGAGCGCGTGGCCTATGACGCAGGCCTGTCGAGATACCAATACCAGCGAATGGAATGGGGCAAGATAGGCAAGGACACCCCAGCCAATCCCACGTTGAAGACCATCATGGCCGTGGCCCAAGTGCTCGGCGTCACCCTCGACGAACTCCTGCCGCCGTCATGGCCCGACCTGCACGCCAAGTAGGCTCTCCGCCGTCGCGGCCCTTGGCCCCGTTGGGTAGGCGGTGGCAAGAATCTTGGGTAGCCCGCCTACCCCGTTTTTCCGCCCTACGCCCTTTTGGAGCCCGATATGCGTTCCGCCGACTGGGTTTTTCCTTTGGGGTCGGATACGACGTCCCGTTTCTTTGGGTGGCTCGGCGCGGAGCTCCTTCGTCGCTTGTTGTTATTAAAGCTTTTCAAATTTATAAGACAAGAAGGGAAGTTGAGGATAAGGGCATATTTGAATATTTGATATTTGCATATTTGATATTTGAATGTTGAGATGAGGGACATCGGAGCGGTTGGGGACAGGACGAGGTGCCGCGCGGTTCGGCGGAAATTCAAACCGCATCATCGTTGAAAAGATGTTGGCCCATGTTTGAATTCCCGCCGACAACGGCGCATGCTCACCAGCCGCGCGAACTGCCGTACAGGTGCGAGCCGAGGCCGAAGTGCTCGATGCCCTTCTGCTTGGTCCGCTCGCGGTTCCGGCGGCATACGCAGCCTTCCTCCTTGCGCAACGGCTGGCGCGTCACTTCATTGAACGGAACCGGCTCGCGCATGGGCTTCTCCTCGCCCCTCAACGGTTTTTCGTATAGCCCGCGACGTACGGCGTTGCCCCTCCTTTCGCCCATGTAAGCCCAGCTCAGGGGTTTGAGCGCCGCCTCGCGATGCAGAGCCACGGGGCAACGGCGTGAGGGAATGATCTCATTGCGGGCGATCGAGTTCGTAACCGCAGCCAAAACCAAGTGCCTGTAATATCTTCTGCGCGTCTGGAGACGGGTCTTCCGGTCGCAATCGGGGTCACCGTCGCGCGCAATCGCACGGGTCATGTAGAAAACAACTTTGCGTGCGTCCTTGACCACCGGCGAGGACACTTCACCGAGGTCGCCTCCCATATCGTCGTAGGAGCGGCTCAGCACCGCGGCGTATTCTTCGAGGTCGCCGACCAGCCGAATGTCAAGGCGCGGCCCCCAGCCCGGAACCAGCACATCGCGCAAGCCCCTGACGAAGAGGGGCAGCACTTTCTTGCCCCGGCGCTTCATGTCGATGTCCAGCTTGAGCTTCAACCGCCACTCCTTTTCAGGCAGCCGCAGCAGCAAATGCACGTGCCCGGCCAGACGCGACTGCACGTCCTTGACCCAGAAGTACTCCACGCCCGGAACGCATTTGCGCAGCATCGTGAGCGTGCTGTTCAGGCGCTTGCCGATGGTCAGGTTGAACACGGCGAGATTCATGAAATCAACGTCGGAGAAGTCCCTTGGCAACCCCGACAGCGGGTATTCCGGCCCATGGCGCTTGTGGCACAGCGGGCACCGCCCGCCACCGTTCTTGGACGCGACATGAACCGGCACCCCCGGCCTCACGAACGATGGTGCCGTCAACGTCACCAACGCAAGTATCCCCGGCTTGTCCAGCCCCGCCAGGCCGCGCCTGATGGCCTTGGCCCGCTTGACGCGCAGGCATGCTTCGCAGTGCCAGCAGGGAACCGGCGCACCACTCGCGGCAATCTTCGGACGCTCGCATCTGAACGAACGCCCCCTGACATCAACGTCCGCATATTCGTCAACATCGGCGTCCGATGATGCGCGGCCGATGCCCAAGGGACTAAAATTGATGCCTTGCATTCTGGTCTGTTCGATCAGCTTCGCCGTCAGCTTCTTGTCCATCGCCGTTCACCGCCCCTCGCCCATCTCGGCGTCGATGCCGTCGTAAGCCCCGCAAAGGAACCGCCGTGAAGGATTTCGGGGAAAATCGCCAGTGTGATTCCGATGAGGCCGATTCGTCGCCCGCACCGCCCCAGACCCGCGAAGATTGCCTAGAGCACTATCAGTCATCGTCATTCCCGAAGTAGTGGCGTCCGCCGCCGCATACGCGCCCGTTCGCGGCCCACTGGAATCTGGGTTCTCGAATTTCCGCGAGATTCCCTGCCCCGTCCGCATCAACTGGTCGCGCCTCGGCCAGCGGCTTTCGATTTCCTCGCGCCGAACCAGCAAGGTGCGCCTGATACGTATGGAGCTCAGGCCGCCCAGCTCGAAACCGCCGAGAGCGGTTTTCTTGCTGAGTGTTCTCGCGCAAACTCGGTATTCGCGTCCGGCATCGGCGGCCTTCAGCCACGTGGGTTGCCCGGCCACGGCCCGCCGCAACTCCTCCGCATTGTCCACGAGATCGGGGGCGAACGCGCGGAAGAACATCCGAACGTCCACGAAGCCGCGCCCCGCCGGATGCCGGAGCCGCGCCCTGTATTCTGCACACTCCTTGCGCCAGTCCGCACCGGCCTCCCGCGCGTTGCACCGCACAAGATGCAGAAGCAAATCCTCGTCCTTCATGATGCGTCGGATCCCGTCGGCCGTCAGACCCAGATAAGCGGCAAGCCGGGTATATGACGTTAACCATGACTCTTGCATGGCAATTCCTCTTTCCTGACCGCTGCACGTCCGCACCGGTTGCGGAACGTCGCGTGTTCAGGGGGGTAAGTGCGCAGTTTTGAAAAGCCGAATACAGATGAAAATCGACGATTTTCGGCCTTTTGGCCTCTAGACCCCCCTTTTGAGGCCCTTTTCGGCGTCATTTTGCCTTGCCGTGCAATGTCGCGAATGACCGAGCTATAAACAACGCCTATAACGGAAAGCAGTTCGACCATACGCATTTATATCCGGAAGCCGTAATTTCCCCCTCAAACACGAAAAGCCCCGTACAGCATCACGCCATACGGGGTAAATCGTCCTTTTCCCGCTACTTGTCCTGCGCGCCGTAGCTTTCCGTGAGGAATCGGATCAGCTCGGTATTCTTCCTGTTGGATTCCTCGAGCTGCCTGCGCAGCGATTCAAGCTCGCCCGCGTCCCCGCCGCCATCGCCGCGGGCGGTGTCCATCTCCTCGGTCAGCCGCCTCAACCGGTCTTGGGAGCTGTGCATGTAGTGGGCGGCCATCGAGGAGGTGGACCAGCCGCCGCGCGCTTGCAGGTCGGCGATGGTGGCATCGGTGTTCTGCGCGAAATAGGTGTTGCCGCTGTGCCTCAGGCCATGCAGCACCACGTCCTCGCAGCCGGCCTTCCTGCGCGCCTTGATGAACGCCTTCTCGACCTCCGAATGATGGACGAAGTTGCCGGTGGCGGTGTGGAACAGCTTGCCGTCATCGCCGGGATCGGCGTATTCGTCGATGTGCTTCCTGATCTCGGCCACCAGATTGTCCGGAATGGGTATCGAGCGTACGCCGGCCTCGGTTTTGGGATCGCCGTCAACGAAACCGTATTCCTTGGAATAGGTCACGGCGTGCGTGATGCGGACCACCTTGCCGTCAAGGTCTATGTCCCTGCGCCGCAGGGCGAGGATCTCGCCTATACGCAGCGACAGCCAGAATCCCAGAAGCACCACCAGCCGGTATTTGCCCGGCATGTTGTCGGCGATCTCCCGCACCTTCTCCGGCCCTATGACCGCGCGCTCCTTGCCCTTGTGGGCGGAGCCGCCCTTGATCTGGCAGGGATTGAAGTCCAGTATCGCGTTGGGCGCGGTGCAGGCCGACTGCATGATCTGCCTGAGCAGACCGTAGGCGTTGCCACGGGTGCTCAGACGCGGCCTCTCCTTGGTCGACGGCCTGCCGTCCACCTTGCGCGGCCTGCCCATCTCCTCGTACCAGCGCTCGACGTCCTCCACGGTGATGTCACGCATGGCCTTGTCCCCGAACGCGGGATACAGCACACTGTCCAACCGCTGCCGGTACGTGCGCACGGTGGAGGGACGGATCTCACCACGGGCGATCTTGCCGCCGAACCAGCGTTCGGCATAATCACGGAAGGACTCCGAACGCCGCTCCTCGGCCTTCCTCGCGGAAGCCGAATCCTCATACTCATCGCGGGGGTCGACCCAGATGCCGCCGTCGATGCGGTTCCTCTGCTGGGCGAGCCACCCCTCGGCGGCCTGCCTGCTGCTGAACGCGAAAGGCGCACGGATGCGCTCACGCCTCCCGTCATCGCCCTTCCTGTCGGGTCTGGGATCGGGATATTCGGCGTAATAGGAGGTGCCGCCATGCACCTTCTTCACCCTGATCTTGCCCCAGCTCCTGCGCGATCCACTCGTTCCACTCATCGCCTGCGACCTTTCATGAAATTCCGGACGGCCGTCCGTTCTCCGACTCCCGCCGTTGTTGACGACAGCATATCGCGGTTCCCTCCTAGTACCCTCCGCTCGGTACGCTCCGGCAGGAAAACTACGCAGCATCCGCTTTCGCACAACGCCCGGAACCGTTGGAATCACACTGTTTTCCCCGGCGTGTCACCGTTTCTCCCGATCTGTCGAGAATCCGGTCCTATGTAATTCGAATCTCGTATCCTCCGCCCGGATTGAAACCCCGGAAACCGTTGAAATCATTCGGTTTCCGGGGTTTTGCTTTGGTTCCTTCCGATTGTCGGTTCCCTCCAGGTTCCCTCCGTTTCGACACCTTTGGCCCCGACCTGCCGCGCGTGTCACATATCGGAACCGACGATTCCGAAAACGCCTTCGAGCCTTCGCCCGCCGTGTGTTCGTCATCGAAGTCCGACCGCGTCCCATGTGTCCCGTCAGTGGACCGATTCGAGTCCCTTCATGTTCTCCGCGCAGTTTTTTCGTTTTGGTTCGCAACAATCCCGGACGCCCGCCGCGCAGCGCGATGCGCCCCATGCGGTCCGGCCCAGCGCGAAGGTTCCCCCTGACCCCCTCCGATGAACGCCACACGAACGCATACGGGTGCCACAACAGCCCATTCGAACCGTCAATCGACTCCTTGATGCATAGACAGGAAGCCGAGGAACGTCCGTCGGTCGGATGGATCCGAAGGAGAAACCGGCAAACCCCGACGGCAACCTCCCCCGGGTATTCGCCAGCGAACGGCACCGGCACCGCCATGACCGCCAAGTAGAAGGCATGCGCCCAGAACCCATCCGCCGCAAAGGCGGGAAAACACTCGCCAAGATATACGATTCCCTAACCGACCCGGAAGAAGCCGCGGACAGGTCGCGCATCATCGGGCCGCCCACCAAGAAGGAGGCGCACGACATCCGGAACGAATTGACGGCGGCGGCGTGGGCCGCCGGCAAATCGGTGTCGCGCATACGGACGGCCAAGGAATACATCAGCATCGTCGAATCATTCTTCCGCAAGCTGCGGGCCATCAAAAACACGGAGGCACGAACCCCGCAGACGGGTATCCCGACCCTGCGGGAACTGCTGAAGGACACCCGCGTAACCAACCTCGACGAGTATGAAGGAATGCTTGAGATCACAAGCGCGGATACGGAGAAATCCACTTAACAAATTCAACCAATTTCTGCCAGAAGCCAACAAACTCCAAGACCACTGGACTCAACCAAGGCAAACGGGCTCATCAAAGGCAACATGCCATAAGCCAATCTCATTGCAACCAACAAAGCCTATTCGTCTTATTCTGACCACCTTATTTCACCGCAGAATCACTTGTTTTCGTTGAAATTCCAACGATTTCACGGCTACACATCTAGTTCAAGCTTCAGCCGTTTTCAACCTTTGCGCTCCTTGGAATAACGTCATATTCTGAATTCCAGCTTCCCAGGGGCCGGCAAAAACCTGGGGAACATGCACCGGTGCAGCCAACAACCACAACAGAACCATCTAGGGCGAAGTGCGTCCGAATTCGACGGAAGCACTTCGCTCCTCAGGCTCTGTTCCGCACGAGAGCAAGGAAACATATGGCTGCAATTCCAACGAAGAATGACTACCCGCGCCTCACCGCCAAGCCAGCGCAAGTGGCGGAGATGCTGGGCTACAAGGACGTGAAAAGCGTTTACGGATTGATCAGAACCGGAAAGATACGCGCTCGCAAGGTAGGCAACACGTTTCTGGTGATTCTCACCAGCGTGCGCGAATCCGCAGGTGAGGAGTGAGCATGGCAACCTCATACGAGTGAGTGCTCGAAGCCGCGAGACGCTATTCTCGAGATCCTAGGCTCCAAGAGCTTCCGCGCGACACCTCCGGAAGACAACACGCTCAGTGCAGCTGCCCCGCCCATGACGGAGACGGCGGCACTTCGCTGCACATCACCTACGACCAGTCCAACGGCAAAACCATGCTGCACTGCTTCGGAGCGGAACACTGCGATGCCGCTTCCATTGCCGGTGCACTTGGATTGAAAATCATCGACCTGTTCGATCAACAAAGCGGACCTCAAGGCCATGCCGATTACAGCGGCTACAACAGTTACAGCTGCGATAGCCGGCTCACTGCCGCCGATTTGGCGGCCATACGGCATGCGAATGTCACGAACGCTTCGCTTCTCAGCAGAAATGAGACAACGACGATTACACCTGCACACACGGAAAACTCTGCGGAAATCAGACAGCAGTACGAGATGCCCGAACCATACTTGGAACCATTGGCCCTAGGCCGATCCCCTATGTTCGCCGCCATCTGCGCAGCTATTGCAGTTCAGCCAAACACCGGCCTGCTGCACGGCACTTGCCCAAACTGCGGCGCAGCTGACTCGCTCACTGTGCTGTATTCCCCGCTGGAAAGCGCCACATTGCTCCGCTGCAGCACTTGCCAAGCCGACGATGTGCTCAACGCGCTGAACGCTCCCGCTACGCTGGCTCGTTCCAATGGCTATGAAGCAATGATCTACGACAGCGAGCGCGGCACAGCATATGAATATGCGGACGGTCTGATTGTTCGTCGCTCTCCCACCAAGCGAATCTCGCAAAGCGGCAACACCGCCGGCAAGCACCCGTTGTGGATGGCCGCCGACGCGAAACGTGCCGTGGCATCGGGCAAGCCAGTGTATCTGATAGAGGGAGAAAAAGATGCCGGCACATTGCGAGCGCTCGGCTATGCCGCTGTAACCGCATCGGGAGGCGGCGGCAACTTCGCCGCGAAACTGGATCTTGATTCAGCGTGCTTAGCCCTTAGTGGAGCTGATGTGGTTGCCATTATGGATAAGGACGACACCGGCACTCGCTGGAAGGAGCAAGTGGCGCAGACGCTGACACCGTTCGTGCGGTCGTTGACGTTTATCCAGGCGGCTGGTGAGGCTCACGACGCTTCCGACGCGGCGATGAGCGGCTTGGAGTTTGAGATTTTGCCAAGCGAAAGCAGCCAGCCTGAGTCTGAGCTTAAGACTGAACTGACGCCCCGCGCCTATTCGCTGACCCGTTTAACTGATGTGGAACCGGAGCGACCGTTGTGGTTGTGGCCGGGCCATCATCCAAGACTACTTCGACCACAACAAGGAGCTCACACCGGATGGCTTGTATTGGGGTGTGCCGTCGTACAGAGTAATCAACGAAGCGAAAGGCGAGTTCAGCAAGCAGCAAGTTCTGGACGGCAGACGACGCCCAAAGCCACTGCTGGCAAGCAAGAAGTACGGCAACATGTGGTGGTGGCTGTCGCCGGATTATGCGGATCATCCGAATCAGGAGAGCTCTGAAGATTTGAATGCGGAAGCCACGGACACCCTCAGCGGTGAACAAACTGAGACTCCAGAAGCAACTGTGCCGGATCCGGTCGCTGTCACAAGAGCTACTGCCATCTTGCCGCCTTCGTCAAAACCAAGCTATTGCAACGTTCTGCACGAACCAGACAAGACGGCGTTTCCCACCTTGTCCGACGATGCCGATCCGTGGGCGATCCCGGAGAAAACGCAAGATTTGCAAGGCCTTACGGCAAACGAACCGACATCTGAACTGGCAAGACGGCAAGACGGCGCGAGCGAGAACGCCACTCATCATCCCGCAACAGGCGAAGCCGACGGTTCCGTCACAGACATTGCCGGATGGAAGGCGAGTCTCCCTCCCTACGCAACAGACCTGCACTACCAACAGCTCAACGCCACGCAATTGAATGAGCTCATCGGCAAGGGAGGCCTGTGGGTCTGCAAGGCCCGCCGCGAGATGGCTCGGCGGAAGTACAAATAATAGCGGCTTCCAAGACCATGGCCGTGGATGTGATAAGTTCACAGCAAATTGAGCATAGCGACAACACTCCATGCTTGACATGCGCTATTTCGCACTGTAAACTTGTGACTGATTGAACAAAAGGCCTTGATTTTATGTCAGGGGTCCTACCAGGTGGGGCGGCGCTCTTGTAGCGTGCGCCCCATTGGTTATCATGAGGTACTATGCGGCGTCCGAAATACAGCGTAAGTCAGCAGATCGAATCTCTGAAATCGCATGGCGTCACATTTAATCTGTACACGGAAGCAGACGCGCAAGAGTTCCTAACCAGCCGTACGTATTTCTTCAAACTCAAAGCCTTCGAAAACAATTTCGAGCGAGATAACGGCCGGTACCGTGGACTGGATTTCGCATATCTCGCAGATCTATCCACCATCGACTGCCACCTGCGAACGCTACTAAGCTACCTTTGTCTCAACCTCGAACACGCCTTGAAAGTGCGTTTCAATCAACTCATCATGGAAGACGCCAATGAAGATGGCTACAACATCGTGCACAACTTCGACGAAGCCGGTGAATTCTCATTCCATGGAGACTATGCGAACTCACGTTATCATCACTCCAATTACACCGAAGGCTTGCTGAACAAGTATTTCGAAGATCCTTCAATCTGGAATCTTTGGGAAGTGATTGACTTCAGTACACTATGCAAACTCTACAAGGCATACTTAAACCAGCGGAGTTACAAAGACAACGCGACGAATCTGTTCCAATCCATCCGGATTATGCGCAATGCCTCTTCGCACAACAACTGCCTAATGATCGGTATCGAAAAACAGATTAAACCGACCTTGTATGTGAAAAACTGCGTCAAAGAGCTCAACCATGGAGAAAACCCCAAACAATTATTCGACGCATTCCGCACTTACCCTTTGACACATGATTTTGCGGCAACGATCTGCGGATTCCTCATCCTTGTCGATAGCCCCGGCGTGCGGAATACCGCCAAACTGAAAACACAGGACTTCCTACATCGCCTAACGAAAAGGTACGATTATTCGGCAATGTCTTATCAAGACTGCCCGAAACTGATCGAGACGATAAATGCACTACAGTCAATCTGCAAGATGGCAATTGACTATTTTGACCAGCACCCCGAGGATTTTCGTACCAATAAGATACTCCACACGAGGCCGGAGCCAATCAGCCCCGCAAAAGGACGCGCTCAGATCAACCATATGGCTAAGGCTATGGGACTATAAACCAGCTCACGGCATAATGCTTGAGACATATGCACCCTAATGAATGCACTCCTAATCTGATTTGGTCCTACCCGCTACGGGGAGGACCAAATCAGTTACTTCATTTATCGAGAATCTGTTCAACGACAGCCGGCACATCATGGGTCAACTGATACTTCCAGAATTCATCACCCGATTCTCCCCGAGTTTTGGGAGCCATATCCGGCAGACACCTGAGAGCGCGGCTAATTCCTTTTCCGCTGACCCTTAGCTCGTTTCCCTCCAGCTTTGTCGTTATACCCGTTTCGAACTTCAACACTTCTCGGACTTGAGAGAAGGCCTCTTCCACATCACCTGCCGTTACTGATGACTTAAACGTTCCGCATATTGCGTATTCGAGTAAATCCAGTCCAGCGAAACGATCGAGCTTGCTGTGCGTTAACTTGTTGTTGAAATGCTTCAGACAAGAGAAACATGCATCTTGGCAGTTGCAATTCGTCAAAATATCCTTTGTCTTGTTAAAAAGCTGTTTCAGTATATGCTCAGAAGCCAGCTCAGAGGAATAACCAGCACCGCTTGAGAGAGAGTCGAATAGAAAAACGTCAACGAACGCCCCGCTATTCCCCAGCCTGTTGCGGCTGCCAACGCACAGCTCATTGAAATCAATGTCGAGTATATCGACGGCCGCAAGTCGCATGGTGAAGTGGCCTGATTTTTGTTCCGTCCTTATAGTGGGGCGGCTTGTGCCGCTTGATGTTGATGATACTCGGTTTCCGCCGCTTCGGGTGTCCTGTAGCCCAGGGACTAGTGCAGGCGCTTCGAGTCCCCGCCACGAGACCCACCGGAACGTCGCCAATTCCAGGTCCTTCAGAGCCGCGAAGGGTCTGCGCCGCCATACCAGCTCGGTCCTGTACGCGCCGTCGGCGCTTTCGGCCATGGCGTTGTCACACGAGTCGCCGACGGTGCCGGTCGACGGCAGCATCCCATATCCCATAACCCCGGTGGCGTACACCGTGCCGATGCACTGCGTGCCATGGCCGCTGTGGTGGATAAGACCATCCGCGCCGCCGCGGGACGCGGCCCATGAGACCGCCTGCCCCAACGCCCGCAACGGCAGCTCCTGCGTGTTCACGGCCATGGCGCACGCCCATCCCACGATCCGACGGGCGTACACGTCGGCGACGAACGCCGTGCAGCCGAACGAGCCGTTGGCCATGCGCACGTGGGTGATGTCGGCCACATGCAGGCGGTTCGGCGCACAAGCCTCGAACCTCCCGTCCACCGGATCCGGCCTGCCGCCCGTGCCCTTGGCGGGTTCCGTCGTCACCGGGGTTCCGCCGCGGCGCACGCCCCGGATGCCAAGCTCGCGCATGATGTTCATCACCTGGTCGCGGCCGACCTCGGCCGGATCCCGGCCCTGGGCGACCAGCTGCGCGTGCATCTTCCCGTAACCGTACACGGCCATGAAGAAATCCGAATGGATCTGGAGGATGTCGCGGGCCAACGCCTCATGCCTCGCCCGCATGCGGCTGACGGGACGTGTTTCGAACATGCGGCAGCCACGCGGCGTGAGAAACCCGCAGTCCAACGATTCGGAAAGGACCCCGCAGATCGGCCCGACCTTGAAACGGCTTTCATGCCCGTCGACGTACGCGGCCATCAACGCCGTGTCGGGTCGAGCCCGGCCGCGAAAAAGCCGACGCCGTCGTCAAAATCTCGTTCGCCCGACGCAATTCCGCGTTCTCGGCCCGCAGCCTCCTCAGCTCCGCCATCGCGTCCTCGGCCGACTGCCTCGTCTCCTCCGCGACCGTCGCGTCCGACTGGTCGCGCCAACGCCGCAGCGATTCCGGCGCTATCCCCGGATCCTTCGCCACCGCGGAGATCGCGTTCGTCTCCGACGAATACGAGGAACGCGACTCCGCCAGCAGCCTGACCGCCTTCGCCTTGAACTCCGGCGCATATCGAGCGCCCTTTGCCATGGTTCCATCATCTCCCATCGAGTCAGAGGAAATACGGAACAAAAATCAGTTCATATCAATGCCAACTGCTCTTCATACTGGTCTCAATGCACCCAAGGACTGTACGCATACTTCGCGCACCCATTGGTTAACATGAATTGCTTTCCATGCAGCCCTACCGGATTTCCATGTACGCACTCTAGATTTCCATCTAGCCGCAATGCTGTCGTAAGACAGCATTGTCTGATTCCCCTGAAATCGTTGAAATTATTGGGATTTCGACGCGTCTCTCCGACTAGCACTTGATTTCCATGTAGACTCACTAGATTCGCTCTAGTTCCCACTAGATTCTCTGTAATCGCTCTATATGCCGAAGATTCAAAGCCGATCGAACTCTTCCAATGGGTTAATAACCCTTGAAAACATTAGGATTCCTAGCATGCTTGACCCCCTCAACCTCGCACTTCTCACTAGATTCCCTCTTGTCGCTCTTGTCGCTGTAGAACGCACGACCAGCACGCAAAGCAAACCCCAAAATCATTGAAAGCATAGTCCTTACGGCAGCTTCAAGAAAATCAGTCCGCTTACCACTGCTTCCCACTAGATTTCAGACACGAAGCAGCGAGTACAAGCTAAGACTCACAAGACATACCGCATACAAAGCACAGACACGAACCATTCCGCACTATCCTGGATTCATGGCATCAGACGTCAGTACATCAACACCTCGCCGTAATTGGTCACGCGAGGAAACAATGATGGCGTTCGCCTTGTACATCGTGCTTAAACCACGCGAATGCGATGACAAAGGACTTGACGTGCAACGTCTCGCATCGTTCTTGCACCGCACTCCCAGCTCAGTGGTGTTGAAGATCTGGAACATCGCAGCTTATGATGCCAACCGCAAGGCCCGTGGGCGCGTAGGCATGAAGCACGGCAGCAAACTCGACTCCCAAGTCTGGCAGTGGTATGCCGAAGACCCCGATACGTTCATGGAGCAATGTCTGAATCTACTTCGGCACGCGCTCCTGCAAGCGGACGCGAACAACTTCAACCCAGCACCGCTGGCCTCCGACCGTTATTCCCCTCTCGAAACCGCAACGACCCTACTCGTTGCCGAACACACGCCCACCGGAGAGGAACGACCAATAACAACACTTCAGCGAGTCAACCAATCCTATTTCCGCAACTCACTATTGCAGAACTACCACAGCACCTGCTGTATAACCGGTATGCAGATTCCTAAGCTGCTGATCGCCAGCCACATCAAACCGTGGAAGGCATCGTCAGCCGTTGAGAAAACCGCCGCATCCAACGGGCTGCTGCTCAACGCCTTCCACGACCGTGCCTTCGATCAGGGCCTTATCTCCATCGATGATGACTATCGCATCATGGTCAATCATGACAAGGTTCGGCACTCTGACATCAACGACAAATGGCTCTACAACTTCGAAGGACGCGAAATCTCATTACCGACAATCAGCCAACCTTCACACGAATTCATCGAATACCACCACAAGCACATCTTCCTCGCCGACGCCGCTTAACAACACCAGGGAGGATACTCCTCCCCGGCCTGCTCCACGCTACCCCGGAGTATTGGGCAGATTTCTCCCCGTTATTTTCCACACATAAAGCATGCGCTCAATACAACTACGGCGGCTGCCACAAACACTTTCTTTAGGAAGGGCCGTAGAGTCCTTCATCCCAATCGTCGCACCAGAAAAATGAAGTACAATGATTGGCATTAGGTAGATATGACTTACTAAGCAGGTGAACAACTTGACAAGCGTGATTCAAAGAACAGTGCAGTTCTACTGGCTCCGGCTGAGGTCTCGTGATGGTATCAGCAATGGAACCACGGGACATATCAATTGGATGAAGCGTCTCAGTGAATTTCGTGAATTCCCTTGGGAAAATAAAATACTCGATAATATTATTTTTGATTCTGTAACAGACAAGCATTATCCAGTACTTACAGTTTTTGAACAATTCCAGCCAAATTTTATGCAGCTCATTGATCAGGAACACAAGAGAGTCACTGATTTCATGGACAGCGAGGCATATAGCAACACAAACAATTTAGCAAAATCGTCAGCATTCGCCTTCTTCCCAAAATATTCTCTTGTCAGCAGAGTAAGTGGCAATGCCGGTAAAAGCGTAGACCCCCTCAAAAAAGCACTAAACTATTACTGGCCTGAAGAAGATTATGAATGGGATGTTATTCCCGTCATCACAGCAGATAGCATCGAGCGTTTCAAAAAAGAACTTCGCGGAATAGATTCCCTCACAGCATCATTCACAACAAAAAATTTTATTGATAAAGCTTATGAAATAAAAGGTAACGCAGGAGAATTTTATCAAGAAATTGCACAAAAAGTAGGAGCCGATCTTGATATCGACATTAGGATTAGCCTGACAGACGATACAGCATATGGAAAAGCTCGTCGCGTTTTTAAAGACATAATGCAAGATTTCATCATATCTGCAGTAAATCAGAACAGAAAAGTTCAAGTAAGTGGACCTGATTTCGCAGACAAACTGTTGGAATTAAATTTAGTATCCCATCCTGTAGTAGAACAAAGCGAGATTACAATATCCAATGACGAACCACGATTATTCACTGGCCTAATCAATCATTTAATTGCTGTTTCAGTCGATAAAGAGACTTATTTATACGATATTTCAAAGAGTAATTAATGCCACATTTAACATTAATAAATGGAATTATGGCGCATCCCGCCACTGACATCCTAGGCGCAACCATAATAACCGCTACTTGGTGGCTTCTCAGCAATCCAGTACCTCAACTACCTGGAGATGGCAGTCCCAATGATTTATTCATCGGGCTATCGACCCTCTCCGGATTAGTCATGGCTACAGCAACATTTATATGTACGATGCTATACCAGTCAAATTCACATTTTATGGTAGAAGCACGAAAGAGATTCCCCGAAGAATTAGCAAGAAACTGGCTAAGTATTATCATCTGGACTTTAACGACGGCCATTTTACCTTTATTTTCACTTTGCCTATGGGAGACAAATCGCATTACCTCTTTCGGAATCGTAATCTTTAGCACATCACTACTGCTGGCAAAGGGAGGCCGTTCTATATACTGGTTGAACTACACGCTCTTCATGGAAAAAGCATCCTCAATAGTCTCCCCTGTTTCACGCAACCCAAAAAACACCTGTTCATAACCGTCCGTTTCAACCCGTCACGACACGCCGGAGAGGCGGCGAAGCACTTAAGCGGCGAAGCACTTAAGCGGCAGCCCAGAAACGTTGAAATCAAGCCGAAAACAGCAGGTCGCCGCCGGAATCTCGTATCCTCCGCTAGCAGGGCTTTCGAAGAAATTCGAAAGCCCTTTTCTTTTGCCGAAAACAGCTTCCTTTCAACGATTCCGAACGGCTTGGACAATAGTTTCCTTGTAGTGTCTTCAGAGGGTGTTCGGCCCGACGATGTCGGTGGCACGTTACGTGGTGCATCCGGTAGGCCAAATCGGTGCACCACTCTATGTCTGAAGGGAGCCACTCATGACATTCGATGATCGATCGGCGTGCCATATGAGAACGTCTCCGTCGATTCCGACGGTGTTTACACTTTTACATCTTCCTACACCTTCTTACACTTTTCCTTCAGGTCGAAAAGTGTTGGAAGTATTGGAATCATTGGGATTGAAGACCATTTTCCTTTACACTTTTGCTCTTTTCGCGGGTCTATTGCACAAGGGATCCTCAAAATGCGTTGGAATCCTTGGAATCTTTGGGATTCAGGGATCCGGAGGAATGCGATGAGCGGGCGCCGTAGGATTCGGTTCGGTCGTGTCCAGAACCTCTAGGGACGGAAAACGCAGGTATGTGGAGGCACGCTACCAGCCGCCGGTATGGGCCTATGCCAAATGGCCCGATTTGCCGAAGCATTATTCGAGACGATTCGACGCCGACTACACCGCAATGGCGGAGGCCTGGCTCGCTGACGTTGAACGGCATATAAGACTCGGCGACTGGGAACCGCCCAGAATCGTGGTGAGCAAGACGAGGGCGACGGCGGGAACATCATCGGGGCTATCCTCGCCGGCCATGACGGCAGACGGTCACGCATCTATCACACTGCGGTCCATCCTGAAGCGCGCGGCATGGGTGTTGGCTCACTTTTGGCCGGGCATGCGGTCGAGGCGCTTCGCGCACTCGGGTTGCCGAAGGTTGCCGTCGGCGTATATGCGGACAACAAGGCCGGCAACGACTTCTGGGAGCAGCAGGGCTTTGCAATCCGAGACGACCTGGTCTATCGCGAGCTTTCCTTGTAAGGTGTCCACCCGCAATCCGGCTTTTGCGGTCGGTCATTCACTCGTTTCGTTGCCGCACGCACATTTCATGTCGACGATCTGTTGACTCTGAATCGTGATTCAAATGATCCGGGCCGTATGGCCTATGGATTCGATGTCGGTTTGCTTCAATCGCACAGACGTCTGATGCACACAAGTCCGCACCGGATATTGAAACACTCAGTCTTCGATGACGCTGGGATCGGCGCCACTTTTTTGCGTGGCGGCCGCTTACGAAGGTGCATATGCCGTCGGAGACGGTAGCCTTCCGGACGTATGACTTCCTCATAGATGTAAGCAGCGGACCATGGGACTACGGTCCCTCCCCGGTTCTGCTAGATGTATAGATTGTTTTTAAGAAAACATAGAAAGTATGGGAGATATAGGTAATCGTGACACCTCTTGTCGGCGTGAAGGTATGGAAAAGCGCAAATTTCCTTCTGGCGGGCTTTGAGCGGCGAACAGAGTGGCACACTCATTCTGGGAATTGGTAGAAAGCCTTGCTGTTGCTGGGTTTGTGGGTTTCGGTAGATAGAGTCTCCATGATGTGCGCAGACCTCATGATGCGACGGGCTCGCCTGTTCGGGCCGCTGCTCGCCTCCGGCTGCGAGGTGCTGATATCGGGGGAGGGGACGCGCCGCGTGCGATTGTTCGACGGTGAGCGGGCCTTGGTCGGGAACGCCACGGCCAAACGAAGAAGGGAATTCACGGAGACGCGTCTTTTGGCCCACGAGGCCTTACGACGTATCGGCCATGACGGGCCCATACTCAAAGGTTCGGACGGTGAACCGCTCTGGCCATCCGGCATCGTGGGATCGCTGTCGCATTGTCCGTCGCTGTGCGTCGCCGCCGTGGCGTCGGCGGAAAGAATCCGTGCCGTGGGAGTGGACGTGGACGATTCGGACGGATTGTCCGACGGGATCATGCGGTTCGTGTTCTCTTCCGAAGAGCTCGCATCATTGCGTATGGCCTCCTCGGTGGAACGTAGGGCGGCCTTCTGCGCGAAGGAGGCCGCCTCGAAGGCGTTGTCCGCATTGGACGGGACGGGGGACTTCCGTAAGGTATCCGTGAGCCTGAAGACGGATGGAACGTTCGCCGCTGTGAGACGGGATGTGGCGTTGCGCAGCCAATGGCGATTCTACGATCGGCTGGTATCCGCGATGGTCGCCGTTCCCTCGGAGACCGTCTGAGGGGCGCGGACCCCTCGAATGAGCAGCCGGAGCAGAAAGGAATAGGCCGCATCGTCATCGTCGACGGGCGTATCATGTTCGGGTCGTGTCTCGAATTGGACGAATCCGTGCACGGCGGACCATATGGACCATGCGATGAGGTGCGGGTCATCCCTCCGGATCTTTCCCGCGGCCTGCCCGTAGCGCACCAGCTCGGTCATGGCGGCGAGGCATGCCTCCGAAGCCTCGCCCGCATGCCATCGCCACAACAGGGCGTAGATGCCGGGCGACGCCTTGGCGTGCCCGCGGTATACGACTCCCGCATCGTAGAGTCTTTGCAGGGGATCCTCGGTGGTGACGCGCAGGAGCTTCTCCCGTAACGTCTGGAAACTGTCGTCGATGAGAGCGTTGATGACGGCCTGCTTGTCGCCGATATGCCGGTAGATGCTCGCGGGGGACACATCCGCCTTTTCCGAGAGAAGCCGGATGGTGAAGGCGTCATAGCCGTCCTCTTCGATGATTCGTTTCGAGGCGTCGAGTATGAGGCCCCTGATCTCGGTGGTGGGCGTCCGCTGGCTTTTTGTCGTTTCCCGAATAGTCCTCATATGCTTCTCCGCATCATCCCGCCGTTACGGATGAAAAACGCCATCCGGCCCGTAGGTCCCTGCACCGTCCCATGATGGGTGGGGTCGAAGGTCCAGCCACGCTCTTGGACCGCGCCTCGATGGGTGTGATGGCTGGTCCCACCGCATTGAGATTGCCACCGAGCCAAGACATGTCGGGGAAGCCGGACAGGCAGCCGTGGAACATGCCGACGCTTTGGCTGCCGTGACCGGGGAAGCATGCCGCGATGTCACCGATGGGGTTGCGTGTGTCCTCCGCTATCGCGCCGGCCGTCAGGAGACGGTCCGTCACATCCGTGTCCTTGATCCGTGGGATCCGTCCGTCGTCTTTCATGATGGATGTTCCTTTCTATTGGGGGAGATTGCCTGAATCGTGTTTGGGAAGTGTGATCCAGCAGAGCAGCGCGAACGCCAATGCGAGGGCGCAGGCGATCCAGCATGCCGCATGCGTGGCGCTCATGAAACTGGTCGAGACGGACTGCTCCACGGTCTGTCGGATGCCTGCCGGCAGGTGCGGAAGGATCGATTTCGCGGCCATCACCGAATCCTCCGCGGCTTTCGCGATGGAAGACGGGATCTGCAGTCCGGACAACGAGTCCGAGAGCTCGTCGGGGTAGATGGAGGAGATCGCGGACCCCATGACGGCGACGCCCAGCGTGCCGCCGATCTCACGGATCGTGTCGTTGACGGCCGATGCGGCGCCGGTCGAGCTTTCCGGAACGGTGCTCATCAGGGCGTCCGTGGCGGGCCCTTGGATCAGGGCGATGCTGGCCGCCATCAGGGCCATGGTGGGTACGACCACGAACCAGTAGCTGCAATGGGCGTCGACACGCGTGACCACGAACATGCTCGCCGACAGGAACAGCAGTCCCGTCGAGACAACCGACCGGTATCCGAAACGTTTCGCCAATTGCGTGGCGAACGGGGCGACCGCCGCCATGACCACCGCGAAGGGCAGCGTCGCGACCGCCGTCTGCAATGCGGTGTATCCACGCAATGCCTGGAACCATTGGGTGGTGATGAAGATGAAGCCGAACAGGCAGAAGAACGCGACGCAGATCGCGCAGGTGCTGCTCGTGAACGTGGCCCTTCGGAACAGGCCGACATCGATGAGCGGGGCGTGCGTATGCCCCTCGACCGCCGCGAACACCGCAAGTATGATCAGGGCCGCGCAGATGCCGCCTATGACCTGCCAGGAGAGCCAACCGTAAGTCGGGCGTTCGATGATCGTCCACACCAGCAGGCCCACGCCGGCCACCGATAACACGGTGCCAGGGAAATCGAACCTCTCGGAACGGTACGCCCGTACCTCGGGCACCGCCACCGCGATGCAGGCCAGCGCCACCACGCCGATGACGGAGCACACCCAGAAAATGGAATTCCACGCATAGTGCTCCAGCAGGACGCCGCCGATGATCGGGCCCAGGGCGATGCCGACCCCTGACGTCGCCGCCCACAGGCCAACGGCCAGGCTACGGTACCTGGAGCCTTCGAAGATGACGATGATTGACGACAGCGTCGCCGGATAGATCAGCGCGGCGCAGACCCCCAACACCACGCGCAGCGTCACCAGCTGCCACAGGGCCCAGGAGAAGGCCGTGGCTGCGGAGACCACGGCGAATCCCGCCAATCCGACGAGCAGCATCCGTCTTCTTCCCCATCGGTCGCTGAGTTTGCCGGCGGGCAGGAGCAGCGCCGCGAAGGACAGCGTGTAGGCGTCCACCACCCATTGCAGGTCCGTGGACGAGGCGTTCAACGCATCGCTCATCGTGGGAATCGCGACGTTGACGATGGTGTTGTCCATCACGACCAGCAGCACCGCCAGACACAGGGCGGTGAGGGCCAGCCCCCTGTTCCCGGACCGTGCGTGTCTCCGGACCGGCATGGGGGTGGGAATCAACGAACGTTCAGATTGCATATCAATGCTCTCCTACTGTGTAACAATGTTATCTACAAATGAAACAATACTCCTCTCCGTGGGGGATCGCCACCATCCGTCAGCGAGGCATGGAAGCGCTCCGCGTGCGGACGGACCCACCGTCGGCGCCATGAACCACGCCGCCGCCCGTGGCGCGGGAACGGGAAGGCCATGCGGCGTCGCCCGGGGTCCGCAAACCCCATGGCATGTTCCGGGCCCGGGAATGCCACGGCCTATGGGTCCTCCAAAATCAGCGCCGTCCGCTTCCAGGCGGAGAGTTCGTGCGGTCGCTTTGATGACACGGCCGCCGTCCCGTCGGGACTTTCGGCATCACCCGATTACCGGTCCAACCCTCACGGCGGGACCATGACCCGTCGAACTTCAATGAGGAAAGCGCCGGCCGACCCTTTGCCGGAAAACGCGAACCGTCGGCATGCCCCGCTGAAGCGACGCCGACGATGGTTTCGGATGGTGGGCGGTCCCGATCGCCCGATCCTTCTCGATCCACCGCCCGGCGATCGCCGAACGCCCGTGGCGGCTCACGATGGTTGCAGGCCCATGCCCATCCAAGGCGTTGGCCGCATCCTGCAAAAAACCGGGTCCATCGTACGCCCGAACATGCGAATCTCCGTACGCCGGCGTGGATATCCCGCATAGGCGGGATATCCGTCGGGGAGATTCCACTGACAGCGTGACCAGTCACTCATGCGCCGGCGGGAGACGCTACCATGAAGACGCGAATCATGTGAATCATCACGCAAAGGAGCATGACGTGAACTATCTGGAACATCGCCGACAGCACAAGGACGCGCTATGGGAACAGCTACGGGAACCACATCAAGCCCCACATAGGAAGCGTACCGATAAAGCGGCTGACGGCATCGCAGGTGCAGGCCTCGTTCAAGTCGTACATAATTCCTGAAGCGGAATAGCCACATCGCACACTGGTTTTCTCTGAATTCCGAGATTCTTTCTCTGAATTCAGAGATAAATCTCGGGATTCAGAGAAAACCGTTCAAGAATGATCTGGTTATCTCATTCAACGTACTGCCGCATACCGCACGTTGCGTCCACTACCGACCTTCTTAGCGCGTCCTTCAAGGACTAGTTTTCGCAACTGGTAGTACGCCTGATTCCCCTCAAGATGCAGCAATTCCATCACATCGTTTTTGCTCACTGATTTCTGTTCATGCATTAACTTGATGATCAGTTCGGGATACCGTACCCTATCGATGTCTGATTGGCGAACGTAATCCATCGCCCTACCGCTGCGCCGATACACTTTCGCACCCAACATATACGTGCGGCGAGCTCCAACGCCAGCGCTTTCAACAAGCCCCGCCTCCGTCAGCTGCCCCAATACGGTGCGCAGACGCTGGTCACTCATGTCCAGGGAGCCCGACAACACATCAAAGCCACAACGACGTTCACTCTTGAGCTTGTCCAAAATAAGCAGACCATCAAGAGACATGGACTTGCCCCTGCGCTCACGTTCCTCGGCCAGCAGCTCCACAAACGCCTTGTCGGGCACACTACGAGGCAACAGCACCGACACTCCACGCCTGTTGGACCTCGAATAATCAGGCAGAGGACGACCATAGTTCAAAGCACCCTCGAATATACGGTCGATGCCGCGCCCCGTACGTTCGGCGAGACCGGTTCGCTTCAACGCATCCATCAGGCAGGGATTGCGACCATGCGGTTCGGCGGTAAGCAGATTATGGATGTTGATGCCCTCCACGAACCCGCCGGGATTGGCGATGGTAAGCCCCGCATCATCCAACTGCACGCGCACACGTCCCAGCAGGGTGTAGTCACGATGGCCGAAGGCGTTCACCAGCGCCTCTCGGAACGCCCGATGGTCGAATTCCGGCACCATCATTGAGAACAGACCGACGGATAGCTCGACGCTTGGATTCCAAGGAGAGAACATGTCGTTGATTTGCTCGATGGTCTTCAGCAACGGTCCGGCATAGTCTTGGTTGACTTTGATATCCGTACCAGACATGACTTGGAAAGACGCCCGATGAGTCGGAACGAAGCGTTTCAGAGACTCCCCCTTGCCCAGCAGCAGCAAACCGGTCAGCGTCGGCATGGTCTTGCCATCGACGGTCACCGTCAATTGCAGGGATTTCTCCAGCTCCTCATCGGTCAGTTCCAACAAATTACGGTCACTGGATTGGTAGGTGCCGATAATCCGGCGCAGACGGTCGCGTTCAAGGGGATCGAAATCATCACGGGTCGCATCCGGCACCGGCTGCGCGGAAAAGTCCAAACGTCCCAAATCGGACAGGCGCGTGACGATCTCGTACGGGTACATCGGCACGCTCTCCGGCGTATCATCCACCTTCATACGGCGTCGCAACACCTTGCCCGACTTGGTCGAGACCACGCTGCGGGATTTCGGCACATCGATCTGCATCACCGGCGTCTTCTCCGTCCCGACGATCTGCGCACGAGCGGAAACCGGAGGAACCGTACGGTTGGCAATCATCGCCGACAAACCGACCGCATCCTGATGCACTTTGTCGATGCCGGTCGGCGTGCCGTCATCCTCGACGCCCAGATACACCGTACCGCCATCCGAGTTCGTCAACGCCACGACGGCATCAAGTAGATCGTCATCTGGCAGACGCTTCAAATCGCTTTTGAACTCGAGCGACAACGTTTCCTTGCCATATTCATGTGCCATAAAGGGATCCAACCCAACGCATTCTTCTTGATACACTGAATTCAATGTTTAATAACTGAATTCAGTGTATTCAGTGAAACATTCAGCGAAAGCCGCACCGAGAACCCCGCATAAGAGTGGGACGCAGATACAAATCATGCCATATCGCAGTTGCGTCCCACTACTGAGACCGCAATGACGCTTGAATGCATCACCGGATTGAGTGACCATTCAGTTAGTGAAGTTCAAAAATGCGTAATCACCAGTGCACCACTGGTATGCCGATGCATCTGATTGGCCAAAGCGTCGATAGTTCACCGTCACCGTACGGGAGTAGGGAGTAGAGTGGCGGCGTTGACCGACGCATGTTCTCGCCATAATTTCAATCCCGAAAAGGAGCCTCGTCGCAACCATGACATCACATCTTGCCGAAGCAGGACGCACGTTGGTTCCCCGCAAGGAAGACAGATACGGTCTGCTCTCCCCCGCCTTGGTGGTGCTGACGTTCGTCGCCGGGCTGGTGGACGCGCTGAGCTACCTGTCGCTGGGGCATGTGTTCGTGGCCAACGTGACCGGCAACATCGTGTTTCTTGGGTTTTCGATCGCCCATGCCCAAGGCTTCGTCTGGTGGACGTCGGCGCTGACGCTCGTCTCCTTCATGGTCGGCGCGCTTATCGGCGGGCGCATCATCCGGCGATTCGAGGAGAACCGGGCCAAGCATCTGTTGGTTTCTACCTGCGTGCAGGCGTCGTTCGTACTCGCCGCGCTAATCGGTGTCTATCTTTTGAACCAGCTCATCACCGGCCCCGCAGACGATGCGTCCGGCGTCTCCTCGATTGCACGGCTTGCACAGACCACCCAGGCCTCACAGGCCTCACAGCCGAGCCTGAACTTCCCCACCGCACGGCACATCGACCTGCACATCATCCTGCTGATCGTGCTGCTCGCCCCGGCAATGGGCATCCAGAACTCCACCGCCCGCAAGCTGTCGGTGCCGGACCTGCCCACCACCGTGCTCACGATGACGCTGACCGGCGTCGTCGCAGATGCTTCGGCACACGGCCACCAGCAGTCGAAGCTCGGGCGGCGTGCGGTCGTAATGCTGGCGCTGGCGTCTGGCGCGCTGACCGGCGCGCTTCTGCAGGCACACGGACACGAGAACATCATCTTGATGGTGATGCTCGGGTGTCTGCTGGCGGTCATCGCGATGATGATTCCGCACGTCCATTCGGATGCGCCGTGGGTCACCGGCCGGCAATAGCCTCTGGCGCATACTTTCGCCATATGAGACAAAAACGGCCACGCCACAGCGCAACCAGTAGGAAACGCCCGGCAATCTCGGCTCTCCTCGATATGTTGGATACCCGTTGTTTGAAACAGGCCCTCCGCAAGATACAAACAGGGGCAGTGAGAAGGAGAGGTAAATATGACTGACGCACAGCAGGCGAACGGCAACCAGCCCGAATCCCAGAACCAAGCAGAAGCGACGGCACAGCCGCACAACAAGCGAGTGACGAAGTGGGTCGCTATAGTGATTGCCATCGTGGCGGTGGCGATTATCGCCGCGGTCGCGGTGTTCGGCACCCGCGCATACAGCGCGTCTCAGTACGATAGCGCAGTGGCCGCCTGCGCCGCCGCCTCGGAAGACGTACGTAACGCCACCAACGACTACAACAACTTGGTCAATGGCGATGCTGCAGAAGCCGCCGCTCTGACCAAGGCAGACGTCTCGGACGCCTCCGCTCTCGACGCGCTGTCCAAGGAACTGACCGTGGAACTGCCGACGTACGAAGGCTGCGTGGCCGACGATACCAAGGGCTACCAGGCCGCGACCAAGAAACTCGAACAGCAGGTCACGTGGTACCACGAGCACACCACGTCGCTGCAGAAGGCTGTTGACGCCGTCAACGCGGTCAAGAAGTAAGACGAGGGCGGTCTCCCTCACGTTTTCAGGATCGGACAGCGCTCAAGTCGCGGCAACGCGCGATGTCGGCCGGTCCTGCACGGCCCGAAACGGCAGAAATCCCGCGCCCCTTACGTTCGGACGCGGGATTTCTGCCGTTTTTGAGTCACGGATTGGGACTATAGCCCAGTCTTTGCCCCAGAGTTGTCTATTCAGGATTACCCTCTCGCCGTATCTCATGAGCAGGACGTGTAAAAACAAAAAACCCTCGCTAATCCGCGAGGGTTATTGGCTGGGGTGCCTGGACTCGAACCAAGAATGGCTGAACCAGAATCAGCTGTGTTGCCAATTACACCACACCCCAATTTGGCTTGGCGTAGCAACTCCGAAGAGTTGTTCGTCGTACCCCCAACCGGATTTGAACCGGTGTTGGCGCCGTGAGAGGGCGTAGTCCTAGACCGCTAGACGATGGGGGCATATTCAGTTTTTCAACCGGCTGCGAGGCGAACCGCGCAACAGGTAGATATATTACGCGCTACCCTGCTCTCACGCAAATCCCGGCGTGTCGCGCCATTTTCCGCCGTTCTGCGGGAACACCCCATGCAACGCGAAAGCGGGCATCCGTATGTACGGATGCCCGCCATGCGTCACGCTCCCATCATCCGCCGGCGTGCGGTGGACGACGCATCACAGATGCGCCCGCAAGCCCTTGAGACGGGCGACGGTGATCGGCTTGCCAACGATCTCCATGGACTCGAACAGCGGCGGGGAGACGCGGCGTCCGGACATGGCCACACGGACCGGGCCGAAAGCGAGGCGCGGCTTGTAGCCGCCCTCCTCAACCAGAGCCTTGTTCAGGGTCTCATGCAGGTTGTCGGTCTTCCAATCGGCCTCATCCACGCCCTCGAGGGCGGCGATGGCGGCATCCAGCACTTCGCCGGCGGAATCCTTAAGCTGCTTCTTGGCGTCATCCGCAGGCTCCAGATACTCCTCGGTGGACAGCAGCGCGCCGACCATGCCGGCGACCTCGCCAAGCAGGCGTACACGCGGCTGGACCAGCGGAGCGGCGGCGGTCAGCACCTCACGCTCACGATCGGTCAGGGCATCCCAAGAATCGGCGGAAACCACACCGTCGCGGTGCAGGTACGGCACCGAGCGGCGCAGGAAGTCCTCGGGCTCGAGCATACGGATGTGCTCGGCGTTGATGGAGATGGCCTTGTCGATGTCGAAGCGGGCCGGGTTGGCCTTGACGTCGCGCACGTCGAACTTTTCGATCATCTCGTCCATGGAGAACACGTCGCGGTCCGGGGCGATAGACCAGCCGAGCAGGGCCAGGTAGTTGAGCAGGCCCTCGCGGATGAAGCCGTTGTCGCGGTGGTTGAACAGGTTGGACTCCGGGTCGCGCTTGGAGAGCTTCTTGTTGCCCTGGCCCATCACGTACGGCATGTGGCCGAACAGCGGCATCTCCTTGGCGATGCCCAGCTCCATCAGGTAACGGTAGAGCACGATCTGGCGCGGGGTGGAGCTCAGGAGGTCCTCGCCACGCAGCACGACGTTGACTTCCATCATCGCGTCGTCGACCGGATTGGTCAGCGTGTACAGGGGGTCGCCGTTCGGGCGCACGATCACGTAGTCCGGCACGCTGCCGGCTTTGAACTCGATGGTGCCACGAATCAGATCGTCGAAGGCGATGTCTTCATCGGGCATGCGCAAACGCAGTGCGGGCTTGCGGCCCTCGGCGCGGAAGGCGGCCTTCTGCTCATCGGTCAGGTTGCGGTCGTAGCCATCGTAGCCGAACTCGGCCGGACGGCCGGCGGCAAGGTTGCGCTCCTTGATTTCCTCAGGAGTGGAGAAGGACTCGTAGGCGTAGCCGGCTTCGAGCAGCTTGGCGGCAACATCCTTGTAGATGGCGGTACGCTCGGACTGGCGGTACGGGCCGTGAGGGCCACCCACATCGACGCCCTCGTCCCAGTCGATACCCAGCCAACGCAGGGATTCGAGAATCTGGTTGTAGCTTTCTTCGGAGTCGCGCACGGCGTCGGTGTCTTCGATACGGAAGATCAGCGTGCCGCCGGTGGCGCGAGCTTCCGCCCAGTTGAACAGGGCGGTACGAATCATGCCGACATGCGGGGTTCCGGTCGGCGACGGGCAGAAGCGAACACGAACGTTCTTGGGCAGTTCGGGTTTGGTGTTTTCAGCATCAGTCATAGTCCCCTATTGTGCCGCGCGCGCCGGACGCGACGGCCCGCGACGGCGGGGCCGAAACCGTTGCGGAACGCCACTCGGCGTGGATGTTGAACGCCGCGCCCGCTCAATGAGAGAATGGAGGGACGCAATCGTCTTACGAAAGGGGAATCAATGACCGATCCCAGCAACGCGCCCGCACCACCCACGCCCACGCCTAACGGCGGCCCCATCCAACACCACTCAGGCACGCCCGAATATGGAGCCCCCACCGCGGCGCCTGCGGGGCAGGATCATGATCGTTTCGCCGCCCCGGCGTCAGCGGCGCAGCAGCAACCCTACGGCCAGCCCATCTACGGCCAGCAGGAGTACGGCCAGTCCTATGGCCAGCCCTACGGCCAATCCGCTCTGAACGCCAATCCCTATGCCCAGCCGTCCCCCGCCTACGGACAGGTTCCCCCCACCTACAACCAGTACGCGGCCCCCACCGGCGCGGTGCCGCTGAACAAGCCGTACTACGGATGCCCCTTCTCCGAAGCCTTCCTCCGCTTCTGGCAGAAATACACGGTGTTCAGGGGACGCGCCTCCCGCAGTGAATTCTGGTGGTGGACGCTGGCCGCCGTCATCATCAACGCCCTGCTGTCCCTGCTCGGCGACGTCACGGACGGCAGGCTGGACTTCCTCACCAGCCTGTGGAACCTGGCCATCGTCGTCCCCGGCCTGGCGCTCGCCGTCCGCCGCCTGCACGATACGAACAAGCCCGGCTGGTGGGTCGCCGTCTTCTGCGGCATGATGACTCTGGGACTGCTCATCATGATCGTCGGCGGCGGCGCGGCGTTGTACGGCGCCATCGGCGCCATCGGCCACAATTACGATTACGGTTATGGCTACGGCTATGAGGCTCTGGCAACCGGCGGCTTCGGCGCGTTGGCCATCGGCGGATTGATCATGCTGGCCAGCGCGGTCACCGGCATTGTGTTCATGGCCCTGCCCTCCAAGCCGGAAGGCGCACGGTTCGACGACGACGCGGCGATCGGCGCCGCACCCCAAAACGCCTACAGTACGCCGTACGGTGCCTCCGCCGCCCCGGGATTCCCGGCTCCCGGCACCCCCGCCCAAGACTTCGGCCAGACCGTCCCCACGTATGGGCAGAACCCACAATACGGGCAGAACCCACAGCAATACGGGCAGACTCCACAATACGCACCGGCCCCGCAATACGGCCAGGTGCCGCCCGAACACGAGAACGCCGGCCCGGACTCCGGCGAAACCCGCTGAAGCGACGTGCATCAACGGTGAGGCCCCGCTCGAGACGAACGGGGCCTCACCGTCATCGTCGGCCGCACGCCGCGCCGCCGTGCATCATCACACGTCAAGCGTCTCCACCGACAACGTCTGGGAAAGCGTATGCGACTCCCCCGGCGCCAACGTCACACCGCGGTCGCGGCATACCGCCGCCTCCACCGCCACGAAACCACGCCATTCGCCCGGTCTGGCGCAACGCATATGGTCCCCTTCCTTGCCCGGGTTCCATACCACGGTCTGCGGCGAGCCGGATTTGACGATATGCACCACGCGGCCCAGAACGGCGTCGCGCAACTGCACGGACGAATCCGAATAATACACGCGATCCACCGGCCGTTCGCCGAACGTCACCGCCTCCGGCTCCTGCAATCGCGGCGGGAAACCGGTCTCGGTGGCGTCCAGATACGTCGCCCCCCGCAGACCCACCAGACCGGCGTCGGATACGTCTCCCACATGCAGATAGGAATGCAGCGCGGCCTCATACGACATCGGAACATCACCGGTATTGACGACGGTCAGGCTCATCGTCAGCGTGTCAGCGGCATGCACGTCGTATGTGGCGCGGAAGCGCGCCTCCGGCTCGTCGTCAAGCCACGGCACTTCGCCATCCGTCAGACGCTCGGAATCCATCACATACCGCACCCGGTCATCGGTGAACCCCTCCTCATCCAGCGTCCACCGGCGCACCCTTGCGAATCCGTGGGATGGCGTGATCGCCAGCTGCCGGCCATGCGCGAATCCGGGCCCGAACCACGGAAAGCAGATCGGGACCCCGCCGCCGAGCGGCTTGCCGGGTTCGATGCGCCATGTGCTCGGCGTCCACACCACATCCGGCTGTCCTGCCGGGGCCCAGCGCAGCAGATGCGCTCCGTAATCGCTGATTACCGCGCTGCCGCCATCGTTGACAAGCGTGCGCAGATTGACATCGTTGTCCATAGACCTTCCACTTCCATTGCACGGACGATACTGTTCACCCCATAGGATACCGCCGCGGCGAAAACGATGGCAAGACGATCACAAACCGGCGGCGCGCGACGCCGCCCGCGACGCCCGGCACCGGCTACAGCTCCACGGCCTCCTTGCCCGGATCGTCCTTGATGTGGGCGAACTTGGCGGCCAGAGCCTCCTTGTTGCGCTTCTCGTCCTCCTCCTTGGCCCTCCTCTTGGCCTCGCCCGGATCCCAAAGCACATCGTCACGATGCCTGGTCCATTCGTCGCGGGCCAAAGGGGCGATGTATGCGGCGGTGGCGGCCAAGGTCCCGGCGTCCCCGGACCCGGCACGGGCATCGAGAAGCCCTGAAATCTGCCGATCGGTCAGGCAGATGCGCGGAATCGAGCACTGTTCGCGCAACTCATTGACGTACAGCAGGATCGGCAGCACGGCGGTCGCCCGAGCCCGGGCGTCGGCGCCGGCGTCTTCGGCCACCACGTCCAGCAGCGCATCGCATACGGCGAGTGCGGTGGCGAAACGGTCGGCGACGTCCTCAGGCTCGCCGGACGCGGCCAGTCGTCCCTGAACGGCGTCGGCCTCGATCTGCGACTCCACGTCGGCTATCGTGGCGCGGACGGCGTGCGCGACGGAGTCGCTCCAATGGACGCCCAGCGTCGCGGCGGCGTCGAAGACCAGCCGCGCATCACCGGATGTGCAATACCCGGCCATCGTATCGTAGGCGTCATTGGCGGCAAGCAGCGCATCAACGATGTTCTGCGGACGGCCGGGAATCTCATCGGCGCCCTCATACACGAATTCGGCGTCGGGCACGGTGATGTCCTCGCCGGTCAGGATGCGGGCGAATGCACGGGTGAGGCGCACCTGCAGATTCTCTGCGTACTTGGCGTCATTGTCCATTTGCATGGCTTCGGTCAGCGGCCACAGGCTGATAAGCGCCGAGCCGGCTTCGGCGGCCTCAGTTACCGCCGGCAATGCCGCGACCTGTGCGATTGCCTCACGATTGAGTTCAATGGTCATCTATGCTCCTTCGCGTCCACCACTCGATTGTAGTGCGTCTTGGCTCCCCTCTCCGAGGGGAGCCAATGTCCTAACACCAGTGTGCCGTTACTTGACGTTGGCTGCTGGGTCGACATACGTGATTGACATCACACGGCCGGTTTCGTTGTCATACGTCACCGAGGTCACGGAGGCGAGCGCCGTGTGCCGCAGGAACATCCAGTGCTCGGGGTGGCCGGTCTCCAGATAATGTCGATAACTGAAAATCGGCGATTCGTGGCTGACCACCACAATCTGCTCGCCGGGGTGCTGGGCCACCTTCTCGCGGGCGAAGTCGTCCATACGCGCCGCGATGTGCTGATAGGACTCGCCCCAGCTCGGCTTGTACAGGTTGGTGACGAGCTTCCAGTTGCCGTTCTTCCACAGCGCGCCCTCGCCATGGCCGATGCGCTTGCCACGGAACTCGTTGCCGGCCTCAATCACCCGTTCATCAGTGGTGAGCGTGAGCGGAGCCTCGCCACGAGCCTCGCGCACGGGGTTCAGCGCATCGAGAATCGCGCCGGCGGTCTCGCGCGTACGGTCGAGCGGCGAGGAGTAGACGGCTGCAATCGTATTGGTTTGGGGATTCTTGGCCAAGTACGCGGCGGTGGCTTGGGCCATGCGACGGCCAAGGTCGGAAAGATGGAAGTCGGGCAGTCGCTCATAGAGCAGATGGTCGGGGTTATATACCTTGCCATGCCGGACGAAATGGATGGTGGTAGCGCTCATGAGCCGCCTTTCTGCTTCCCGCCCTGAAGGGCATGAGAACGTTGTCTTAATATCTCCAATCTACCGCGTGTCGCGGAGTGGACACCCGTAGAGTATCCGTGACGCAAATATGCGGATGGGAAAATCCGACGCAAACTTTGCGCGACCATGGACAACACATCATTCGATGAGGGCTTCGCCGGCAACGCCACGCCAGCGGGGGACATCCAATCGGGAGCGGAAAGGAGCGTAGTGCTGTTATGTCCAATAACTCGTCCAACTCGAACTCGAGCACCATTCTGGCCGGCATCAAGGAAGTAGGCCACAAAGTCTTTGGTGGGTATGCGGAACTACTGCGCATTCCGCATACCGCCCGTTATTCCATCGGCTCGGTCATCGCCTGCATGCCATTCCCGATGGTCGGCATGACCATCACCATTTCCGTACAGCATTATTACGGCAACTATTCGCTGGCCGGCATGCTCACCGCCATTCAGGCGATTGCGCTGGCCGTGGCCACGCCACTGCTAGGCAAGCTGACCGACAAGTTCGGCCAGAGACAGGTCTCAATTCCGACGATCATCGTTTGGATTGTGGCCGCCATCGCGCTGGTGACGGCGATTACCAACCGCGCGCCGGAATGGGTGCTGTACTGTCTGACGCCGTTCCTGGCCGCCATTCCGCCGTGGGGCGCGATGAGCCGCGCGCGCTGGACCAAGATTCTTAAGGGTGACCGGGAGCGCACGAACCGCGCGCTGTCGCTGTGCGGCGTGCTCGACGAATGCATGTGGGTGATCGGCAATCCGCTGGCCTCCACGCTGGCCGTGATCTCCGGTTTGCTGGCGTTCTCGTTCACTGGCATGTGCGTGGTGATCGGTGCGCTGATGTTCCTGACCGAGCTGACCACCGAGCCGCCATCGCAGACCGCGCTGGCGCGCGCCGAGGGCATCTCCCGCAAGGAATACCGTGAGCGCGAGGCCGCCAAAGCTGAGGCGCTGAAGGTGGAAACCGCCGCCGAGGAGACCCGCCGCCGTCTTGAGCGTGAAGGCGTGACCGATGAGGCCACGATTAACGCAGCCATTAAGCAGGCGGTCGCCGATGCGCGTTCGGGCAAGAAGGCGTCCATTTGGGGTCCGGGTCTGATTGCGGTGTGCGTCACCTGGTTCGGTTTGGGCGCGTTCCAGTCGGCCACGGGCATCTCGATTATTGCGTTCGCCACCGAAGCGAATATGAAGCAGTACACGGGCTTTGTGTTTGCCTGCTTCTCCTTCAGCTCGCTGATGGGCGCATTGGTGTATGGCGCGAAGAACTGGTCAATTGCCCTGTGGAAGCGCTTCTACTTCTGCCTGGCCGTGGTGAACATCGGCATCAGTACGTTCCTGTTCGCCAAGCATCTGTGGGTGATCATGATCATCTACTTGATTATTGGCGTATGCCAGGCCCCGACGTGGATCAACGGCAACCAGCTCATGTTGCATCTGGTGCCGCCCTCTCGCTTGACCGAGGGCATGGCGTGGATGGGTGCGATGAACTCCATCGGCTCCTCCGCCGGTTCTGCGATTGCCGGCCAGTTCATTGACCGCATGGGCTCGCATGGCGGCTTCATGGTGGTGACCACTTTAGCACTGGCCTCGCTGGTGATTGCGCTGATTGGCTTCAAACAGATCAAGGGCTCCACCGAGCAGCCGACCCTTACCGAAGTGAGCGTGTGAGACAAAAACTAAGCCCCCTCTGACGAGGGGGCTTAGCTATACGTCAAAACGCTACTTCGACCAGCCTTTGGGCGTGTGTTCCAGGGACCAGATGCCGAGCTTGTGGGAGAAGCTGTTCTGCCACTTGGCTTCAAGCTCCTCAGCATTCAGTCGATTTTCAGCGGACTTCAGACGGTTCATCGCATTGGTGTGCGTATCGTCGAGCAGCCACTTGCGAATCAAGAAGTTCCAGATCATCACCACGGCAGTGGCCACCAACTTGCCGATATTGGTACGCAACAGATATTCGGCATGCTGCGATACATAGGCATCGTGGTTCATGCCATAGGTGGAAATCCAGATAATCGCGTCATTCATGAACAGACCGACTACAGCGCCCACCACGAAGATAAGAATCTCCATCCAGCGCGCCATGTCATCACGATGCTTGAATACGAATTTCATGCTCGCCAGATAGTTGAAAATCAGCGAGATGATGAAAGAGATGGTGGCAGCCAGCACGTTGTGCATGTGGAATATGCCAACCAATAGGTTGAGGATACCCCAGTCGATAACAAAGGCGATGACGCCCACAATGCCGAACTTCATCAGCTGTTCAATCAATTTTCTCACAAGGGTATTCAACACTATTGGGCTGACTGCGGAACATATATTGGCTGAAAAGGCCAATAATCTCCCCAATTGGCCTTGCCCCGGTCCGCTCTGCTAGCAGCTTCCTACGTCCGCATGCCATGTTCAACAGCAGCCGCTGAGGCTAGACTGGAAGCGAACCGAATCAAGGAGGAATTATGCCCGTTATTCACACTCATGTGTCCGTGTCCACCACCCCTGAGCAGCGCGAGGCGTTGAAGGCCGCCTATGGCAAGGCGATTACCGCCGTGCCGGGCAAGTCCGAGGGCTGGCTGATGTGCCCGTTCGAAGACAATATGCCGATCTACTTCGGTGGTAGCGATGACCAGCCCGCCGCCTATGTGGAGGTCAACGTGTTCGGCCGCTCCGTGCCGGGCTCTGCTTGGGAAAAGCTGACCGAGAGCATTATGGCCGCGCTGAACTCCACGCTCGGCATTCCCGAGGACCGCACCTACATCCGTTACACCGCCACCACCGACTGGGGCTGGAATGGCGGCAACTTCTAGTTGCCACCATTCCCCTCGCAGCATAGCTGCTCGCATCGCCTACGGAAAGCCCACCGGGCTTTCTACGTTTCAAGGGGCTGATTTCCAACATTCAGAAGCTCTACTAGCGTTTCAAGGGGCTTTTAAAACAAGAAACCCGGAGTATAAACATTGCAGTTTCAATGATCATACTCCGGGTTTCGCAGTCGAAGAGCCCCTCGAAACGCAGATAGGCCTCCGGAAAACCGGAAATCCGCCCCTCGAAAGCGAGTTACCTCACCTCGTGCCTGTCATCAGACGATCTTGGGCATAGGGGTGGTGAGGCTGGTGGTCAGGTTGACGTGGACCAGACCGGCACCGGCATGCACCTCGACCTTCTTCAGGGTCACGGTGCGCTCTTCTTCGGGGGCACGGTCGTTGTCGGTCATGGTCGCCGGGGACTTGACCGCCACGAACGTCAGATTGTCCAGCGAGATGCCTGCGCTCTGGCACAGTTCCATGGCCTCGGACACAGACTCGGTGAAGCCCGGCTTGTAGATCACGCGCTCGGCCGGTACGCCGTAGGCGTTCTCGGCCACCCACTTGGCGTTCTCGGTCAGGGCCATGCCCTTGTGCGAATGCGGTTTGGCCGGCATGGAGCCGTTCTGCAACGCATCGACGAAACCGTCAAGCTGCGGGACCAGCGCCTCGCCGCCGTCGCGGAACAGATTGCCGACGATCGGCGTGCGGAAGCCTAGCTCATCGGCGGTGGCCTGCAGGGACGGGACCTGATCGTCCTCGCCTTCCCACAGGTTGATGAGCGGGAAGGTCGGAATGTCCAGGTTCTCCAGGCGCTGCACGTGGAACGGGTAGCGCCAGGCCAGCTCGGGATCGTCGCGCCAGGTGGAGGCGCGGGTCACCACGATGGCGGCGGACGGCCACTGCGCGCCATACTCGCGACAGGCGATGTCCAGCCACTTCTGGGCACCGGCGTCGGTGCCGTAACCGGCTTCGACGACAACCACATCATGCAGAGCGCAGGCCATTTCCACGGAAACCAGCGTCGGAATGCCGATGGACACGTTGGCGAACGGGCCACCGTGCACGTAGACCGGGGAGCCGTTCACGGTCTCGGTCTTGGCCGGCTTGACCGCGTCGGCCAGAATGCCGGTGATGCGCCACAGGTCCACGAACTCGCCGAAGGTCACGGCCTTGCCGTCCTTGGTGCCGGCGATCATCTTGGATACGCGCTCGGAAATCTCGTCCATCGAGCGGGAGAGCACCATGATCTGCATGAGCTCGCAGGTCGGCGTGAGCACGACCTTCTCCGGCACGTTGCCCTTGCCGTAGTCCACGGCGGTGGAGCGCAGGGAGCGGCTCGGCACCTCGGAGACACGCGGCACGAGAATCGTGTCAAGCTTGCCTTCATCGATGGCCTTCTCGGCGAAGGAGACGAGCAGGTTCTGGGCCGCCTCGATGGCGCCCATTTCGCCGCACAGACCCCAGTCGATGAGCTCGGGGTGGGTCAGGGATGCCTTGCCGCCGCCGGAGGCACCGCCCTTGGAACCGGCTGCGGTGATGCCCATGCTCGGCTGACGCAGCACGGCGGCCGCATCAATGCCACGCTTGTTCAGGGCGTCGATCAAGGCGATGGTCGTGGTGGTCTTGCCTTCGCCGCGCGATGCCTTGAGTGGCGTATCGGCGGTGACGAGCACCACCTTGCCGTGCTTGCACGGGGCGTCCGGGTTCTCGGCCAGGTACTTCATGTAGCCGAATGCGTCGATCTTCTGGACCAGGCCGTACTGGCTGGTGAAGTCTTCGATAGTGGTCATTTAATGCCTTTCTGTGTTGATGATGGCGGAGCGGGGTGGTGGGGCGGCCGCCGCCGCCTCTTCGCCTAGAAACAGCCCACTGGGCTGTTTCTTAACAGCTTAGCCCCTCAGTCCGCTTCGCGGTCAGTTCCCCTCAGGGAGGGGAGCTCAATACGGACTAAAAGTCAGACATGTGGAAGCCGTTCTTCATTTCCATGCTGCGAGCGTACAGCACGGAGTCAAGCAGCTTGTCGGTTTCCTCCTTGAGCTGGTCGGCCATGGTCTGGTTGGCGGTGGCGAGAATCTCGCGCACTTCGGGGTTACGCAGCGCGGCGATGGTCTCGTCCGGGGTCATCGGCTGCACATCACCGTCTACGTTATCCGCCTCGAATTCCTCTTCGGCAGCAGACTGCGAGGCTTCCTCGGCGGCCGTCAAGCCAAGACGTGCCACCTGCCCATCAGTGGCAGACACCAAACGGTGCCCCATCGCGCCGGTCTTCTCCTGGTAGCGCTCGACGGCGTTGGACGTGGAGCGGAAGGCGCCATCGCATAGGGCTGCGATGATGCGGTTGGCCCAGTAGAAGTTCTCGGAAGTCACACGGGTGGTGGTGTCTTCGAGGTAGGCGGGCGTGGCGTCCACGTTCGGGAAGAACGGTACCAGCGTGTTGAACGGGTTGGACCCGTATGCCATCCACTGAATAGCTCGGGAAGCCTGCGGGCGGTACGGGCGAATCTGCATCACCGCAAGCTGGCTCTGGCGGTTGATGCCGATCGGACGGTACATGTGGCGTGTGCGCTCATCGCCCAGCTGGCCGTACGGATCGAACGGAGTGCCCTGGTAGTGGGAGCTCAGCACGTACTTGATGTCTTCGATGGTCACCTTGCGCTCCGGCTGGCGGGCCCACGGGATGTCGTCGGAGGTGGGCTTGTGGTCGGCGTCCGGGCCGTCCCACACCTCGTCGTACGGGTTGAGGAAGCGCTGCATGTACCAGGCGCGCGGGGTGTTGTACACGTGGTCGGAGTCGGAGTGGGAGCCGAAGGCGTCGCGCGGGTTGAACGGGGTGGTGTTCTCCACCGCGAGGTCCAAATGGTTGGTTTCGATGAATCCGGCAAGGTCTTCGGAACACATGTGCGCTTCCTGGTCACCCAGGGCGTCCTCAAGGTCGAATTCGTCGATACCGAGCTGGTTCGGCATGGTCACGTAGGCCTCGTCCGGCACTCGCTTGGCAATCCAGTGATGGCCGCCCACGGTTTCCAGCCACCAGATTTCGTTGGAGTCAGAGAAGGCGACGCCGTTCATCTCGTAGGTGCCGAACTCCTCGAGCAGTGAGCCGAGGCGCTGGACGCCCTCGCGCGCGGTCTTGACATACGGCAGCACAATGGTCAGGAAGTCCTCTTCGCCGATGCCGCCGGGCACCTCGGGCTCATCGCCCTTGGCCGGCGTGTATTCCACGAACGGGTCGGCGCCGAGCACGCGCTCGTTGGTGGTCAGGGTTTCGGTGGCGCTCATCGCCACGTTCGCCTCGTTGACGCCGGCCTCGCCCCAAATACCTTCCTTGAGGTCCGCGTTCGGCACGGCGGTGTACTGCAGCGGGTCGTCCGGCAGGGTGATGGTCAGGTGGGAGATCACCGACTTATACTCACGCGGCTGCTCGTTTGGTTTGACGACGATGAAGCGCTTCGGATTGAACTCGCCGTTCGAGGAATCCTCGTTGCGGGCGATGATGGTCGAGCCGTCATAGCTCGCGTCTTTGCCTACCAGAATCGTGGTGCAGGCCATAGTGTGATGGTGTCCTTTCTTTGTTGTGGTCACGCTCCCGCTGGCGGGAGCTGAACGACGAAGTCGGACTGAAGGAGGTTTTGTACTGACCCGCCCCTCAGTCAGTGATGCTGACAGCCCCCGCCTGCGGGGGCTCATGTGGCTCACGCCTTGCCGGTCAGGAAGACGCCGTCGGTGTCGGGCGTCTCGCCGCTGGCACGCAGCGCGTGCAGCAGTTCGTTGAGCCAGAATCCCTGGTTCAATCCGGGAAGCGGCTTCTTGGTGGCCCACACCTGCAGGTAATACTCATGATCCTTGTCCGGCGGCTGCGGTCCGTTGTACCGCATAATCACGGCCGGGTCAGTGCTACGACCAAGGAACTTGGAGGCCGAAGAATTGCGGCCTTGCACGGTCTCCGGAATCATGGCTGGCAGCTGGCGGGAGAAGTCCGGCGGGATGGCCAGCGCATGTGAGTCGTTGAAGTCGTACATCAGCGCGTCGATGGGCAGGTTGGCCACGGACCAGTGAATCCACTCGAAACCGCAGACCGGAATCGAATCCGGATCCACGAACTCCCAGTGCAGGTAACGAGCTTCGGGGCTCACATCATCGATGTAGAACGGGAAGGAGACCACAGGCACGCCACCATTGAAATATTCAGGGGCCGCGGCCTTGGCGAAATCGTCCGGAATGACGGTGAAATCGGCGGAAATCTTCATACCCACCAGTGTATCGCGAGCCATGTTGCAGATTTCAGTCTGCGGCAACTCAAAACGCCATCACAATACATGGTGATAGCCAAACACGACTGAGGGCCTCCCCTCGACGGAAGGGAAGCCCTGGAATACCGAAAATGCCTTGCTTCCCATTCTCAAAGAGATAGAAAACAAGGCATCATCCCAATTATTCAGCCGATTGCTCGGCCACGGTCACTCGGCCGGAGTGTAGAAGTCGCCGTTGAGGGCCTTGGCGGCCTTCTCCTGCGCTTCTTCTAGCGTCCAGTTGGCCAGTTCGGCGCGCACATCGTCCAGAGCCACCGGGGTCATGGACAGCGAGTTGACGCCGATGCCTGCAAGCACCACGGCCAAATCCGGATCGGCGGCAGCCTCACCGCACACGCCCACCGGCATGCCGTGCGCGTTGCCGGCGTCGGCGATGAGCTTGATGGCGCGCAGCACCGCCGGGTGCCATGCGGTCTGGTAGTTGGCGACCGAGCCGAGCGTACGGTCGGCGGCCAGCGTGTACTGGGTCAGATCGTTGGTGCCGATCGAAACGAAGTCGGCCACCTCGGCCACCTTGTCTGCCATAAGCGCGATGGACGGCACCTCGGCCATCACACCGACCTTCTTCAGCCCGAAGGACTTGCCGAGCTTGACGAAGTAATCGGCCTCATGCTCGTCAGCGACCATCGGGGCCATGACCCACAGGTCGGCCTCGGTCTGGGCATCGGCGGCGGCGAGCGCCTTGAGCTGGCCTTCGAGCACGTTCATGTGAGCCTTCAGCGTGCGCAGACCACGCAGGCCGAGGGCGGGGTTCGGCTCGTCTTCCGGGGTGAGGAACGGCAGCGGTTTATCTGCGCCGGCGTCCAGCATACGGATCACGACCTTCTTGCCGGGGAAGCGGCTCAGCAGCTCGGCGTAGGCCTTGGTCTGCTCTTCCACGCTCGGCGGCTCGGAGTTGCCGATAAACAGGAACTCGGAGCGGAACAGGCCCACGCCTTCGGCGCCATACTCCAGGGCCGGGTCGGCATCAGCGGGCTTGCCCACGTTGGCGAGCAGCGGAATGTGGTGGCCGTCCTTGGTGGAGCCCGGCTTGCCGCGCAGCTCCTTGGCCTTGGCGGCGTGAGCCTTGGCGGCCTCGGCATCCTCGATCTCAGCAGCGGTCGGGTTGGTAACCACCACGCCCTTGGCGGCGTTGACGATGACCTGCTCACCATTGGCCAGGTTCTCGGCTTCGGCGGCGGAGACCACGGCCACGATGCCGCGAGCGCGGGCCAGAATGGCGGTGTGCGAGGTTGGGCCGCCCTGCGAAGTGACGATGGCCAGCACCTTGTTCAGGTCGATTGCGGCGGTGTCCGCGGGGGAAAGATCCTCGGCCACCAGCACGAACGGGGTCTCGCTTTCCGGAATGCCGGGAGCAGGCACGCCCATCAGGTCAGCGATCACGCGCTGGCCCACATCGTGCAGATCGGCGGCACGCTCGGCCTGGTATCCGCCGATGGCGCGGAACATATCCTCAACTGCGGCGAAGCCTTCCAGTACGGCGCGCTCTGCGGTTCTGCCGCCGTTGATCAGCGAGGTGATGCTGGCCGCCAGTGAGGGGTCGGACGCGAACATGGAGATGGCCTGCAGAATCGGGGCGGCCTGCTTGGCACCTTCGTCGCCGTTGGCCGCTTCTTCGGCACGACGGCTCAGGTCGGCATTCACCCCGGCCAGCGACTTAGTGACGCGGTCGATCTCTTTCTGCGCCGGCACGGTATCGGCACGGGGCGCGTCGGAAGGCTCCGGCAGAGGGGCCGCCATACGAATAACCGAGCCGACCGCCACGCCGCGGCCAATGCCAACACCCTTGATTTCCATAATGGTTCTCCTTTGTTCGTAGGGTAGTAGTTCTTTGGAGCAGTGGCCTCGATGCCTACTTCGGAGTATGCAGCCGCAGCCATTGCCGGCAAGTTCTTCCTTGTTAGTTCCCCTATTATGGTGGTCTATCATCTGCAACACGCCAACGGTAATCGTTTTCTGGATTTTATTCTACGTCTCGGTATACTCGATATCAAGCAGCTGCCGCAATTGGCCGCATGACTTCCATTTCAGACAGACGCAAAGGAGTGTCCTTATGGTTACCCGCAACATCACCATCACTGATCCGGTCGGCATTCACGCACGTCCTGCAGCACAGTTTGCTCAGGCCGTGGCGGCCTCCGGCTGCAACGTCACCATCGCCAAGGAAGGTGGCGCGGCCGTCCCCGCCGGCTCGATTCTGTCCATCATGGGACTGGGCGTTCAGCAGGGCGACACCGTGCAGATCACCGTTGAGGGAGACAACGCCGAGACCGTTGCCGACTCCCTGACCGAGACCCTGCTCGCCGCCGAGTAAACGGGCGAAACTTCTCTCACTTGCCAAACGGCCGTCCCGCCTGTCCGGGCGGCCGTCTTTTGTTCTATAGTGATTGCCGGTAATTTCACCGAGCCGGCATGCTTTCTGGGAGAGGAGGCACACATGACCGCGAACGAGCCAGCGGAATCATCATCCGCCTCAATCGTCAATGTTGCCGCCATCGCGAATGTTTCCACGGCCACGGTATCCCGTGTGCTTTCCGGCAAACGCACCAAGGACGACGACATAGCCCGCCGCGTGCGAGCCGCGGCTCACAGCCTCAATTATTCGGTGAATTTTGCGGCCAGCGCGCTGCGTTCCACTGTGACGAGAACCATCGGCCTGATTGTGCCGAGCGTTCAGGATCCGTTCAGCGCACGGCTCATCGACACGCTTGAGCCGCTGGTCAACAGGAGCGGCCGGCAATTAGCGCTGAGCGTCGGCAGAACGCCGGAAGTGCAGAAGGAACGCATCGTGTTGATGGCCGCGCGCCATGTGGATGGACTGATTGTCGTGCCACTGCCCGGCATTGATCTGGGCGATGTGCTGGCGCAATATGCGCAGGAGATTCCTGCCGTGCAAATCGGAGGGTTGCAGCACACTACGTTCACGCCTGACTCCGAGCCGGTTCAGCCTGGCCTGCAACAGATCGCCGACGAGTTGCTGCGGCTGCTTGCCGATCAATCCGGCACCCCAGTACATGTCAACTTGTCTTCGCGCCTGATTGCTCCGGACTCGCAGGACGCCGAATAAATCGGGCGGCGGGAAGAACCTTACGGAATCAGCGCGCAGAACAGCGATTCAAACACCAGCAACGGGTTGCCATTGCCGGCAAGCCGCTTGCGGGCGTGCGCCACTTCGTCCAGACGGGCCACTGCCCCGGCACGGTTTAGTCGTACCGATAACTCGGTGATGGCCGACCGATTCTCCAGGTTGATAAGCCCGACCGAATCCTCCGCATTGTTCTGCAGGACCGCCACATCACGGTAAATGGAGGCGATGGAATTGAGCGCGCGGTCCAGCACATCGCGCGTGCGACGTGTGGTCAGCCGCTTGAGATCGTCCTTCTTAGCGATCTGATTGAACGCGCCGCGCAGTTTCGGCGGAATCCGTTCCCCCGGCTCAAGACCGTTGATACGGCGAAATTCCGCCTCTTGATCGGCTGCGACCCGGCTTGCGTCCACCTCGGCCTGGGCCTTGGCATTGTCGATGAGGTTGCCGGCCAGCAGCACCGCGTCCGAGGCGCGAGCGAGGTTCAGTACGCCCACCACCAATCCGTCGCGATCCGTCATCACCTGCTCGTCAGTGGCGTACAACTTGGCGATGCCGATATGTCCCTCGGCCAGACGGGCCGCACGCTGGGCGATTTTCGGCTCAACATTGGTAGTGGAGGTCAAGAATTCAGCCACCGCCGATGCGGAGGGCACGGCGAGATTCACAATGCGCGTACGCGAGCGGATGGTGGGCAGCACGTCCTGGGCGCTGGGCGCGCATAGCAGCCAGATGCAGTGTTCGGCCGGCTCCTCGATCTCCTTCAGCAGCACATTGGTGGTGCGCTCCAGCATGCGGTCCACATCCTCGATAATGATGATGCGCCATGGTGCCGTGGCAGGCATTTGCTCGGAGGTGGTGATGATCTCGCGCACCTGGTCGATGCCGATGGTCACTTTGTTGGTGGTCAGCACCGTGACATCCGGGTGGGTGCCGGCGAGCACCTGTTGGGTGACGCGCGTGGGCTCATCGTTCATGCCGTGGTCGGGGCTTTCCAGCGCCGCCGCGAATGCTCGGGCCATATTGGAACGGCCGGAGCCGGGAGGCCCGCAAATCAGCCACGACTGGGTGATCTGCCCCGGGTCGCCCTGCGCGATGCGACTGAGCATGTCGATTACCGGCTGCTGGCCGACTAGTGAATCCCATACGCTCATCGGACACCGCCCATCGTCACGGCTCCTGTAGACGCCCCGGATTGCGCCATCACCGTATCCACATCTGCAACATTGTCCCGCAGCAGTGTCTGAATGTCCGCTTCGATGGCGGACCACACCTGTTCGATGGACTGGCTGGCATCGATCACGTAGAAACGATTCGGCTCGGCCGCGGCCAAGTCGAGGAACGCCTGACGGGTGCGGGACTGGAAGTCGCTGCCGGCCGACTCCATGCGATCTTCGGCATGCTCAAGACGATTGTGGGAAAGCGCCGGATCCATGTCCAGCAGATATGTGCGGTCGGGCAGCAGGTTGTTGGTGGCCCACATGCTTAAGGATCGAATCTCTTCTGGCGTGAGTTCGCGGCCACCGGCCTGATAGGCCAAGGAAGAGTCTAGATAGCGGTCGGTGATCACCACTTCACCGCGCTCCAATGCCGGGCGGATGGTTTCGGCAACGTGCTGGGCTCGGTCTGCAGCGAATAGCAGCGCCTCGGCGCGCGGTGCGATGTCGACGGCGCCCCCATCCACACCGTGCAACAGCAGTTGGCGAATGGCCTTGCCTAACGCAGTGCCTCCCGGCTCACGGGTAACGACCACGGTACGCCCCTGAGCCTCAAGATACGCACGCAGCCGCTCGACTTGCGTGGTCTTGCCCACGCCATCGACACCTTCAAACGAAACAAACAGACCGCTCATGCTATTGACCTTAGCGTTAGGCGCAGAGTTGCGCCCAACAGGCAGTTAAACCAGCTCTACCTCCGTTTCAAGGGGCTGATTTGGTCTTTTCTGAAGGTCTACTTCCGTTTCGAGGGGCTGTTGCCCAAGTAGACAACGTTCCAAAACGGCGGAATGACGTTGGCGCGGAGCCGTTCATACTCGTGGTTCAGCAGATGACCAGCCCCTTGAAGCGGAAGTAGATATTCTCAAAACGAGAAATCAGCCCCTTGAAACGCAAGTAGAGCAATAATTCCGCTCAGCCACGCTTGGGAATTACGGCGGGGCGCTCGTAGCCCTCGTTGGCGGTCAGCCAGTCGACATCCTTCTTGACGGTGGCGGCGGTGGAGCTGAGCTTTTCGGCGATGCGCTGGTTGGACCAGCCCTTGTTCGCCAGCTTCTTCACCTCGGCACGGCGTTCGGCGCGCCTGGCCTCCTGCGCCGAAACCGCAACCGAAGCAGCGCCCTTCTTGCCCTTGCCGGCAACGGCCTTGGCGCCACCGGCACGCCCAGCACCGCGACGGCCACGGGTGGAGGGACCAGCCGCACGCTTTTCGGCGAGCAGTCGGAAGGCGTCATCAGGGGTGATGGATTCAGGCGTGTACTGACGCGGCACCGTGCGGTTGGTCTCGCCATCGGTGATGTACGCGCCGAAACGGCCGTCCTTGATGGTCACGTTCTTGCCGGTGTTCGGGTCCTTGCCCAAATCACGCAGCGGCGGCTTGGCGGCACCACGGCCACGCCCGCGGCTGTACTTGGGCTGCGAGAACAGTTCTTTGGCCTTGTCGATATCGACCGTGAAGATCTCGTCTTCCGAGGCCAGCGAGCGGGTCTCCGACTTGCCGTCGGCACCCGTCTTGGTCAGGTAGGGGCCGTAGCGACCGTTGTTGGCGGCCACCGTGCATTCGGATACCTCGCCGGTTTCGGCGTTGGTTTCCTCGTATGTGCCCACTTCGCGCGGCAGGCTCAGCAGCTTTAGCGCGTCTTCCAGCGACAGCGATTCAGGGCTCATCGTCTTGAACAACGAGGCCATCTTCGGGCGCGACGCGGCGGCGGCCGCGGCCTTCTTCGAACCCTTCTTGGCCGCAGAAGCACCAGCAGTATCGCCAGCAGCGCCAGCCGAAGTCTCAGCCGGCGGCACCAACGCCACATACGGCCCGAACCGGCCACTGCGCACCTCGACGGTACCGCCGGATACCGGGTCAACGCCCAGCTCGCGCGGTCCACCGGAGTGATTGTCGATCAAATCGCGGGCCACGGCCACCGTCAGCTCATCCGGCGCGATGGTGTCCGGCAGGGAGGCGCGCTTCGGGTTGCCTTCGGCGTCCAGATGCTCCATATCTTCCAGATACGGGCCGTAACGGCCGACGCGCACGTGCAGGCCGTCGCCGATGTCGATGGTGTTGATGGCGCGCGCGTCGATCTCGCCGAGCTGCGCGACCTGCTGCTGCAGGCCTTCGTGCGCCTCGTCGGCGTTGCGGGCGGCACCCTCGCCGGAGCCGAAGTAGAAGTGGGTGAGCCAGTCGCGGCCGGATTCCTCGCCGTGGGCGATGCGGTCAAGGCCGTTTTCCATCTCGGCGGTGAACTGGTAGTCGACCAGCTTGGGGAAGTTCGTTTCCAGCAGCTTGGTCACGGAGAATGCCAGCCAGCTGGGGATCAGCGCACGGCCACGCTCATACACATAGCCGCGATCCATAATCGTGGAGATGATGCTCGCGTAGGTGGACGGGCGGCCGATCTCCTTGGCCTCCAGCGTCTTGACCAGCGTGGCCTCGGTGTAGCGGGCCGGCGGCTGGGTTTCATGGCCGTCCGGTTCGATGTCGCTTGCCTCGACCTGCTGGCCGACGCTCATCGGCGGCAGGGAGGTGTTGGATTCGGATGCGTCACCCCTGACGGCCTTGGCGTCCGTCTTGCCGGCGGCAGCAGCCTGGTCCGAGCCAGCCCCAGCGCCGGGAGCGGCGGCCTTGGGCTTGCGTCCCTCCCCCGTGGCCTTCATAAAGCCGGGGAATTCGATGACGGTGCCGGACGCCTGGAACACGGCCTCGCCCTCGGTGGGGCCAGCCGGCGCAGACAGGCGCACGGTGGCGGTGGAACCGGTGGCGTCAGCCATCTGGCAGGCAAGCGTGCGCTGCCAGATCAGCGTGTATAGGCGCAGCTGGTCGCCGGGAAGTTTGGAAGCCAGCTCATCCGGGTCGTGGAAGCGCGAGCCCGCCGGGCGAATACACTCGTGGGCTTCCTGCGCGCCGGCGGTCTTGGTGGCGTATTGCTTGGGCTCGTCAGAGAGGAATGCGTCGCCAAAATGATAGGAGACGGCGTTGCGGGCGGCGGCGATGGCCTCCTGCGACAGCGTCACCGAATCGGTTCGCATATAGGTGATGTAGCCGTTCTCGTACAAGCTCTGTGCTGCACGCATCACGGCGCGAGCACCCATGCCGAGGCGATTGCCGGCGGTCTGCTGCAGGGTCGAGGTGGTGAACGGCGGCTGCGGGCGGCGGCGGTACGGCTTGGTTTCCATCGACATCACAGTGAAATCGGCGGTCTTCAGTGCCGAAGCCACGGCGGTGGCACCAGCCTCATCAAGATGGCGAACGTTCGCCGCGAACCCGTCCGAGGTCAGCTGGCCGTCGGCACCGAAATCCTTGGAGCCGGCGAGTCGCTTGCCGCCGAGCGCGACCATGCGGGCGGAGAATTCGCCACGCTCCCCCAGCGCGTCAGGCGCGGACAGCGTGGCGACGATATCCCAGTACGGCGCGCGCCTGAACGCCATACGCTCGCGCTCGCGTTCCACGATCAGTCGGGTGGCCACGGACTGCACGCGGCCGGCGGACAGGCCCGGTCCCACCTTGCGCCACAGCACCGGCGACAGCTCATAGCCGTACAGACGGTCGAGAATACGGCGAGTCTCCTGAGCGTCGACCATATGGCTGTCGACATCGCGCGTTTTGCCCAGCGAGGCGTTGATGGCGTTCTTGGTGATCTCGTGGAACACCATGCGCTTGACCGGCACCTTGGGTTTCAAGGTCTGCACCAAGTGCCACGCGATGGCCTCGCCCTCGCGATCCTCATCAGTCGCCAGATAGAGTTCGTCGGCGTTCTTCAGGGCCGATTTGAGTTCGCTGACCGTACGCTTCTTATCGCCGTCCACGATGTAGTAGGGCTTGAACCCGTCGTTGACGTCCACGCCGAACTTGCCGAACTTGGCCTTGTCTGCCACGGGCACCTGGCTGGGCTGTGCGAGGTCGCGGATATGACCGACCGACGCCATGACGGTATACCCCTTGCCCAGGTAGTCACCGATTTTGTGGGCCTTGGTCGGAGACTCCACAATCACCAGTTTGGTAGCCATACCCACTCCTTATGTATTGCGCGAAACACACGACGTTTCTGGCGTCATAATACTCATGAATCATGTCCAACTGCCAAATTCCGCCGTTGCGCCGGGCAAATTCGGCCGTTCGCACCCCATGTTTTATCATTTGGGCGGTGCCGGCGGAGCGCCGATCAGCCCCAGCCGGCTTAAGGGCGCTGCGGTGATCTGACGCAAGGCCAGCAACAGTCCGAATGCGAGCATGGCCACGCCCATAATGCCTACAACAGCGCTGACATTCGCTCCCTGAACCGCCCAGCTGGCGCTGACGTTGAGCCCCGGCACCACCTGCCAGATCACATAACCGCTGTAGACGAGCAACAGCAGGCCCCCGGTAATCAGCACGCTGCCGACGATTTGCACGCTCACTGAGGAGACGCGGTGGCCCGGCTCGTCCATGCCGGACTTGCGTGTAACTGCCAGAGCGAGCAGGGCCAATCCCGCCACCAGCAGGATGGACATCGCCACATCCGAAGGGCGATGCCATTGTCCGTATATCACGGAAACGCCCACGGTCACCGCCCAAACCACGCCGATGACGCCCGCCAAAGCTCGAACCGCACGAGGCACGGCAAGCAGCAGAATCACAGCACAGGCTGCGGCCAGCATCGCATGCCCGGAAGGCGCGGAATTAGCGGCAGGCGATTCAGTGTTGATGATGAACGGACGCGGCAACAGACCCTTGATACGGGTGACGGCCAAGCAGACCACGGCGAACACGGCGATTTGCCCGGCCAACCACCAGCGGCGTCGAATCAGCGCCGTAATAATGCCGATTGCGGCAATTGTGCAGCTGACAGCGATAACCAGCCAGGATTGTGCGACGGCGTTCATCACGCCGGTGGTCCAGGACGGTACATCGTTGTGCAGGTTTTTCCAAACCAGTTCGTCATACGATTGTCCGTTTTCGGTAAACACGCACCCCCACCACACGCCGAAGCCGACAGCGATCAGGAGCAGACCGAATACCGCGCACAATACGCGGCTGGAGATTCGCGGGCGCACGGTGAGCGGGTCAAGCCGGGCCAAGCCACGGTCGATATCAGATGCCCCATCCGCATCGTTCATGTCCAGCGGCCTGAAATCCCGTAAGGAGCCTGATGTGGATGCCGATGCATCTGAACCGGAGACCGGGCCGAGCGCAGCCAATGGGTCAACAACGTTCGACGACGAGTCAGGCTGCGCTGCGCCTGAGCCGACCAGATTGACCGCCGCATGCGGGTCACGAATTCTAGGGGTCTGTGCGTCATTCATACGTTCGACTGTACGGCCGCGCCCCGGACAGGGGACCACGCTAGTGCCAGCTCACAGCCAAATCCGCACATAAAGAAAACCTCCACGCACCCGCCAGAGGCCACTTACCCTTGCTGCATTCCTGCCCTGGGGGAGTTGGGTGACATAGCGCCGCGTGGAGGCTGGGGATAAGTCTATGGAGACGTATGGACCAGCGCAACGACACGAAACGTGCGTGCCGGGTCGCGCGGCAGGCCAACCAGCGCATTCAGGCAATATTCACGCCGCATCAAGAAGCGTTCCCAATTGTAAGAATTCCGGAAAAATACCGGTATCAACACGTGTGGTTACGCTCACGCCAAACGATTGTTCAAGGCCAACAGTTACGGTGGACACCATGGCTTCTTATACTCGTCGTGCACATTCGGGAGGCAATGGCCCCGCTCTGAGGCAACCGCGCACCGCGCAAAGCAGAGCCGACCACTCCGCGCAGGAGGGCCCCTATACGCCCCAGGAGAGCCGTTCCCGCCACGCAAGCCACAAGGCTTCCAATAGCCATCGAGCTCCGAACAGGAAGAAGAACACGGGAAAAGGCAAGCACCGTGTACTGAAATGGGTGCTGGGCATCTTCTTCTCCCTGATTGGGCTGGGCGTGCTGGCCGGTATCGCAGTATTCGCATATCTGTACACCACCACTGAGGTCCCGCAACCCGAAAAGTTCGCGTTGGCCGAGAAAACCACCGTGTATTACGCGGACGGCACCACCGCGATCGGCTCCTACGCGGAGCAGAATCGTTCAATCATTTCTTGCGAGGGGCTGCCAGACTACATCGGCAACGCGATTGTGGCGTCCGAAAACCGTACGTTCTACACGGATAAAGGTCTTGATCTGAAGGGCATCGCCCGCGCATTCATTAATAATGTGACCAAGGGCACGCGCCAAGGTGGTTCCACCATCACCCAGCAGTATGCCGAGCGGTATTACATGGGCGAAACCACATCCTATGCGGGCAAGGCGCGCGAGGCCATCATGGCCCTCAAGATCGCACGGACCGAGTCCAAGGACGAGGTGCTGTGCAACTACATGAACACCATCTATCTGGGCCGCAACTCCTACGGTATCCAGGAAGCAGCCAAGGCATACTTCAATAAGGACGCCAAGGATCTGACGCTGTCTGAGGCGGCGATGATCGCCGGCATTATTCCGTCACCGTCCACGTGGGATCCAGCCGATAACGCCGATATGGCCAAATCGCGCTTCAAGCGTGTGCTGAACATCATGCAGGAGGATGGTTACATCACCGCCAGGCAGCACACTGATGCCAAGTTCCCGCAGACCGCCGCGGTGGCGCAGCAGAACGAGTACGCGGGGCCGAACGGTTATCTGCTGGATATGGTGCGCCGTGAGCTGGTGCAGTCCAAGGCCTTTACCAAAGAGGATTTGGATACCGGCGGATACAAGATCATCAGCACCATCGACAAGGGCAAGCAGGATCTCATGCAGTCCATCGGCGACACCCGCCTGGGCGACATGCCCGAATCCCTGCAGATCGGCGGCATAGCGCTGGACCCGAAGACCGGTGAAGTATTGTCCGTGTACGCCGGTTCGGATTATCTGTCCAAGCAGCTCAACAACGCCGATCAGGCCCTGTTCGAACCGGGTTCGACTATGAAGCCGTTCGCTTTGCTGGGGGCCGCGCAATCCGGCGTCAGCTTCGATACGTTGTTCAACGGCAATTCCCACCAGCACTTCACCGGCTTGGATCAAGAGGTGAATAACGCTCTGGAGAACAACTGGGGCAGCATCAATCTGTATCAGGCCACCGCGAACTCGGTGAACACGGTGTTCATGAACGTCAATGAGCATCTGACGCCGAAACGCACGGCCGATATCGCCCATGAGGCTGGCATCCAGGGCGACATCGACGAGGCCTCCATGTACAACGTGCTCGGCATCAACGCCCTGACCGTATGGGATCTGGCGCAGGGCCATTCGACCATCGCCAACAATGGTGTGAAGAACACCTTGCATATGGTGTCCAAAGTGCTCGATTCCAACAATAAAGACATGTACAACGCGCCCAGCGAAGGCACCAAGGTGTTCGACGCCAATGATTGCGCCCTGGTGCAGAAAGCCATGCAGGGCACGACCACCTACGGCACCGCGGCCGGCACATCGGCCAAGCTGGGCCGTCCCATCGCCGGCAAGTCCGGCACCGCCAACGACGAACTGGCATCATCGTTCGTGGGGTACACCCCAAACATGATGAATGTCTGGGCCATCTGGAACCCGGATGGCAACGGCAATCCTCAAGTGGTGCCGGCCTTCTCGGGATATGGCATCTCCTCCACCGGATATCCGGCGCACCTGTTCCAGGAATTCATGGCCCAGGCCCTGCAGGGCACGGCGGTGGAGCAGTTCCCGACGGCCAAAGACAACGGCAAGATCGGCGGCCCCGATGGCACTTGGGGCCTGGCCAGGGGGCAGAGCGGCGTCCAACCCTACGCCAACAACCAGTCCAACGCCAACAGGCAGTCCACCGAAGACGCGCAGAAGCAGGCTGAGCAGGACGCACAGCAGAAGGCGGCCGAAGAGGAAGCCAAGAAGCGACAGCAGGCCCAGGAGTTCGCCCAGCAGTGCCTCGCCAATCCGAGCTATTCCACCGAGTGCCCGAAGTATCCCGGTGCCACTACCGACGGAGATGGCAACGACGGCAACAATCCCGGCGGTGACAACGAGAACAAACGGTAACGATAATGGGTAATTCCGGAGGCACCGGCGGGAACACCGACACCAACGGCGTCAAGTAGTAAGTAGACACAGACAACGAAGCTCCCTCTGATGCAATCAGAGGGAGCTTCGTTTTGCTCTGTTAACGCTCAGCGCTGACGCTGAGAACGGTTGATGGCGGAGATGATCGCCTTCAGGGCGCTGGTGGTAATCGACGAGTCGATGCCTACGCCCCACACGATCTGCGCGTCATCGGCCTCGCCGATCTGGCATTCCACATACGAGGCGGCCATGGCGTCGGTGCCGACGGACATGGTGTGCTCCACGTAATCCATGATCGAGGCTTCCACGCCAAAGTTGGAAATGGCGTTGAGGAAGGCGGCGATCGGACCGTTGCCCATGCCGGACGCCTCGCGCTCCACGGGCTCATCGTCCCCGACGTTCACGCCGCGATCGAGCAGGCGGGCCTTGAGCACGGTATCGGAACCGTCCTCCCCGGAGCTGACGGCCACCTTGAGCAGCTTCAGCCGACCCCACGGCTCAAGCGAGGCGTCATGCGTATCTCCCACGATCACACCGGCCGCGGTCATGCCGGACTGTTCGACCGGCAGATACTCGTCCTTGAACAGACGCCAGATATCCCCGTCCTTGACTTCCTTCTTGGTCGTGTCAGCGTAGTTCTGCACGATCTTGTCGAATTCGATCTGCAGACGCTTGGGCAGGTCAAGATTGTGGTTGGTCTTGAGCAGGTAGGCCATGCCGCCCTTGCCGGACTGCGAGTTGACGCGGATGATGGCCTCGTACGTGCGGCCGATGTCCTTCGGGTCGATCGGCAGGTACGGCACGAGCCACACGAAGCTGTCAAGATCAGCGCCAGCGCGCTCGGCGGCCACCTGACGAGCCTCGAGACCCTTCTTGATGGCGTCCTGATGCGAGCCGGAGAACGCGGTGAACACGAAGTTGCCGGCGTACGGGTGACGCTCGGAGATCTTGATCTGGTTGCAGTATTCAACCGTCTTGCGGATCTCGGGCACGTTGGACAGGTCAAGCTGCGGGTCGATGCCTTGGGTGAGCCAGTTGAGGCCCAGCGTGACCAAGTCGACGTTGCCGGTACGCTCGCCGTTGCCCAGCAGGCAGCCTTCCACGCGGTCGGCGCCGGCCAACACGGCCAGCTCGGTGGCAGCCACGCCCATGCCTTCGTCGTTGTGCGGGTGCAGGGAGAGCACCACGGAGTCACGGTCGTCGAGGTGGGTGGAGACGTACTCCACTTCGTCGGCGAACACGTTCGGCGTGGTCATTTCCACGGTGGCGGGCAGATTGATGATCATCGGGTGCTCGGGAGTCGGCTTGATGACGCCGATCACGGCGTTGCACACCTCGACGGCGTACTCCGGCTCGGTGCCGGTGAAGGATTCCGGCGAGTACTCATAGTACAGGTCGATGCCCTTGGCCTCGTTCTCGAGGTCCTTGCACAGTTCGGCGGCGTCGGTGGCGAGCTTCTTGATCTCTTCTTTGTTCTTGCGGAACACGACCTCGCGCTGCAGCACAGACACGGAGTTGTAGAAGTGCACGATGGCGCGCTTGGCACCCTTAAGCGCCTCGTATGTGCGGCGGATGAGGTGCTCGCGGCATTGGGTGAGCACCACGATGGTCACGTCGTCCGGGATAAGCTCACGCTCGATGAGCATACGGATGAAGTCGAAATCGGTCTCGGAAGCGGACGGGAAGCCCACCTCGATCTCCTTGAATCCCATGGAGACAAGCAGATTCCAGAACCGCAGCTTGCGCTCGGAATCCATCGGATTGACGAGGGCCTGATTGCCGTCGCGAAGATCGACGGAGCACCAGCGCGGCGCGCGCTGCAGTCGCTTGCCCGGCCACGTGCGCTCCGGGTAATCAAACGGGATCTGCTCGCTGTATGAGGCGTACTTGTTGTACGGCATACGACTCGGCTTCTGCGGATCGCCGATGAATCGCGCCGGAGGCAGCAGCGGGTCGTTGTTCCCCCCATTGGACGCTGCGGCTACCGCTGCGAGATCAAAAACGGATGATTGATCCTGACCCATTGTTCCTCCTTTACTGGTTATTGCGCGGGCCCTCTTGCGGACGCGACTGCGGCGTTGTGCCAGGGCGGCGCCGGGCCACGCGGATTTGTCAATACGCACGTAACATCCTACAGGCCGGTTCGGGCAAACCCGCGGGAAATGCCGTATCGTGGCATTTGCTTATGCACCTGGCTGATATGAGGGCACTCAGAGTCGGTGCCGGGCCACGCTTTGACTCCGGCACAACACCCCGCCTGCGATACCCCACCAGATGGCCCTCCATACGTCGGCGGCGGGCCAAATATTGGTACTGCACCGACAGCCAAACGGCTCAGCGTCGTCAGCGGACCAACTTATGGCGAAATACCGACTCTGGGAAAGCTTATCGTCGGCAAATTGCCAGGCTATGGCACACTACCGACGCTACGAGGCCCACAACCATCGGCAACGCGACAAATATTGGCCTACCGCCGACGCTAGCCTCTTTGAGCATCGGCGCCGGGCCATTCCATGAATCAGTAACGACGCCAATGGTCTCAGAACGTCAGCATAGGGACGCTGTCTGGATCTCCACCGACGCTGCATGACAAAATCGCGGCACCATCAAGCAACAACACGGCTGCGGCACCCCGCCCTGCCCCGTCCCTTGCTGTGCCAGTCCTGTGAACGCGCGGGCGATCCGCCGCCCGGCAACATAGACTGAAGAGCTATGACGAGCTTGCGATTCCGCGAAGACGGCAGCTTCCGCGTGCTGCAAATGGCCGATGTACAGGACGGCCCCGATGTGTTGCCCGACACCATCCGCCTCATCCGCGAGGCCATCCGCGAAGCCGATCCGGATCTTGTGGTGTTCACCGGCGACCAGATCCGCGGCTATGATCCCGCCTACATCGACACGTTCCTGCGCCGCCGCGGCGAGGAGCCGGGCGCTCGCGTGCGCGCGGTCACCGAGATCGAGGCCAAAATCCGCGGGATCAAGCGTCACCCCGTAATTCGCAAAGTATCCGATCGCGTGGCCGATCGTCTCACCGAAGCCGGCAAGCCTGTACCAGCCGCGCTGCTTGACCCCGATACCGTGACGAACGCCGTCGCCGCTGCCGGCGCCGATTCGACCGACGTGATCACGACTTCCGAAGTAGGCGATTCCGTTGAGACCAGCCCCACGCCCGAGACGGTTTCCACCCTCGTATATTCAACGCAATCCGGCAAGGCCAGCCCCGCACACGAGACGCCGGCGACCCTCAACGAACTCATGAATGAGACCCGCGAAAAGGTCCGCCGCACGTTCTCCGGTTTCCTTGGTCCGATCGTCGAGGCCGGCGTGCCCTTTGCCGCCACCTACGGCAACCACGACTTCCAATGCGGCATTCTGGCCGACGAACAGGATGACATCTACCGCGAATACCCCGGCTGCCTGAACCCCGACGACAGTCTCGAGCCCGGCACGTTCGCGCTGCCCGTCGAGTCCTCCGATGGTTCCGGCCGCGTGGCCATGTCCGTTATGATGGTCAATTCAGGCGATTATGCCGGCAAACCCGAAGAAAACGACGCCCAATACCCGGCGTATGTGGTCAATCCGCGAGGACTCGACCTGGCCGACGCCGACGGGTACGGCACCCCCACCCCCAAGGCCATCGAATGGCTGGGGTCCGTCCAAACCGAGTTGGGCGAGCGCAATGGCGACGGCAAGCCCGTGCCGGCCATCGCCTTCCAGCACATTCCGCCGCAGGAATTCTACGATTGTCTGAAGGAAGTGCCCGCATGGACGCCGAACGCCGTGGAAGGCGCGCGCACGCACGCCGGGCGTTGCTATGTGCTCAACCATGAGGTCTGCCGCCCCGGCTCGCGGCTCGGCGAGGCGATCGGCTGCGCGGACGAGAATGTGGGCGAGGTGGATGCCTTGCGCGAGGCTGGAGGCTATTTCGCGCTGTTCTGCGGGCATGACCATAAGAACTCTTTCGTTGGTCATGTGCATGATATCGATCTGGGCTACGCACCCACGTGCGGGTTCGAATGCTATGGTCCCAAGTCGCGGTACCGCGGCATTCGCCTGTTTGAATTCCATGAGAGCAACCCGGCGGGCTATGTGACCCGCATGCTCACATGGGGTAATCTGGTCGGCCGCTACTCCAGCAACGAGCTGCGCGTCTGGTTCGAGGATCATTGCGTTACCGGAGCGGTCAGCGCGCGCAACGAGCTGCGCCGCCCGCAGGTGTTCGCCGTGGTGGCCGGCGCGATGAGCCTTGGCTTTATAGCCATCATCCGTTCGCTGATCAAGGCCGCGCGCTAAACCTACTTAAACAGGCTCACCCCGCGACGGGCCGTGCAATACGCGTTGCCCAGCCAGGTATGGCGGGAATTGGGCCAGACGGCTCCCAGTCGCGGTGCGTTCTGGCTCATCCAGATGCTCGGCACACGGCCGTCTGTGGAGCGTGAGCCGAGCAGGTTGAAGCCGTTCTTTTCCAGCAGCCACTCCGGGTGCTGGGTGGCGATGGCCAAGCCTTCCTCGAGGGTGAGCGGCAGGCGCTCATCGGAGTCGATAAGCTTGCGGGCCACATCCGGCTCGCGATTGATATAGCACGTGCCGGTGTGTGGATTGACGACCAGATAGAACGGGCCTTCCGGCGGCATGAAGCCGTCTTGAGGCAGGAAGCTGGCGATGTCTCGCGGAGGCATGGTGGTGAAGCCGGCCATGCGGTTGATGGAGGTTCGTGCAATCAGCGATTCGGGCGAAACCAGTTCACGCGTGGGCACCAGTAGGATGTTCGAGCCGAGATCGGAATGCTCGAGCGCGCCGATGAGCGGCTCGGCAAGCGCGCGGAATGCGGCGGCACTCATATCCGCCACGTCCGGGTAGCCGAGGACCACGATACGGTCGAGTTGCTTTTGCGCCTCTACTGATGCGATAGACATGGCTACCAGTGTAGAACACTGCCGTCTCTTCGCTAGTCACTTTGCCAGTTATGGAGAGGACATCGGGCTGCGCGGCGCGGGGTACGCCATGGGGTGCGCCGCCGAGCCACCATATGGGAAGACGGCCACTGTTGTTCTGCATGTTTCGTACAATTACCGTGTGTTTGCGGCCATTGCAAGATGGTCGCTTGAACGTATCAGCCCATCGAAACCCGAAGGTCATAGAGGTCATCATGCCCGAAAAGATAAAGGTCGGCATCCTTGGTGCCACCGGTATGGTCGGTCAGCGTTTTATCACGCTGCTTGAGAATCACCCGTGGTTCGAGGTGGTCACCCTTGCCGCTTCCGCGCACAGCGCCGGCAAGACGTATGAGGAGGCCGTCGGCAGCCGTTGGAAGATGGAAACGCCGATGCCCGAATACGCCAAGCACATGGTGGTCGCGGACGGCGACGATGCCGAGTCCGTGGCCGCGAACGTGGACTTCATGTTCTCCGCGGTAAACATGCCGAAGGACCAGATTCGCGCCATTGAAGAGCGTTATGCCAAGACCGAGACCCCGGTGGTCTCCAACAACAGCGCCCACCGCTGGACCCCGGACGTGCCGATGGTGGTGCCGGAGATCAACCCGGAGCACTTCGAGGTGATCGAGCACCAGCGCAAGCGCCTGGGCACTACTCGTGGTTTCATCGCCGTCAAGCCGAACTGCTCGATTCAGGCCTACACACCGGCACTGGCCGCGTGGAAGGAATTTGAACCGCGTGAGGTGGTTGTGAGCACCTATCAGGCGATTTCCGGCGCAGGCAAGACCTTCAAGGATTGGCCTGAGATGGTGGGCAACATCATCCCGTTCATCTCCGGTGAAGAAGCGAAGTCCGAGAAGGAACCGCTCAAGGTGTTCGGTCATGTGGACGCCGAGAAGGGCGAGATCGTGCCGTTCGACGGCGACCTCAAGATCACTTCCCAGTGCATCCGCGTGCCCGTGCTCAACGGCCACACCGCCACCGTGTTCCTGAACTTCGGCAAGAAGGCCACCAAGGAAGAGCTTATCGACCGTCTGGTGAACTACACGTCCAAGGCTTCCGAGCTGGAGCTGCCGCACGCACCAAAGCACTTCATCCAGTACCTCACCGAGGATGACCGCCCGCAGGTCAAGCTCGATGTGGATTACGAGGGTGGCATGGGCGTCTCCATCGGCCGTCTGCGCGAGGACTCCATCTTTGACTGGAAGTTCGTGGGTCTGGCCCACAACACTCTGCGCGGTGCAGCCGGCGGTGCCCTTGAATGCGCCGAAATGCTTAAGGCTCTCGGCTACATCACCAAGAAGTAGTTGAAACTCGTTAAAATCGCAAAAGCCCTCCGTGAGGAGGGCTTTCGTCGTATATACCGCAAAAAACGCGGCTCAGCGGCTCAGCGGCCAGTACCGCCGTACACCACGGCTTCGATCTGATCGGCATCGAGACCGTATGCGGTGTGCAGCGCCTTGACGGCATCGTTGAGCTGATCGAGCGGCACGAGTGCGGCGATGCGGATCTCGGAAGTGGAAATCATCAGCACGTTGATGCCCTCATCGCTCAGGGCCTGGAAGAACTTGGCAGCCAGACCGGCGTGGGTCTTCATGCCAACACCCACCACGGCTACCTTGCCGACGTTGGTGTTCACATCAAAGGAGTGGTAACCCAGCACTTCCTGCTTGTCGAGCAGCGTGTTCTGCACCTGCTTGACGGCCGATTCGGGCACGGTGAAGGAGATGTCCGCAGTGCCAACGGATGCGCCGGCCTGCACGATCATGTCCACGTTCACGCCGGCGGTGGCCAGCTCGGTGAACACCTTGGCGGCCATACCCGGCTCGTTCGGCACGCCACGCACGGTGGCCAGCGCCTCGGAACGGTCGTGGGCAATGCCGGAAATCACCGGCGCCTCGGGGCCTAGGTCAGGGAACAGGTCGCCCATGGATTTCGCTTCTTCTTCAGTCATGTCTTGCCTTGTCTTGGTTGAAGTTACTTACGATTCTTGTTCGCTATAGCCGCGCTCAGTCGAGGTTCGGCAGCGTGCGCGGGTCAATGCCGTCAGGCACAACCAGCGTGCCGGGGCGACGGGAGAACGAAGAGCGCACGTGCAACGGCATGTTGAAACGCTGAGCGTACTCTACGCAGCGCAGTGCCAGCACCTTGGAGCCGCAGGAGGCCATCTCCAGAATCGACTCATAATCGATGGACGGAATGCGGCGGGCAGAAGGCACGATGCGCGGATCAGCGGTAAAAATGCCGTCCACGTCGGTGTAAATCTCGCAGATGTCGGCACCAAGGGCCACAGCGAGTGCCACGGCGGACGTGTCCGAACCACCGCGACCGAGCGTGGTGGCGTCACCCTTGGCGTTGATGCCCTGGAAGCCGGCAACGATGGCGATGTCTCCCAATGAGAGCGCGTTCTTCACGCGGTCCGGTCTCACGGCCTTGATGTGGGCCGCGCCGTAACGGGCGTCGGTGAAGAAGCCGGCCTGCTGACCGGTGAAGGAGTGGGCGCGGCTGCCTTCGGCGTGAATAGCCACGGCCAGCAGGCTCATGGAAATTCGCTCGCCTGCGGTCATCAGCATGTCCATCTCGCGCTCGGGCGGGTTGGAGTCGATGCTCAGCGCCTGATCGATAAGGTCATCGGTGGTGTCGCCCATGGCGGAGACCACCACGGCCACCTTGTTGCCCTTCTTTTCCGTCTCAACAACGCGCTTGGCCACACGTTTGATCGATTCGGTATCGGCGACCGACGAGCCGCCGTACTTCTGCACGATGAGAGCCACTGCTGTCCTTTTGTTCTTCTCTTAGAGATTTGTTTGGTCGATATTCTACGCAAACGCAACGATTATAAAGGTTGCCGCGTTCACCCCGCGACCCCGCGCCGGCATGTGGACACGGGCATGGCCTACGTTATTCAGCAAATATTCAAGTTTTCACCGGTGGTTCTTTAAGGCAGCCGCATCCATCCTTTGAGATTCGAGCGGTTAACTATCAATTACCGGCAAACGAAAGCAAACCGGCGAGGTTTCCGCAGAACCCCCATAACTGAATACCTTCTTCTTCCTCTCTCCTTTTCAAGGCCCGGTTCCGCAGCCCGGGCCTTTTCCTTTTGGGTTGAGAACGATCGGTCAAACGCACGATACGAGCTCACGGAGCAAGCGTGGCCAACGGCACTACCAATACCCCATCATCCCGGCGATAAGCGGCAGCCGTAGCGGTCAGCACCATCATGAATGACGGACGGCCTTCGTGATCTTGATCAATTCTGTCAGCCAACTTTTTCAAATGGGCCGCCGCAATATCAACCTGCTTTTCTCCGAGCTTGACCTCAATGAGAGCCCATCGTCCATCATGCAGGCCAATGACCGCATCAGATTCCAATCCCGTCTTATCCCGATAATGGAACACATCTCCGCCAAGCGCATCAGCATACACACGCAGGTCGCGAATACACATGGACTCAAACAGCAAGCCAAAGGTCTCGAAATCATTAAGGAGTTTCTCCGGGGTCGCGTGCAGTACCGCACAAGCTATCGACGGGTCGCTGAAGTGTCTGGTTGGGCTCGTTCTCACTGCAGTCTTAGAACGTAATGATATGAACTGATTTTTATCGGGGCAATATATTCCCTCTTTATGCATTCATACCCCCTATTTGAAAGCTCTGTCAAATATTGCCGGCACCGCGGCTTATCATGTTGCCATACTTTGCAATCCTTTGCGGTCCCTTGCATCTCAACGGCTTGCCCAAAGTAAGCCACATCACTTACAGCCGTAGCAACGTTGTTCATATCGCATTTTTCGGACTTCTTATGCCCCCTACATTGCCCCCTATGGCCCTCGTCGGCATGTTGCATGAAAGGCTTGGTGCGGAGTAACGTCTCGCAGTGTGGCACGTGCGGCGTTGCCATTTGCGGCAGCACCTATGCCAACCACGACTAAGACGGGCCGGCCGTCTTGTATAAGCAAATCATGAGCAGATCAAGCGAAGGAACAGGCGACTATGGCATTGCTGCATCGACGTTCGACGAGTAAGCGTGCCTCACAGGAAATGCGGGAAAACAACGCGGCCATGCCGGATGCCACCTCTGCAAATGACAACGTTTCCTCAGCGTGTCCCGAGCCCGCAGCATTCGCTCCAACACCATTTGACGAAGTCATCGATATCAGCGATCTCGTGGCCGAGCGCCGACGCCTGCAACGCAACCTGTGGGCGATGCGCATCATCACCATTGTGTTGCTGATCGCCGCAATCGCCGTGGCCTGCTTCCCGCTAGCGTTGCAATTCGAGTCCGACCGCAACTTGGCCGCCACCACCGCCACCACAGCCAAAGAAGTAGCCGGCTGGCCTTATCCGCAGGCGGAAGACAAGCTCACGGCGGCCCGCACATACAACAAGAAACTCGCTGAATCCGGCCAGCCCATCTTGGGTGAAGCCGTCGATCCGTTCTCCGCCGCCCAAGGAGGATCCCAAGCCAGCGGCGAGGATTCCGCCTCAAAGAAAGACAAGGAATACCAGTCACTGCTTAATACCGGCAACGGCGTGATGGGCGCAATCAAGGTGCCCAAACAGTCCATCAATCTGCCGATTTATCACGGCACTTCCGAGGAAGCACTGGCTTCTGGTACCGGCCACTTGTACGGCACGTCGCTGCCGGTGGGAGGTAAATCCACCCATTCGGTCATTACCGGGCACCGCGGGTTGGTTGAAGCGCTGATGTTCACCCGTTTGGACGAGGTGAAAGAGGGCGACTTCTTCTACATCGAAGTCATGGGCGAAACTTTGGGCTACAAAGTGGACCGTATTTCAGTGATTTTGCCGGATGACACGTCGAAGCTCAAGATTGTGCCGGGTGAGGACCGTGTCACCTTGATGACCTGTACGCCATACGGCGTGAACACGCATCGACTGCTTATCTCCGGGCACCGCGTGGCAATTCCGATGCCGGCCCCCGAGCCGAATGACGTGCTTGACGCGCGCAATATCGCCCTTGGTGTTGGCCTGGGCATACTGGCGGCAGGACTGTTCATCATCTGGTTGGCAGACGACACAAGGCCGCGTGCATCATCCGCCATGGCGCATTCTGGCCGTGGATGCGCCGCAAGGGCGAGAGCGCCAATGATACGCTGGCCTAGGCCTCGCGCCGACCGGCCAGTGCCCTGCCCAGCGTGATTTCGTCGGCGTACTCCAAGTCGGAGCCCACCGGCAGGCCACTGGCAAGTCGGGTGACCTTGACACCTACGGGTCGCAATAGCTGGGTCAAGTAGCTGGTGGTGGCCTCGCCTTCAATATTCGGGTCGAGCGCCATAATCACTTCCTTGACCTCATCGCCTTCTAAGCGTTTGAGCAGACCGGGAATACGCAGGTCGGCAGGGCCAACGTTGGCCATTGGGTTGATTGCGCCGCCGAGCACATGGTATAGGCCGTGGTATTCGCGCGTGCGCTCGATGCTCATCACATCCTTGGGCTCTTCGACCACGCAGATCACCGAACGGTCGCGTCTCGGGTCGGCGCATACCGGGCAGGGGCTGGATTCGCACACGTTGCCGCAAATATCACAGAAGCGGATCTTGGCCTTGACCTCCTCGATGGCCTCGGCCAGATCGCGCGCTTCATCTTCGGGCGCGGACAGCATGTAGAAGGCGATACGCTGCGCGCCCTTCGGCCCGATGCCGGGCAGCCGCCCGAAAGCGTCGATCAGTCGCTGTATTGCGCCGTCATAAGCAAGTGCCATGGGTATTCCTCGTTATTCGTCCTCATTATTCATCCGAGTGCTTCTTGGCAGGCTGGATGTTCTTGGGGTTCTTCGGATCATCTGCCGCGAATTGCTCGACTTTTTTGACCTCGAATAGCTTTTTCAGATCGTCGAGATTCATGGCCGTCGCCTCGCCGAGCGACTGGTCGTTCATCGAGTATTCGTCATCCTCGGCCGCGACTTGCGGTTGTGGTTTCGGCTGGGGCTGCGGCTGGCTATTCCACGGGTCGGCATTCGGCGTCGGCTGTGCGGGCTGTGGTTGATTCCACGGGTCATCGCCGGCAGCCGGCTGCGGAACCGATTGGGGCTGGTTCCACGGGTCATCGCCCGACATATTGCCCGACACTGTCTGAGGAACCGAAGAAGCCGGAGTCTGGGACTGCGGCTGATTCCAAGGGTCGTCTCCTGGCTGCGGAGCCGCCTGAGCATGGTTCCCCTGCGGCTGATTCCACGGATCATCGTGAGGAGACTGCTGATATGGCTGGTTCCACGGGTCGGCTTCGGCCGGTTGCGACGCCGGTGAGACCGCGGCCTGAGACTGCGTCTGATTCCACGGATCATCGCTCGCGCCGGCAGCTGCCGTAGCGGAAGATGCGGTGGCTGGCTGCCCCGTGGACTGTTCAGTGGGTCCAGCGGACGCAACGGACGCAGCGGGTGCAACAGGAGCGGCCGGAGCTGCCCACGGATCAACACCATCACTGATGTCCGGAACCGCAACATGCTTCTTGTGATGTTCTTCGGGCGCAGGCGTAGTAGCGGGCTCGTTAGGTGCGAACCCGTCTGCAGATTGCGGCGAAGCGTTGCTTACGGCCGGCTTGGCCCAAGGGTCATCGTTACTCCAGCTCTTCGCCGCCGTGGATGCACCGGATTGATCGGCTCGATGGCTGTCGTCCGTATCCTCGGCTTGGCCTGTTGCAGCCAGCTTCGGAGCTTTCGGCTCGCTCCCCATATGAATGCCCAGGCCCGCGCCCAAACTCGACGCGGCCAATCCGGCCTTGGCCATGGCAATCTGCTGCTTGACCTTGGCCAATTGCTCCGGGCTCATACGTTTGACGGATTCGACTCGCTCGCCATTCGCCGCGACCGCAGAAGGTGCAATAACCGCATTGGCACCGAACTCGTTGCGCACGGCATCCATCACCACGGCCGCCGCCTTCTTACCGCTGTTATCCACGGCCAAGGCGAAAGCGTGCTGGCTCAGCGACTTGTCGAACGTCATCGACAGGCAAGGCAGACCCTTACGGTTGGGACCGAATTTTACGGTCGGCACCTTGTCTCGTGACACATATTCACGAATGGTTTCCGGCAAAGCGGCGACGGCTGCATCCCACTTCTCGTCGATGGACCGATTATCCGATGCCGCAGGCGAGGTCACCGGTTGGGCCGGGACGGCCGGCGACGCGGCGGGAGCGCCCCACCCGGCATTGGCAGCAGCAGTTGCTACAGCAGGTTGCACAGACGGAGAGCCCGCGGGTCGGTCGCTGACCGGGCCGTTGACAGGGCCATTGCCTCCAACAGATTCATGGGAAGCGGTGCTCTGAGGCGCGGCTGCTTGCTGGTTGCGTGCAGCACCGGAGAATCCGCCATGTGAGGCTCCGGCAAACCCGCCTCGCGATGAGCCGGCAAAACCACTGGCACCCGCACCGGAAGCGGCTGACGTAGTCGAAGTCGAAGAAGCAGCCGCAGGCGGCATACCAGAAGCGACTGGCGCGGGAGCGGCTGTTGCAAAGCCTGATTCACTGCCGGCCAACAATCGTGCGGCCAGCAGTTCCAAGCGCATACGCGGAGAAATGGCTCCGGTCATGGCACCCAACGTAGTGTTGATGATGTCTGCCATGGCGGTCAGGGCTCCCAGGCCCAACGCCTTGGCCTGACGGTGCAAGTCGTCCATATCCTCGGCCTCGGCCGTGTCAGACAGCACGGATTCCGCACGGTCCCCAGCCAACGTAAGCACCAGCAGATCACGCACACGAGCCAACAGGTCTTCGACGAATCGTCTCGGATCGAATCCGCCGACCACGACTTTCTGGATAACGCCGTACAGGGCTTCGCCGTTGTGATTGATTACCGCATCCACGGCCTCACCGATCAGCGCCTCCGGCGTGAAGCCGAGCAGGGCTACAGCGGCATCATGGGTGATAACGCCTTCGACCGAACCAACCATCAGCTGGTCAAGCACAGACAGGGTATCTCGCATGGAGCCGCCACCGGCGCGCATCGCCAGTTTCAGCACACCGGGCTCGGGCTTGATGCCTTCCTTGTCGCAGATCGTCTCCAGGTAGGGACCCATGACTTCCTGCGGCACCAGACGGAACGGATAGTGGTGGGTGCGCGAACGGATGGTGCCGATCACCTTGTCTGGTTCGGTGGTGGCGAAGATGAACATCACATGTTCAGGCGGCTCTTCAACGATTTTGAGCAGCGCATTGAAGCCCTGCTGCGTGACCATATGGGCCTCATCGAGAATGAAAATCTTATAGCGGTCGCGCGCAGGGGCGAACCCAGCGCGTTCTCGCAATTCTCGAGCATCATCCACACCGTTGTGCGAGGCCGCATCGATTTCGACCACGTCGATGGAACCCGGACCGCCGGTGGCCAGGTCCTTGCAGCTTTCGCATTCGCCGCAGGGGTGGGAAGTCGGCCCTTTGGCACAGTTGACGCAACGGGCCAGGATACGCGCGGAGCTGGTTTTACCGCATCCTCGCGGCCCTGAGAACAGATAGGCATGCGTAAGCTTGCCCTCGTCCAAGGCGCGCATCAGCGGGACCGTGACTTGGTCCTGACCGATGACCCCTTCGAAGGTGTCCGGACGATAGCGACGATACAATGCAAGTGCCATAGCTACTAACCTACCTTTGCCCTCAGAATTAACCGATAAAAAGTCAAGATAAACCGGGCTCATAGCTGCCGAATCGGGAAAACTCTTTATATTCCAACGACATTCATCTGACAACGGTTACCGCATTTTTATTGTTATTAACCGCTTTCTTTGTATTAACATAGTGTCAATAACGGTTGTAGTCAGGAGGTACCCATGAGCGATATCCTCGACGAGAGACGCCCCACCCGTGGCGATGCCCGGCGCGACGCCATCGTGCAAGCCGCGCGCAAAGTGTGTCTGGAAAAAGGCTTCTCCAAAATCACCGTTTCCGACATCGCAAGCGAAGTCGGTATGACGCGTTCACTGTTCTACCATTACTTCGAAGACAAGGAAGCCGTAGCCGACGCAGTACTCGACGACGTCATCGACGAAATCCTCACCACATTGAAGCAGTGGAACCAAGCGCGCGAAACAGGCAACGTGAACAAGGCATTAGACGACATCGTGCGCGTGCTCCGTTCCCTGATCGCCGACGAGAGCCCCTTTTCGAACCGTATGATCCAAGATGGCAACGCCGAACTGTATATCAAGTTCATTGACCGCGCGGCGGACCGTATTGCCGACTACATTGCCCAGACCACCGTACGTGATTTCGAGCAGATGCATGGTCTACCAATCACCAACGTCCATGAGACATTCTTCACGCTAATCGTGGGGCTTATCTCGCTGGTTCGCTCGCATCCGAACATCAGCGACCGAACCATCAAAGAGGTCATGGCGCAGACGCTGCATATCGAAAGCTATGTCGTCTGAAGTCTGACGGCCATTGGCTCTGGTACCGCTCTCCCATACTCCCCTCAGTCCGCTCCGTGGCCAGCTCGTCCGCAATTGCGAACAGCCTACGGCTGACTCTCTTCTGGTTCGACTATCGTCGAACCCTCGCCTACAAACAGCACTGGGCTGTTTGCTTTACGGCTCAGCCTAATGAGGGGAGCCAATATAATCAGGTCAGGCGAACTGGCCGGTTACGGGGTCGCGACCGTCTCGGGCGATGGCGTCAAGCACTTCCTGTCGGGAGTCCACCTCACGGGCGGCTACGGCCGGCGGCACCAGCACGCGCAGTGCGCAGTCCTCGGCCACCACCCTGAAGGGCAGATGCCCGATGTATTCGCCGTCCGCCATCAGCACCGGTGGCTCGTCTCCTTCCGCTGCCCGCGTGACTTCGATCTCGCGTATGCGCTTCCACCCGAACACCTTTGAGGCGAGCAGCTTGCCATTATAGGCGTTCGAGATGGCCACCGCACATTCGCCGAAGTTCGGCACGTGATTCATCCACACCAGGTCCAACAGCCCGTCGGAGAAGCAGGAGTACGGCGAGACCTCGATGCCGCCACCGATATGACGCGAATTCGCAATCGTCAGCAACGGCGTGATGATGTCCCGCTCATCCGTGGTACCGTCCGCCAGCGTGGCTTTGATGTGGTACCCATAACGCTTCATATGCGTCAGCTCCACCAGCACCGCCACGAAGTAGCGCATGGTGCCGGTCGGCAGATGCGAATGATTCGCACGATCGTTGATGCTCGCGTCGAGACCACAGGACAGCATGCCCGCATAGTACCGGTCAATCGGATGCTCGGCAGACTTGCTCTCCTGGTACTCGTATTCCTCGCCGGTGGATGGGTTCACGGCATAGCCACCGTCTAAAGAGGTCACGCGTCCCATGTCCACATCAATGTGTGATCCGCGCACGATAGCGCCGACGATACCTTCCACTGCGGTTTCGATGCGATTGACCGGCAGCTTAAGTCCCCGAGCGAAATCATTGCCCGAGCCCATGGCCACGATGCCCAACGGCTTACCGCCGCAACCCACGGCATTGGCACCGAGTGCGATCATGCCGTCGCCGCCGACCACCACCAGATAGTCGTACTCGTGCGCGCGTTCACGCGCCTGGTTCAGGGAATCGTCGAAACTCGTGCCGGTGATGTCGATGACGTCGAAGTTATGGGCACGGCCGGCGTCCTCCAGCAGTCCCAATACTCGCGCATCCACCTTGGCACCACGACCCTTATCGGAAGTGGGATTGCCCACCATGGCCACCACGCGACGGCGTTCTGTGCGTTCACTCTCGCTCATGCTCTCACCTTAACCAAAGGTCCAGAAGCCCGCCAGAGCATCAGTGCTTACGGTCCATTATTGTGATAATTGTCTCCATCCGTACAATTCACCGGTCCGGCCCGAGCCGTCCGCTCCACGGATGATGCCACCGGAACCATGGTTTCCACCTTGATGGTTACCAACACGTCTTCATCCCGCACGGAGCAGGAGCCCAGCGTGACGCCATTCGCTTCAGCCATGTTTGCGGCAAGCGCGCATGGATCACCGATATCCACATGCCACAGCGCATACGCGGCGTCAACGGCAATAAGGTCGGCGAGGGAACGCGCTCGATTCTGGCAGATCATGAGGTTGCCCACACTTGCCGCCACCGCGAGCGCAATGCTCACCGCCATAACCAGCATGGCTCCGGCCATCGTGCCCGATCCCTCCTCATAACGCATTCCCTGCACCGCAATTCCTTTCTATTGCGGCCGCCCAGCCAGCAGCCGACCAGTTATTGGCTTATCGCCGTAGCGTTGCCGGTAACCCGCGTTGGAGTGACATCCAGTGGACCGGGCAGTACCGAACATTCGACCATCACGCTCGTCGATTGGCCGTTGTGGGCAATGCTGACGCGGGGATCTCCCCCGGCAACGTCCGCAGCTATGCTGCGCGCGGATGATTCGTCACCGGTAACCACAAACTCGCGTGCAGCCGCTGCCGCGGCACTTTGGCAGTCCATGGAAACGATGACCACACGTCCTATTGCCAGTATCAGCCCGGCGATGGCGATAACGCTGGGCAATACGATCGCGAATTCGGCGGTGGCCGATCCTGTGCATAGGTCTGGCGGCAGTCTGGCGAGCCGCCATCGGCATGTCATGGTCTTCATGGCTGTCACCCGACTTTCAGAGCCTGTTTGATGATGTTGGTCAGCAACGTCTTGATGGCGTCCGATTTCAGGATGGCGACCAGCACTGCCGCAAAGCCTGTAGCCGCAACGAGCACGACTGCGTATTCCGCAGTGGCTGCGCCTTCTTCGGGCTCAGCCATGAGAGTGCGGAAGCGTGCGTCCATGAGGCATAGCCGTTCTTTTGCCTTGGCGTTCAGCGTGGCCACACGAGCCTTGCTGTGTGCGAAGATGCCGGCCTGCCCGTCGACGATGACGGGGATAGGGGTATTCATTGGCGTTCCTTTCGGTAAGGAGGGGAAGCTGCACAGTGGCTTCGCACCTTCCCCATGCGTGTGTGAGTGGTTGGCCCCCGCGCCGGGTTGACGCGGGGTGCATACCACTGTGGACTATCAACGCTTCATGCACCAGGAAAAACGGGGGATGTGGTTCTAGCTTGCCGAGTTATCCACACCCCGACGTGTCGTCCACCACAAATGTGGATAACCAAACGCGGCCAAGTGCAATACCGAGCGATACAACAAAATTCAGCCCAAGCGCACTCGGTTCACGCCCACATTCACATCATGAAGGACGCAATCGCCGGAATGACTCCTACCAGCACGAATGCCGGCAGAAAACATAGCCCTGTAGGCATCAGTAGCTTTACCGACAGCTTCGCGGCATTCCGTTCGATGGCAGCACGCTCGTCACGGTCCAGCTGTTCAATGGCGGATTCGAGGCGCACGCCAGGCATATCGCCATGCGTCCATGACGATTCCAAAGCCGATTGCAGCAGGCCAAGATCTCGTTGCGTGGTATTCGTATCTTCCCCGGATGGACTATCAGCTGGCGCACCCTCATGCTGAACAGCCATAGCGGCATGCCACGCATCAGCCCAGGGAACCCCTCTGGTCAGGGAGCTCCCGACCTCGCTCATGCGAACACCGCAGTCGTCGCCGACGGCTTTGCCCACCATGTCAAGCGCCCGGGGAATCGAAGAGCCTTGCCGCAATGACACCTGCAACATGCGCAATATGAGTATGGTCCATGACGACCCGCAATCATGCGCTGCAGCCGGCTCCTCACACGGCAAGCGGCTGTCATGACGAACCGGAACCTTATACAGCCAACTAGCAATCGCCGCACAGCCTGCCGCGGCGTGTACCCACACCGTACTCATAATCCGCTGCCTTTCAACAATGCCCGCATCCATGCCAAGCCGGCAGCATAACAACATCCTCCCAATGTCAGGCAGACCACACCGCGCGGCGATCCAATCAAGAACGCCAATGGTCCAGCTCCCAGAAGCTCGCCCAATGCCACAGTGACGGCCGGAAGCGCGCTCAGCAGCCCCACAGTGGCTTTAGGCACGGCGCATGCTTGCGATCGCAGGTTTTGCATCAGCCTCATCTGCCGGTAAGCAGTCAATACCGCTTCCAGACATGGCACCGCTTGGCAACCAAGCTCATCGCTCAAAACCGCTGCGGCGGTGACCCCGCGTGCAGCTTCAAGTACCTGCGCTGGTGATTCGTCGGGCAGACGCCGCTGTTCGAACATCGCTATGAGCCGTTCCACAGTAATGCGATGAGTGGCGAAGCGTCTGCTGGATTGTTCCTCGAATGCTTCAACCAATGTGCCGCCACCTCGCAATCGCGCGATGGCGGATGTAATCACCTGTGCAACGCCCACGCGAGGTGAGTCGGCATATCGAGGTTCGTTTATGGCTGCGGAATCGACCGTGCGCTCTTTACCAGCCAGCTGGCGCAATCTTCCGGACTTCTTCCCCGGCCATATCAGCACCGCGAGCGCCGCCAGAACAGCACACCACATCATCACCCACCACCATTCGGCCCGGGAACGATGCCCCATCGTTCAATGAAGTGCCCCCATTCGGCGGCATACTGAGGAGGATGGCGGCCATTCCATACCGCCAGCGGTGTTCCTACCAGTTCACCATGTGCTACGCGCAGTTCGCCGATCTGCGTGATACGCCGCTGTCCGTTCACTCGCTCCAAATGCACCACCGCGTCGAAAGCACCTGCCGCCAGCATGGCCAACGCCTGTGGACTGACTCCGGCAAGCAATCCAAGCGAAATCAACCTGGACGGCACTCGGTCCACGCCGTCCGCATGCACGGTGGTCATGCCGCCGTGGTGACCGGAATTGAACGCGCGCAGTAGGTCAACGATTTCCGCACCACGGCATTCGCCCAGCACCACGCGGTCGGGGCGCATTCGCAATGTCGCTTTGACCAAGTCCGCCAGGCTTATGGCTCCGACGCCCTCCACATTCGCCTCGCGTGTTACCAACGAGACATGATCGCCGCGTCCCAGTTCCCCCAGTTCACGAACTTCCTCTACGGTGACGATGCGCTCGTTCACGTCGCATTGCGCCAGCAGCGCCTTGAGCAAGGTGGTCTTGCCCACGCCTGTTCCGCCGGTAATTAGCACTGTGGCATGTTTGCGCACCAATCCCACGAACGTCGGCAGCCAAGCAGCCGGGAATACGCCTAATTTGCTCAGGTGCTGTAGCGATGCCATGGTTCGGTCAGGGAATCGTATGGAAATCGCGGCACCTTGTGGCACCAATGGGGCAATCACCGCATGCACGCGGATGCCATCTGGACTGGCGGCGTCCGCTATCGGGCAGGCATCATCCAGTCTGCGCCCAAGCTGCGCGCACAGTTGGACGGCGTATTCTCGAACTACTTGCGGCGAGCGGAACGGCACATGCAATACTGTTTCGCGCATGCCATTGCCGCGGTCCGCCCAAACGCGGCCATCGCAGGTCACCGCCAAATCGGTAACCTGCGGGTCGGATGCCACATCATTCAATAGACCGAAGAACACAGTTCTGGGCACTGCGCCGGGCTCATCAGCCCGAGTGATTACGGCAGCCATAGCATCACTGGTCCTTGTGAGAAGTTCCCGAAACCGAGCGAATGGCCTGTTCTACGAGATCGGCAAGCAAGTTCATGGCTTTACGACTGCCTTTGGTCACCGATCTGATGCCGAGGCCTTCCAGTACGTCTCCGCACAGATTGACACTTGGCTTGACAGGACCCAATACCGTGGCGGTCAAGTAGTCCTGCGCCTCGCCAATACCCACGTGCCCTCTCCCACGTGGAGCGCCACGTGGTTCCACGCCGACGATATGTGGCGCTTCACAGCCCCAAGAATCCAGTCTGGACCGGTGCGCTTTGGCCCTAGCCAATCCCATTACCGACAATTCCGCGGCAATCACCTGCATGCCACTGCGTAAATCGGGCACGGTCTCAATGAGTCCCCCTTGCCCGGCGTCCACGATGACGACGTCGTTCGCTTCCGCCAAAGCCCGGATGGCCGCTTGAACTTCCCACCAGTCAGGCTGGCGCGCGCTCCAAGGATCGTAGGGAAGTACTCGCACACCCTCCCACGTCATCAGCTCATGGTTCATCGCCTCACCCTCGATACGGCCGAGGGGCGCGTCGACTTGGCTGAACCGTAAGCCCGGCTCTCGTTCTACGCCAAGTAGCAGATCAAGGCATCCGGCCACGAAATCAGCGTCTATGAGAACGCAGCTGTGTTCACGTCTCGCCAATGTCCATGCAAGCATGGAAGCCATGACACTCAACCCCACGCCTCCATGGCCTGACGTCATCGTCACAATGTTATGAAAGCTGGTGTCTGTAGTTAGGGCGAGTGCCGGAGCCTCGCCCGATCTCTGCCGTTCGCATGAGGCCAACGGCCTGGGCGGCGGAGTGTAGTAGCGATGCGCTGGAATCGGCGCATCGTCCGTGGGCAGCGGAATGCCCGGAGGTGCTACCGCTGGCGAAGTGATCCTACGCGCCACGCGGGGTGAGGTATTGCTATTCATAAGCCGATTGAAACGTGTCCGAGTCCAATGCTCAACACGAATCGACCATTGTGGTTCTAGCTTGCCGAGTTATCCACACCCCGGCATGTCGTCCACGACAAATGTGGATAACCACGGTGCTGTTTCACGCCCACCTCATGCAAAAGGCCCTGACCTCATATGCACGGTCAGGGCCTTCATTTTTCACGACGATTCCTTATGCGGTAATCTACATTTCTTGATCACTTATCGAGGTTCTTGATGCCGTCTTCCATGACGTCCAGCTGAGCATCGGTCACCTTGGCCGGCTTCTTCTTGCCGAACTTGGCCTTGAACAGACCGATGATGGTCGGGGCGAGCGAGACCAGCAGAATCAGCACGATCACCAGCTCGAAGTGATCCTGCACGGCCGGAATGTTGCCGAAGAAGTAGCCCAGCAACGTGAACAGCGTGGACCAGCACAGGCCGCCGAGCACTGAGAACGGCGTGAAACGGCTCCAACGCATACCGGAAATACCGGAAATGAACGGCATGAACGTACGAATGAACGGGAAGAAGCGGCCCAGGAACACAGCCAGCGGACCCCACTTCTCAATCATGTGCTCGGTTTTGGCCAAACGCTCCGGGGTCAAGGCCTTCACCTTGCCGGACTGGATGATACGGCGGCCAAAGAAATGACCGATGAAGTAGTTGCACTGGTCGCCGATAATCGGCGCGCACCAAACCACCGGCAGCAACCAGAACAGCGGCAGCGCGGCCTTGCCGGTCGCAGCATCCGGGGCTGCGAACACGCCGGCCGCGAACAACAGCGAATCACCGGGCAGGAACGGGAAGAACACCACGCCCGTTTCGATGAATACGATGAGGAAGATGAATCCGAGGGTCGGCGCCACGCCCATGGCAATCCAACCGGCAATCGCGGCACGCGGATCCTTCAGCAGTTCGAGGATGAAATTAACGAAGCCCATGTGATTCCTATGAGTCCTATACGTCTATATGTGTGAACAATCTGTCCAATAACCAGACATTCGTCTGAAAACCGTCAACCACTCTACCAGTCGCCCCGATACAAGAGGGGGCCACCGGAACCTCACAGCAGCCATTACTGCCATCTTCTTTACAAATATGGCGTGCTTCGCTGGTATATCGTCAACACATTCCACCGCTCATGAGGAGAACTGCATGCGCGGTGATGTAATCAATTACTCACCAAGACGCTGGCGCACGAAACCGTCCAGCGCGGCCGCATCGATACCGTCATACGATTCGATGGACGCGAACTGGCCCAGGCCGGAAGTATCCGTGCGAATCCAGCCGGTCTGCGCAATCAGAGTCGCGCCCGATGCCGCACCGGCCTGAAGTCCAACCGAAGAATCCTCGAGCACCACGCACTTGGCCATGTCTTCACGGGCGATGCCAAGCTTGTCGGCTGCGGCCAGGTAGGGCGCGGGGTTCGGCTTGTGTTCGTACGGATCGTCGCCACAGACGTAGCCGGCGAACAGTCCCTCGGACTGCTTCATGATGTTCTCCGCCATACGGCGCGGCGAAGTAGTGACCAGCATGGATGGGATGCCGGCCTCATTGAGCGAGCGCAACACGTCTTGCACACCAGGAATCCACGGCAGACGTTCGACCTCCGCCTTGAACACATAATCCTTGAGCTGCTTGTCGATTTCGGGAACGCTCAATGTGCAGCCATGCGCAATCATGACCTCTGCCACGTGAGACACCGGAGTGCCGGAGCACGCCCAACCGAGGTCCTCGTTCCACTCGCCGCCATTGTTGTGCGCGATTTCGATTTCGCCGTCATGCCAAAGCGGTTCCGAATCGATAAGCGTTCCATCCAAATCCCAAAACACGGCCTTGAGCAACATGGTTACCTCCGTTCGCATGCCCGCACGCCAATTGACGCCTTTACTCTTGCTGCATTCCATTGCACCAACCGGATGCGACAACCATAGCGCGTCAGCACACCGCCCCTGCGCCTCAGCGCATGGTCAAACCACCATCGACGTGCAGACATTGCCCGGTAATGAAGCCGGCCATGTCGGACGCCAACAACGCGACCCCTCCGGCGATGTCATCGGGACGGGCAAGGCGGCCAAGAGGCGTCATGGCAATGATTCGTTCACGAACATCCTCGGTGGTGGCTGCGCTGGATGCGGTTCCGGCCGTCAAACCTGCGGCAATGGCATTAACGGTAATGCCGAAGCCGCCCAGCTCCTGGGCCAGAGAGCGGGTCATGCCGACCAAGCCGCCTTTGGCAGTGATATACGAATGGTAGGGCACGATGGGCGAATCGACCAGATTGCTGGAGATGTTGATGATACGCCCGGAGGTCTGGGTTCGCATCAGCGGCACCACATGTGAGCACATCAGATATGCACCATGCAGGCATCCCTCGATCTGTGCGCTAAACTCATCCCAATCGCCTCCAGCAAAAGTGGAACGGCGACGCGGATCAAAGGAGAAGCGCCCGAAAGCATTATTCACTAAGATGTCCACGCCGCCGAATGAGTCGACAGCGGTACCCACCAGCTTGGAAGATTGCGATTCATCGCGAACATCCGCCTGTACAGCTATAGCCAAGCCTCCCAGCGAGTGGATGTCTTCAACAGTGCGCTGCGCGCTGGCGGCGTCATGTACGTAATTGACGACGACAGCGGCTCCGTACGATGCCAGGCATTTCGCCACGGCCGCTCCTATGCCTTTGCCGGAACCGGTGATGATCGCTGTTCTGCCATCCAGATTCACCATTGGACGCCGTGCCATATCGCTTTGCTCTGTCATTACCCTTGCCTTTCGCCCCGCTACCAGCCCCTGCTGCCCGCAACAGCACAGGCCTATTCCATATCCATATCGAACGAATCGCCGTACGTGTCGCTGCCGCGTTCGACATCCACCGCGCGCAACAGATCGATGAGATTGAAGCCCCCATCATGATGCCAGCCGGATTTCGCCCGATCCATCTCACCGAGCGGACAGATACGATTCACACCGACCTCGGCCAATGTATCTGCAAGACCAAACAGTCTGGTCGAATCCACAGCGACACCGCAGCTCTGCAGCCAGCCACGGCAGGAAGTCAATCTTCTGGCAGCGTCCAACAAATCTGGCACCGCCACCACGTTGACGGTGCGGTTCAACGGCGACATCAGCGAAGCAACATCCTCGTCGGCACCGCTACCGTCAAGTTCTCGATACAGCACCGACCATGCCGTGCTATGGCCACTGGCGAACACCGCGGCCTTCCCGCCCATCAAGGCTCTCATCTCAGCGTCGGTGCGCGCCCGCTGAATGGCCACGTTCTCGGCGTCACTCAATACGGAGCGCGGATATTTGCGCTGCTGATTCTCAAGCTCGCCACCGAGCAGCTGAGCCACTTCACGAGCGGTGAGGGCTCCATCAGTCTCCACGAACACGGTCTGCGGAGCCAAGCAGCTTTGCTGGTCATATGTGGCGATGTCAACAGCCACACGATGCACGGTATCGGCATAGGTATCAGGGCGCAAAGCCTCTCGACCAATGAACGCCAACCCGACTTTTGCTCCGTAACCCAGACAGGGCTTGGATCCGGCGACTTTGCCCGCAATCAATTTGGTAGTCTGCGAAGAACCGTAAACAATCACGGCATCGGCCACATCGATGGCTGAATCCTCGAGCTGCTGCGAACCGCCCTTCCATGGAACCACCGCAATGGCATCAGCGAGGTCGGAATTGACCATCGCAATGCTGCGAGCAAAGAACGCAGGCATCACCGGCTCGGAAAATGAAGATTTGCCAAGAATCGCGCCTTTGACCAGCAGGGTCATCGCCATGCTCCACACGGGAATCCCCGGCACATTGCTGGAGAACACCTGATAGGTGAGCGCCGGGCCCACATATTTAGAGTATCCCCCCGCCTTGTTCGGCCGGAATTCGTCGAGCATAGACGGCTGACCGATTTCGGAGTCCAGGAACCGGAGCAGTTCACGACGCCTGAACTGGCGCATATACCGTTTGAGCTCAATCCGCACCATGTCAGGCTCATATCCGGTGATTGCGGGAATCAGCAGTTCAGCCTGACGCCGCAGCTCAAAATCCGGATCGGTCCATAGTTGGGCCGCGTCGGCCACGATGTCGAGAATATCGTTGACACTCATCGCGGCAAGCGTGCGGTTGCGAACATCGGCAAGCTGCTTGGCAAGGGAAGTCACCTTTGGGCCATCCAGTCGCGGATAGCGCAAACGCTTCACCCCATCCGATGTGGCGACATCATAGATTTCGTAATCCGAAACATCCGCTCCCGAGGGCAGATGGAAGACATCAATGGCCTGACTCACAGATTCGTCAGCGGTTGGCACTGATGACCTCGTCTACTGCGATTGAGCAACCACGGGCCTCGGCTCCCTTCGCCCGGCCCTGCAGCAGGAATCCGTCCGGAGTCCGGTAGCCAAGATCCTCGGTCAGAATACCGATGCAGGAATTCCAATTGGCAAGGTCGTAATGGGCTATCACACCGACCTCCCCATCCTTGACGGGAGTCAGCGTTTCCGGATCAAGGAAGACCGTGCGCACCCAGGCGGGGTTCGCCTTGAGATAGTTGCTGGTGCCATCCGTATACCACGACAGAATATTTTGGTCATAGATCTGCGAGCTCAACTCGGTCATGCCATACATGTTGACGCAGTGGTGGCGCGGCACCCCCAGTGTCTGTTCCAGCTCATCAAGCATCTGGTCTTCGGTGATGTCGCGCTTAGTGCTCTTGAAGCCGCCAGTGTCGAACAAGCGGCTATCGGGGGCCAGCGCGAACGTCAGATCATGCTCATGCAGGTAATCGAGCAGATACAGGTAGGATGACGAGACACCCATCAGCATCACCGGTTCGCCGTCGGACACCGCACGATTGAGGAAATCGATGATGCCATCGAATTTGAGCCCATGTTCATCGAAGAACACGCCGCTGCCTTCGCTGCCACAGAGTTCCACGGCCTTGGTGAGATACCGCGACAGTGAGGAGTTCTGGTTTATGTCCCACGCCGGAGAGATCACAGCAATGCGAATGCGTTCACGATCCGGCATGATGAAATGACGGAACGGCACAATCATCGATTCATCCCACACCTCAAGATCGGGGTGGAAGTTGCGCCCACGCATCTTGCCGCCATGCGTGGTTCCGCTCGTCATGAATACGGCTTTGCACTGCTCGGTCGGTATGGTCGAAAGGTCAAGGTGCTTGAACCCGTCCACCGGCATCGGCGGAATCTCCCGCCAATCCTTGAGCGTTGCGGGGGTGACGCGTTTAGCCGCGCAGTAACGACGGTACGGCAGATCATACGTGTACTGATAGATGAACACGTCGCGCGCCAACGCACCAAACGCCTCTTCCGGGGCCTGCTCACAGCCATAGGTATGGATAAAATCCAGAATCCCGCGCTTGATACGACGCGCGTCATCCATCACATCAGTCATTGCATCGCTCCTGTCAATATCCAATATCAACCAGCATTATCGTTCATCGTGCGCCGCGGCGCCAGTCCCATCCGCCGAATCGGCTGCTGGAACATCCACGGACGCCGGCGCACGATGCTTCGCCACCAAATCCGGAAGAGCGATGAACAACGCATTGAGAATGATGGCGCTGAATACACCGACCATGATGTTGTTGCCAAAGAACACGCTTGCGCCGCCGGTCAGGCCGGAGAGCGCCTTGGGCAGGGCGATGCCGAGCAGCAGAGACATGCCGATGACCGTTTGACGGCGCTCGTCATCAGCGACCTTGCGCAAGGCTCGCAGACCGGTCACGATCAGGCTGGCCGCAGCCGGCAGGAAGATGCCTCCGACGACTGCCGAGGGAATGACGGACAGCAGCGCGCCTGCCTTTGGCACGAAGCCCAGAATCAGCAACAGAATGGCGGCGATGATCACAGGCGTGCGCGTGCGCAGCTTGCCTTCGCCGGTCAGGTTGAGCAGGCCGACATTTTGCGGGTATGCGGTGGTGGTGAATCCACCAATCAGCGAGGAAATGGCCGAACCTGCCGCCTCGCCGGCGAGGCCGTAGCGCACCTGCTTGCGTTCGAGGGTCGTGCCTTGAATCTCGGAAGCCGCCTGATAGACGCCGAGAGCCTCCATGACGGCAACCATATAGGCGATGAAGAACGGAATGAAGATCTTCCAGTCAAACGTAAACGGCCCGTAAGGCATGAAGGTCGGCAGGCCCAACCATCCCTTGGAAGCCACAGGAGAGAAGTCCACCATGCCAAACGCTGCGGCGACCACGGTGCCGACGACAAGCGCGATGAGGAATGAGAACGACTTAAGCAGACCCTTGCCGAGCAGCGACAGGACAAGCACAATCGCCGTGGTCAGGATCGACACGGTCAGGATGTGCGGATCGGCAAACGTTTTGTCACCGGGAGCCCCACCAAGAAACTCGCTCAGCGTGAATCCGGACAGCGAAACACCGACCATAAAGATGACCACGCCCGAGATCATCGGAGAGAACAGGAACCTCATCCGCTCTATCACACCGGTCAGGCACAGCAACAGGAACACAAGCGAAGCGATGAGAATGGACGAACTCGCCGCCCCCAGCATGCCGGCCGTACCTGCCGCGATCATCAACGCGTCAAACGCGGCTGACGGCCCCTGCACCACCGGCAGGCGAACCAGCCGAGTGGCCTGGATCAGAGTAACCAGGCCGGAGACGATGAAGATGGCGTTAATCATGTTCGACGACAGGGCAATAGGTAAGCCGATTGCTCCGGCCACGAATACCGGATCAAGCCAAACATTGGAAACGAACACATGCTGGAAACCCAGCAGTACGTTCTGGGCGGTCAGCTCCTTGCGTATTGACATACGCTTCCTCTCTCTCAACGCGCATATGGGATGCCGAGCCGAACAGAGGAGTTCAACCGTCGTATTCCCTACGCGAGTGTTAGCTCACAGGTTCGAAGGGTTCGGCACATACCGTCTCAGCCTAAAGCACCCCTTACGAATCGGTTTTCGCACGTCACCGTAACAAACCTTGACATCTCCGTCAAGAAAATTCGTGCTCTTTTCGGCAGCTGCCCGATGTGAGATAACAAACAGTTTTACGAATGGAGAAGGAATCGAAGCAATGCGGCCAGACTCACCAACCCCACAGGACCATGGACTTGGAGTCGGCGGGAGTGAAGTTGGAGTCGCCGGTGGTGCAGGCAGCGGTATCGGCGGCGGTATCGCGACCGGGCAGTTCGCGGGTTTCGCGGCGGATGGCGTTGCGCCAGAGGCGGGCGCGGTTGGAGCGTTGCACCTCCACGATGTTGCCGTCTCGGCCAGCGGCGAAGACGCTTTCCTGGTCGCCGGTTTGCATGCGCTTGACTTCACGGCGCAACTGTCGATTCTCTTCTTCGAGCTCGAGGATGCGCGCGATACCGGAAAGATTGATGCCCTCATCCTGACTTAGGCGCTGAGCTCGGGTCAGGCGGGCAATGTCGCGCAGGCAGTAGCGGCGTGCGCCGCCATCGGTGCGCTGCGGACGGACCAGACCCAGCCGGTCGTACTGGCGGAGGGTCTGGGGGTGGATGTTGCCCAGTTCGGCTGCCTGGCCGACGGTGAAGATGGGCAGTTCGATGTCGAAGCCGACGTCATCGGCTCCGTCGAGATCGGCCCTGCCCATCACCAGCGCGGTTGCGCACATCGCGTACAACTGCTTCATTTGGTTGGCTAACCGCGCCATTGTTCACCTCCTGATTACAGGCTGAGATAGTCGCCGGCTTTTTCGTCGAATTCTTTGGCGGCGTGCTTGACGGCCAGACCCGGCTTGGCGGGGACCATGATCTGCACGCGGCCGATCAGGTCGCCCGGCTGGTTGCCGCGCTGGACGCCGAGTCCCGCGAGCTTGACCTCGGCACCGGAGCTGGAGCCTGCCGGCACCTTGAAGGTGACGGGATTGCCGTCGATATCCTTGGCCTCGACCTTGCCACCGGCCACGGCCTGGCCCACAGTTACGGGCAGGTCCATGACGATGTCGTGGCCGCGCATCGAGAACGCGGCATCGGGCTTGACGGTGACGTGCAGGTACAAATCGCCGGCCTTGCCGCCGTTGATGCCCGGCTTGCCCTTGCCGGCAAGCTTGATTTTCTGGCCGTCCTTGACGCCCGCAGGCACGTGGGCCTTGAACTTCTTGCCGTCCACGGACAGGGACACGGTAGCGCCCTTGACCGCCTGACGCAGGGTCAGGCTGATCTTGGAGTTGCGGTCCTCGCCGTTTTCGGGGCGCGGGGCCTCCTCATAGCCATAGCCGCCGGCATTGCCGTACGCCTGCTGGCTGTAGCCGCCTTGGCCTGCAGCACCGCCGAACATCGAGAAGATGTCGTTGATGTTGTTGGGGCCGCCGCCCGAAGTGGAGAAGCGGATGCGCGAGCCATTGCCGCCGGCACCCTGGCCGAACATGGAACCAAAGATGTCGGAGAAACCGGAAGCATCGAAGCCGCCGGCACCGGAACCGCCGGCGAAGCGGGCGCCGCCCATGCCGAACTGACGAATCGCGTCGTACTTCTGGCGATCTTCCTTCTTGCTCAGCACGTCATAGGCTTCGGAGATGTCCTTGAACTTCTCCTCGGCTTCCTTGGTCTTGTTGACGTCAGGATGGTATTTGCGGGCGAGCTTGCGGTACGCCTTCTTGATGTCGTCGTCCGAAGCGTCCTTGGAGACACCAAGGACTTTGTAGAAGTCTTTGCTGAGCCATTCGTTTTCAGCCATTCATGTCTCCTTTCTAGAAAAGTCTTTATGATTGGCTCCCCTCCTTGAGGGGAGCTGTCGTCATAGGCGACTGAGGGGAGTTACGGCATCCGTTAAGCTCCCCTCAGTCAGCTTCGCTGACAGCTCCCCTCAGAGAGGGGAGCCGAGGTAAATATCAGCTCCCTCATCAGAGGGAGCTAAGGCACTGTCAACTCATTGCAGCGAACTGGTCGTCAGTTTTGTGGGGAGGCTACTACTACTCGGGCGGCGCGGATTACGCGGTCGCCGATGCGGTAGCCGGCCTCAACCACGGTGTCAACCGTTTCCTTTTCGGCATTCGCGTCCGGCTTGTGCAGGATCGCGTCATGCTTGGTGGGGTCGAAGTCCTCGCCCTTTTCGCCGAACTTCTCGACGCCGAACTTCTCGAAGGCTTTGTCGATCTTGGTGGCAACGGCCTTGAACGAGTCGTCCATCTCGCTGTGTTCGCGAATGCGGTCGATGTCGTCGAGGGCGGGCAGCAGCGCGGTCAGCACGTCGATGATGCCGTGCTGGCGGAAGCGCTCCTGCTCCTTCTGCGTGCGATTGCGGTAGTTGATGAACTCCGCACGTTCGCGCTGCAGGGCTTCGAGGTAGTCTGCGGCTTCCTTCTTGGCCTTGCCGAGGGGGGTGAGGGTGTCTTCGGAATCGGAGGGAGCGGAATCGGACGAGCTATCGCTCGGCTGTTCCGCTCCGGCGTTCGCCGGGGTCTCTCCCTCAGTCGCGGACTTCGCCGCGCCAGCTCCCTCGTCAGAGGAAGCTTGGGATGCGGTCTCGGCTTTGGCCGAGTCCTGCGGCGCGGCGGAAGCGGCACCCTCAGCGGCCTGGTCGGGATCCGGCAGGTCGTTCAGGTAGTCGTCCTTGTTGAACTCGGACATCACTTGTTGTCCTTGTCGTCATCGTCGTCCACGACCTCGGCCTCGACGGTGTCGTCGTCGGAACCGGAGGCGGAGCCAGCGGAAGCGCCGGCGCCGGCAGCGCCAGCCGCACCGGCACCAGCCGCGGCACCCTCGGCACCCTGCTGGGCGTAGAGGACCTGGCCGATCTTCTGGGCGGCAGTCATCAGCTCGGTCTGAGCGGTCTTGACCTTCTCGGTGTCGTCACCCTTCAGGGCCTCCTTCAGGGCGTTGACCTTGTCGGTGACCTCCTTGACGATGTCGTCGGAGAGCTTGTCCTTGTTGTCGTTGACGAGCTTCTCAGTGGAGTAGGCGAAGGCCTCGGCCTGGTTGCGGGTCTCGGCGTCCTCCTTGCGCTGCTTGTCCTCAGCCTCGTGCGCCTCGGCCTCCTTGACCATGCGGTCGATCTCGTCCTTCGGCAGGCCGGAGCCACCGGTGATGGTCATGGACTGCTCCTTGCCGGTGCCCTTGTCCTTGGCGGACACGTGCACGATGCCGTTGGCGTCGATGTCGAAGGTGACCTCGATCTGCGGGACGCCACGCGGAGCCGGGGCGATGCCGGTCAGCTCGAAGGTACCCAGCGGCTTGTTGTCGCGAGCGAACTCACGTTCACCCTGGTAGACCTGGATCAGCACGGACGGCTGGTTGTCTTCGGCGGTGGAGAAGACCTCGGAACGCTTGGTTGGGATGGCCGTGTTGCGGTCGATGAGCTTGGTCATGATGCCGCCCTTGGTTTCGATGCCGAGGGACAGCGGGGTCACGTCGATAAGCAGGACGTCCTTGCGGTCGCCCTTGATGACGCCGGACTGCACGGCGGCGCCGACCGCCACGACCTCATCCGGGTTCACGGACTGGTTCGCTTCCTTACCGCCGGTAAGCTCCTTGACCAGATCCTTGACGGCGGGCATACGGGTGGAACCGCCGACGAGCACCACGTGGTCAATGTCGCTCACCGAGATGCCGGCATCGTGCAGCACGTTGTTGAACGGCGTGCGGCAGCGGCCCAGCAGGTCGGAGGTCATTTCCTCGAAGTGCGCACGGGTCAGGGTCTCGTCCAGGTGCACCGGGGTGCCGTCGGGGGTCATGGCCAAGTACTGCATGGAAATGCTGGTGGAGGTGGAGGAGGAGAGCTCCTTCTTCGCCTGCTCGGCGGCTTCCTTCAGGCGCTGCAGCGCGATCTTGTCCTTGGACAGGTCGACGCCGTACTTGTTCTTGACTTCGGAGACCAGCCAATCGATGATCTTCTGATCCCAATCGTCGCCACCGAGGTGGTTGTCGCCGTTGGTGGCCTGGACCTGGATGGTGGAGAAGCCGTCGTCATCCTTGCCGATCTCCAGCAGGGAGACATCGAAGGTGCCGCCGCCGAGGTCGAAGACCAGGATGCGCTCGTCCTCCTTGCCCTTCTCGAGGCCGTAGGCCAGTGCCGCGGCGGTCGGCTCGTTGATGATACGCAGGACGTTCAGGCCGGCGATCTTGCCGGCGTCCTTGGTGGCCTGACGCTGGGCATCGTTGAAGTATGCCGGGCAGGTGATGACGGCGTCGGTAACGGGCTCGCCAAGGTAGGCCTCGGCGTCCCTCTTCAGCTTCATCAGGATCTGCGCGGAAATCTCCTGCGGGGTCCACTTCTTGCCATCGATGTCGACGGTCCAGTCGGTGCCCATGTGGCGCTTGACGGAAGAAATAGTGCGGTCAACGTTGGTCACGGCCTGACGCTTGGCCACTTCGCCGACAAGGATCTCGCCGGACTTGGAGAAGGCCACCACGGACGGCGTGGTGCGCGTGCCTTCAGCGTTGACGATAACGGTGGGCTCGCCACCTTCAAGAGTTGCGATGCAGGAATTCGTGGTTCCCAGATCGATACCAACTGCGCGTGCCATAATGTGTGCTCCTTTGTGGGACTTGCGATTGCCCGGCCGGCGCCGCCGTTCGCCACGACCTGTTCGGGTTGTGACGCGCGGTGTGCGCGAGCCGTCTCGCACGTGTTCGTTCTTTCGTTCTTCGCCCGGGTTTCGGTCGGTTCCTTGTGCGGTTCCTCTCGGTTGTGGGGTTTGCATTTGCAGCCGCCCATTCCCGTGCTTCCGAAACTTGAGCCTACACCACTCAACTTTAAACCGCAAGTGCATATTCCCGGATTCGGCAAAAAACTTGAGCGATTCTCACTCAGGTTTCTGCGAAGCGCGGCACACGGCACGTATCGCGTCACAGCCAAAAGCCGCCGGAAAACGATCGCCCGCCAGGCATCGGCTCGGCGGGCGATCGTTTTCCGGCGGCTGGACGACTCGGGATTACCGGTCGGCCAAGGCCGAATCAGTTGTTCCTGGCATTACGCACGGTTTTGACGAGCATCGCGATCGCAACCAGCATCACAGCCGCGATGGCGATGGCCATAACGGCGGTACCGGTGGCGCCCAGCGGGCCGGAGACCTCGGAATCGTTCGGCACCTTGCCCGAAGCGATCACGCCGTTCTTGTCGGCGCCCGGCTTCTTGTCGGCGGAGCCGGCGGCCGGCGCCTGGATGGCGACGGTCGCGACCTTGCCGGACTGGCGACCGGTGACGGTGAGCGTGTACTCGGCGCCTTCCGACATCTTGTCAAGCGCGATCGAAGTGGTCTGCGCGGGCTTGACGCGCACGCCGGACAGCGGGGTGCTGGAATCGGACTTGGACACCACGGTGCCGTTCTTGTCCTTCAGCTCGTAGCTGAGCAGCGCGTCGCCGTTGAAACCGTCGACATTGGCGACGTACTTGCCGGCCTGCGTGCGGGCGACCTTCACGGTGCCGTCCTTGGAGAGCGCGTTCTGCTCGTCGGGGGAGGTGGCCAGGCCCAGGGCGCCGGCGATGGTGTAGAAGTTGTCGGTCTGATCGGTCAGGCCGATGACGCGCTGGGCGCCGGGGCCGGAAGCGGCGATGCGCAGCTGGGTGCCGGTGTGCTCCATGTCGCCGCCGTTGTAGCCGCCTTCGGCGTCGGTGGAGGCTTCCTGGGCGGTGCCGTAGGAGACGACCATGTTGTTGCCGTCGGCGGACTTGAGCACGGTGGACAGCGCGTAGGCCGGCTGGGCGTTGAGGACCTGGGAGGTGTGCGCATGATCGGCGGTGACGATCACCAGCGTGTTCGTGAGGTCCACGTTCTTGATGGCGTAGGCGATGGCCTGGTCGAAGTCGTCGGTCTCGCCGATCTGGCCGCAGGCGTTGGCGTTGTGGTCCTGCTTATCGATCGAAGCGCCTTCGACCTGCAGGAGGAAGCCGTTCTTCTGGCCGTTCGGGTTGGCGTTGAGCAGATCGAGCGCCTTCTTGGTCATGTCCTTGAGCGAGGCGCCACGGTTGCCGAGCCAGGCGTCATTCGGGGTGCACACGGTCGGGTTGGCGTCCTTGGCCGGATCCTTGGCGGTGGCCTTGGACGGGTTGAACTTGGTCGGCATGTTGCCGTCGCTCATCAGGGCGAGCACCGGCTGGCCATCCTTGTACTGCAGGGCGTTCATCGCGGCCGGGTCGTTCTCAACGGTCTGGAAGCCCATGTCCTTGGCCTGCTCCCACACGGTCTTGCCCTTGTATTCGCCGCCCTGCACGGTCTGGCGGAAGTACTTGGAGCCACCGCCGATGGTCACATCGGCGCGGGTGTCGAGCAGCTGCTCGGAGATGGAGCCGATGCCGCCGTTCTCCTTGAGCTGGTTGGCGAGGCACTGCTTGGAGGCGTTGTTGGAGGTGCCGTCGGTCTTGCCCTGCGGGCCGTAGCAGGCGCGCTCGGTGGAGTGCGATTCCAGCACGGCCGGGGTGGCGTCCTGGATTTCCGCGGTGGACACGTTGCCGGTGGCCTTGCCGGCGGCCTTGGCCAGCTCGAAGAGGTTCAGCTGCGGGTTGCCGTAGATGTCGACGTCGACGGCGTTGTTGTAGGTCTTGGTGCCGGTCGCCCATGCGGAACCGGACGCGGAGGAATCGGTGACGGGGGTGAGCTTGCCCGGGTTGGGGTTGGCGACCAGCTTGCCGGCGCCATCCTTGCCGACGGCGCTGTCCTTGCTGCCGTCGCCGAGCGAGAAGGTCGTGTACTGGCCGGTGCCCGCCTGCACGTCGTCAAGCGCGTTGGGCTGACCGACCGCGTCCAGACCATCGAAGTGGCCGTTGGCGCCTTTCAGATAGTCGCGGGCGACGGTGATTTCCGAATCGCCCATGCCGTCGCCGATGAACAGCACGACGTTCTTCGCGCTCTTGTTGCCGATGGCGGCGATGCGCTGCGCCGCGCCGTGCTTGGCGAGCTCGGCGACCGACTTGCCGTTGGGGCTGTAGGTGCCGTTTGCGGCATCGACAGCAAACGCCGGAGCGGCGAGCGCGCCGAGCGTCGCGATGGAGGCGACCGCCGCGACGGCGCTCTTCAAAGCCTTGTGATTGCCCATTGTTCTTCCTTCTTCCATGCAGTGTCATCTGCGCCGTCCGGCCCGCACTTCTCCGGCCGCACCCGTTTGGCCACGTCCGTCGTCGTCATGCCTTCCAGCTTCGCGGAACCGTTCCGCACCTGCATTGCTTGGATCTTTCGATTCCGGATTTCACGGTAGGCCTCACAAGCCAACGTCCGGATACCGCCGGAAGAACGCCGGGTGAACATTCTTCGTCGAATCGGCCGAGGCATCATCGCCGCATGAACCGGCAAGCCATACACGATCCGCACCTGGCAGTACATGTTCTCGAAAATCCGCCCCGAATTCCCCGAGGCGGCGTTCGTCGCCGAATGTGGGCCGACCGAACGAATCGATGCAGGCCGGATTCGACATGGACTTCTACCTCGACTGGCGTTGGGACGGCCACCCGATGCTCTCCCCGCAGTCGTTCGTCATGCTCGGATAGCCCGCTAATTGCCCAACTCACCGAATGTATTGCAATCGTTGTCAATATGAGTTACGGTAAAGACAGAACAGCTCGGACATTGGTCTGCCAGATTGCCGGAACCTCAACGCAGAGCGGCCCTCGAACAGCAATGCAAACGACTAGCAGTACCCGATCTGCAAGCAAGGAGTCATCATGACCGACGCGCACGGCAACGACGCAGCGACCAGCACCGGCACCATCGCAGACGCCACCAACGACGCCGCTTCCGGTGCCTCGCAGCGTACGGAAAGCGCTGAACGACTCACCCGTCCGCTGGTCAAGCTGGCCAAAACCTGCGGGCTTGCCACCTCATTCATCGACCAGCTCGGCACCTACACCGAAATCAGCGACGCGGCCTTGGTCGCCGTACTCAACGCCCTCGACGTGGACGCATCCAGCGACGAGGCCATCGCACGCTCCATGGCCCAACTTGAGGTGGAAAACAGCAAACGTTTGCTCCCCTCCACCATCGTCGCCACCACCGGCAAACCGACCGGCATCACCCTGAACTGTTCGTCGGACGCGGACATCACCGTCTCCATCGAGCTGGAGGACGGCACCGCGTTTGGCCACTTTGCCCTGCTGCCGCACCTCAATTCCGGCAAGCCGGACTTGACCATCGCTCCCGATCTGCCGATGGGCTACCACACACTGACCGTCACGGTGGACGGGCGCGAGGGCAAGGCGGCCATCATCGCCGCCCCCGCGCGCATTCCCATGCCGGAGGCGGTCGCCGAGCACCAGCGGTGGGGCTGGATGACACAGATGTATTCCGTGCGGTCTCGCGAATCGTGGGGCATCGGCGATTACGGCGATCTGAAGCTGCTGCTGGCGGACGCGGCCGACAAGTCCAAAGCCGACTTCATGCTCATCAACCCGATTCACGCCGGCGCGCCGATTCCGCCGCTTGAGCCATCGCCGTATCTACCGGAATCGCGCCGATTCCTCAACGTGACGTACATCCGCCCGCAGGACATCCCCGAATACGGCACGCTGCCGGCCGATATCCGAGCGCAGGTGGATGCGCTGCATGATTCAGTGGCCGCACGCAACGACGAATCGAACCCGATGGACATCAACGCGGCGTGGGCGGCCAAACGCCCGGCGCTGCGCCTAATCTTCGACGCGGGCCGCAACAACAAGCGCGAGCTCGAATTCGAGCATTTCAAGACCACCGCCGGCCCAGACCTCGATTCCTTCGCCACCTGGTGCCTGTGCTTCGAGGTATGGGGCGCGCCGTGGGGCGAGAACCGTTGGTTCTTCGAGAAGACCATCGACGACCCGGCCGTGCGCCAGCTCGTCGAGGAGCACCACGACCTGTTCGAGTTCAACCGCTGGCTGCAGTGGATTGCCGCCGAGCAGGTGAACGCCGCGCAGCAGGAGGCGCTGGACCACGGCATGACACTGGGTCTGATGCAGGACATGGCCGTGGGCGTGCACGGGCTCGGCGCGGATGCCTGGGCCAATCCGGAACGCTTCGCCTCCGGCGGCGTCACGGTCGGCTGCCCGCCGGACTTCTATAACCAGCAGGGCCAGGATTGGGGCCAGCCGCCGTTCAGCCCACGCTATCTGGAGGCCACCGGCTACCAGGTGTACCGCGAGATGGTGCATTCGATGTACGAGCACGCGGGCGCGGTGCGCATCGACCATGTGCTGGGCCTGTTCCGCCTGTGGTGGATTCCGCAGGGGCTCGGCGCCCTCAACGGCGCATACGTAACGTACAACCACGAAGCGATGCTGGGGGTACTGGCCATCGAAGCCACGCGCGCCGGAGGCATGGTGGTTGGCGAGGATCTGGGCACCGTGCCGGATTACGTGCGCCGCATTCTGGCAGATCACGGCGTACTCGGCACTGACGTGGAATGGTTCAACCGCGTGGACGATTCGCCGAACGCCGGCGACCCGTACCGCGCACCCGAGGACTACCGCAAGCAGGCATTGGCCTCGGTGACCACGCACGATCTGCCACCCACCGCCGGCTACCTGAACTTCGAACACGTCAAGCTACGCGAGGAGCTGCATCTCCTGAGCGAGCCGGTGGAGGCGTTCGCCGCCTCGGCGATGGCCGAACGCACGGCCATGATGAACCGTCTGGTGGAGAACGGCTATATCTCGCAGACCGTGGCGGATGATGTGGAAGGCCATGTGCAGGAGATCGCGGAGGCGATGCACGCCATGCTCACCGATACACCGTCGCTGCTGCTGCAGGCAGCGTTGGTGGACGGCGTGGGCGAATGCCGTTCCCAGAATCAGCCGGGCACTTCCAGCGAGTATTCGAACTGGCGCGTGCCGCTGGCGGACAGCTCAGGCCACGTGGTGCATACCGACGAGGTCTTCGACCTGCCACGCGTGCAGTCCCTAGCCGCCGTGATGCGCCGAGAGAAGCGGTGATCGATTCCGGCAACGGGAAATTGGTCTAAATCGGCTTCGAGGGGCTGATTTGGCCTTTCCCGGACATCCACTTCCGCTTCAAGGGGCTGGCGCCCAAGTAGACCCAGCGCGAGAACGGCGGAATGACGTTGGCACAAAGTCGTTTGCACTTGTGGTTTCACCGGCAAGGAGCCCCTTGAAACGGAAGTAGATGTCCGGGACACCCTAAATCAGCCCCTCGTAATCGAGATAGCCGAAGACGACGACTTGTTATGGGCATGTTATCGTTGTCATGACAATGATTGCTCGCGACGGCGAAGGAGCGACGGCATATGACCAAGGCAAGCATTCAGGCAGTGGCCCGCGAGGCCGGCGTTTCCGTATCCACGGTGTCCCGAACCTTCGCCAAGCCGGATCTGGTGCTTCCCGAGACTCGAGACCGAGTGATGGCCGCGGCTGAAAAGCTCGACTACTCAGTCTCTCGCTCGGCCGCCGCCCTGAAATCCGGCCAATCGTTCCGTATCGCATTGCTTGCCAGCGAGACCATCGCCAGCTGGTTCAATTCGAACATCTTCGCCGGCCTTGACTCGGCGCTGCGCCCCTCCGGCTACGACACCGTGCCCTACCCCATGCGCAACGCCGCCGAGCGCCACGACTTCTTTGCGGATTTGCCCGTGCGGCGCAATGCGGATGCGGTGATTGTCAGCTCCTTCGACATCGAACCGGCTGAGGTGGAGCGACTGAAGCATATGCACGTGCCGATTGTCGGCATCAACATCCCCTCCACCGATGGGTTCGACGCAGGCGTGAGCATTGATGATTACGCCGCCACACGTTCGGCTATCGAGCACCTGATTGCACTCGGCCACCGGCATATCGCATTCGTCGGCAGCGCACCGACCGAAACCAACATGCGCTACAGTGCCGAGGCTCGTTTGCAGGGCGTCATTGATGCCGCTGCCGCCCATCCGGGGATCGAGCTAACGCCCCTGAGCATTCAACGCGGTCTTGGTGAAAGCAACGCGGCATTGAATGCCGTACTGAATGCCTCCCCCAGCATCACCGCCTTCTGTTTTGAGGATGATGAAATGGCCGTGCCCGTGCTGTATCGCCTGCGTCAATACGGGCGGCGGGTACCTCAGGACATTTCCATCATCGGCTTCGACGATTCCACCCAGTCCGCCGCCGTGGGACTGACCACGCTGCATCAGGACCCGTTCGCAATGGGCGCGACTGCCGGGCACATGGCATTGGATGCCATTGCCGGCAAGTCAATCGAACCGGCATTCGTACGGCCGGACACTCCGCTAATACTGCGCGAAACCACCGCACCGCCTGCCGCAACAGCATCACCCGCGCAGGCTTGACCACGTTACCACCGTAAAACGCCGATAAATCGACTTCTGCATGCGTAATTCACATGTTATCGTTGTCATCATCAACACAACGGCTGGGCCCTCACACAGCAGTTCGGGCGCGACCGAAACAACCCAACCACAACGCACCCGGAACAGGAAGGAATCGGCATGACCGCCAACAACCTCAATGACGACTGGTGGAAGCAGGCCGTCGTCTACCAGATCTACCCGCGCAGCTTCAAGGACGTCAACGGCGACGGGCTCGGCGACATCGCCGGCGTCACCGAGAAGGTGGACTACCTGAAGAACCTCGGCGTCGACGCAATCTGGCTCTCCCCGTTCTACCCCTCCGACCTAGCGGACGGCGGCTACGACGTAATCGACTACCGCAACGTCGACCCGCGACTGGGCACCATGGACGACTTCGACGCGATGGCCAAGGCCGCGCACGAGGCCGGCATCAAGGTGATCGTGGACATCGTGCCCAACCACACCGCTGACAAGCACGTGTTCTTCCAGGAGGCCCTCGCCGCCGAGCCTGGCTCCCCGGCGCGCGACCGCTACATCTTCCGCGACGGCCGCGGCGAGTATGGCGAACTGCCCCCGAACGACTGGCAATCCTTCTTCGGCGGCCCGGCCTGGGCGCGCGTGGCCGACGGCCAGTGGTATCTGCACCTGTTCGATAAGGCGCAGCCGGACGTCAACTGGAAGAATCCGGACATCCACGAGGAGTTCAAGAAGACCCTGCGTTTCTGGTCCGACCACGGCACCGACGGCTTCCGCATCGACGTGGCGCACGGCCTGGCCAAGGACCTCGAATCCAAGCCGTTGGAAGAGCTCGGCCGCGAATACAGCGTGGTCGGCGTGCTGAATCATGACTTCAGCCACCCGCTGTTCGACCGTCGCGAGATGCACGATATCTACCGCGAATGGCGCAAGGTGTTCAACGAGTACAACCCGCCGCGCTTTGCCGTGGCCGAGGCGTGGGTGGTGCCCGAGCACCAGCACCTGTACGCTTCGATGGACGAGCTGGGCCAGTCCTTCAACTTCGACTTCGCGCAAGCCAACTGGTATGCCGACGAGTTCCGCGAGGCCATCGCCGCCGGACTCAAGGCGGCGGCCGAAACCGGCGGTTCCACCACCACGTGGGTCATGAACAATCACGACGTGCCGCGCAGCCCCTCCCGTTACGGCCTGCCGCAGATCAAGGACGCGCCCTACCACCAGCTGCCGCACGACTGGCTGCTGCGCAACGGCACTACCTATCCCGAGGATCGCGAGCTTGGCACTCGCCGCGCCCGCGCCGCCGCTTTGATGGAGCTCGGCCTGCCCGGCGCCGCCTATATCTATCAGGGCGAGGAGCTGGGCCTGTTTGAGGTGGCCGATATTCCGTGGGATCACTTGGAGGATCCGACCGCTTTCCACACTGCTCAGGCCACGATGGACAAGGGCCGCGACGGCTGCCGCGTGCCGCTGCCGTGGACCGCCGCCGATGAGCCGGCCTTGGCCGATTTCAGCCGTCCGACTCCGGCCGATGACGGTACCGGCGAGAACCATGTGCCGCTGTGCGCCGCCGGCCAGTTCGGCACGGGCGCTTCCTTCGGCTTCTCGCCGGCTACGCGCGCTGAGGGCGTGACGCCGGCCGCCGACCCGCACCTGCCGCAACCGCTGTGGTTCAAGGATTACGCGGTGGACGTGGAGCAAGCCGACCCGGACTCGATGCTCGCGCTGTATCGCGCCGCACTGGCGATTCGCCAGGAGTCGCTGACCGCCACGCGCGACACCACGGCCGAGCAGGTGGACATGGGCGACGATGTGGTGGCGTACACCCGCGCGGCGGTTGGCGGGCGGGTGTTCACCTCAATCACCAACTTCGGCAATGCTCCGGTCGCGCTGCCCGATGGCTCCGTGGTGCTGGCGTCCGGCCCGCTGACCCCCGAAGGCCAGCTCCCCACCGACACTTCTGCGTGGGTTGTTCAGTAGGCTCACAGTTCACCGCGCAGCAAGCCGTTTCATCACGCGGTGAACTGTCTGCAACGAACGCGTATCCACTGTCTCCGAGTAGGCCCCGCGACTGGCAGCCCTTGCCGTCTATGACGATTAAAACCAGCTGGGCCTCCGCTCTTTCGGTAAAGCGTTCGCGAGCCCGGGCATGACGGGCTGGCCAAGTCGTTCTCTTACCTATTCACGCCATTCGCGCCAACATTGGCGTGAATGGCGTGAATGGCGTATATACTGGCTCCTAATTACCGGCCCGACCCCGTGGAGGCAAAATGGATATTCGCGAATTCGAGCAGGCGCTCAATGAGGGAGAATCCTCAACAGTCGAGTTCAAGCGGTGCGGCGGCAACCCGAGCCGTGACACGTATGAGACGGTATGCTCATTCGCGAATCATGCGGGCGGCTCCATCTATCTGGGCGTCGAGGACGACGGCACCGTGCGCGGCGTCCCCACGGACGCGGCGTTGAGCATCGAGCGCAATGTCACGAACACGACGGGCGACCCTCAAATGTTCTCGCCCACGCTTCTGGTGGAAACGGATCGCTTCGAATATGGAGGCAAGACGGTCATCCGCATTTGGGTGCCGATGAACTCGTCCGTGTTCCGGTTCAAAGGTCAGGTATACGATCGGGCGGCCGACGCCGACAAACGCATCGACGGTGAAATGCAGATCACGCAGATGTACATTCGCAAACAGAACATCTTCACAGAACGCCGCGTGTATCCGGGGCTGTCGCTCGCCGACCTGGACCTGACCCTGTTGAGCCGCATACGCACGATGGCCGACAACAAGGCGCCGGGCCACCCGTGGATGAAAATGGACGACGATACGCTGATGCACAGCGCGCGCCTGTACGCGCGGGATTATGGCGGACGTGAGGAGGGGCTCACCCTGGCGGCCGCGCTGCTATTGGGCAAGGATGACGTGATCTCCGATCTGCTGCCTGCGTATAAGACCGACGCCGTGGTCCGCAGGCGGGATCTCGAACGTTATGATGACAGGCAGATCGTACGCACCAATCTCATCGATTCATACGACCAGCTGACGGGATTCATGAAGCGCAACCTGCAGGATCGCTTCCATCTGGAAGGCGATCGTGCGGTAAGCCCAAGGGACGTGATCGTACGAGAACTGGTATCCAACATCCTCGTGCACCGCGAGTATTCCAGCCCGATCCCCGCACAGATCACCATCGACGACGAATCAATCGTCACGCGCAACGCCAGCCGTCCCGCATTCGAAGGAACGATGGACCTGCATAGCTTCACGCCGGTGCCCAAAAATCCCATCATCGCGGATTTCTTCGCCCAGATCGGCTTGGCAGAGGAACTCGGAAGCGGCGTACGCAACCTCATCGAATACACGAAGATCTATTCCGGAGGAGAACCAGCGTTCGCCGACGGATTGGTGTTCATCGCCACCATACCCACAGCAATGGCGGCGGGAACGATCAACGAAAGAGCGGGAAACGGGATTCCGGAACATGCGGGGGTATCCCCGACCATCGAATCCGCCGTCCGGAAGCTCATTTCCGATAAGGGATACGCGACAGCCTCCGAAACGGCGAAGCTCGCCCACGCCGCGCCACGAACAGTCAGCCGCTACTTCACAGAACAGACCCGAGCCGGCACTCTGGTGGCGCAAGGCAACACCCGCAGCCGTAAATATCTGGCTGGCCCACAATGGGCATCAAAGCCACCAATGTGAAAAACTCTGACTTAATCAAAGATGTAAGCCGTGCAAACTTCTGATAAGAATTAAGGCCGCCGTTCCGAATGAATCGGAGCGGCGGCCTTTTGGTATGCACTGGGACCCCCTCAGGCGCTTACGCGCCAGCGTTCTGCAAACACGGACAGCCTGAAGGCTGCGATTGCCGGCTCGCTGTTCGTGCGCACCTCACCCGAGGGGAGCCAAGGAAGAATCACTGAACCTGGGCGCGGGCGATCTTACCGGTGAAGGAGTTGGCCTCGTCGGCATCCTTGACGCCATCCTTGTTCCAGGAGAACATGGCGCGCAGCTTCGGGCCAACGGTCTCGATGCGCTCGTTGGAGTACTTCTCCTGCAGTTCCTTGAAGTGCGGGGCGCCGGCATCCTGATCGTCGATGAACTCCTTGGCGAAGGAGCCGTCCTGGATGCGCTGCAGGTGGTATTCCATGCGCTTGCGGCAGTCCTCGTTGATGACGGTGTTGACGTAGTCGCCGTACTGGGCGGTGTCGGAGCAGGACCAACGAGCCTTGTTCAGGCCGCCCTCGTTCATCAGATCGACGAGCATCTTGAGCTCGTGGCAGACCTCGAAGTAGGCGATCTCCGGCTGGTAGCCGGCGTCGGTCAGGACTTCGAAGCCCATCTCGACGAGCTTGTTCACGCCACCCATGAGCACGTTCTGCTCGCCGAAGAGATCGGTCTCGGTCTCTTCCTTGAAGGTGGTCTTGATGGCACCGGCGCGCAGAGCACCGAGGGCCTTGGCGTAGGCCAGGGTCAGAGCCCAACCATCGCCACGCGGATCCTGCTCGACGGCCACGACGACCGGCACGCCACGACCAGCGGCGTACTCACGACGAACGATGTGACCCGGGCCCTTCGGGGCAACCATGAACACCGGGTGATCCTCAGACGGCTTGATGTAGCCGTAGTGAATGTTGAAGCCATGAGCGAACGCAACAGCAGCACCCGGCTTGATGTTGGGCTCGATGTCGTTGGCCCAGATGGTGCGCTGGTACTGGTCGGGGGCCAGGATCATGATCACGTCGGCCTCGGCGGAAGCCTCGGCCACGGACTTGACCTCGAGGCCCTGCTCCTTGGCGAAGTCGACCGACTTGGAGGTCGGACGCAGGCCGACGACCACGTCGACACCGGAATCGCGAAGGTTCAGCGCGTGGGCGTGGCCCTGGGAGCCGTAGCCGATGATTGCGACCTTCTTGCCTTCGAGAACAGAAAGATCACCGTCGTTCTCATACCAGATCTGTGCTGCCATTATTGGCACTCCTTTTCAGTAGTGGGGTGTGGCGCCACGGGCGCCGGGGTATCTACGGTGTGCAGATGAGTCCTGTTTTGCAAGGATTGTGTCCCTCAAACCGAGTTCAATCCTACCGACAACGTGGCCACAGCCCGGTCAGAGTCCACAACGTGAGCTATTTCACGCCAGAGCATGAGAAATAGACTTGCCACCCCCGCATAGCAATTCCAAAACAAGAGTTGCGCCAGCGTCCGCCTCCATCAATCACTGAAATAAATATCGTGGTGAAGGGCACACCCAGGATTGAACCGTGCGCCGCAGCAAGGGCAGCACGGAGTAACAGACTCCATCGCCCGCCCGTATTCGCGAGGCGTCATCTGGTGCCGGCAGACACCGCACATCACAGCGAGCGAATCCATGTCTCGCCACGCGATGCGATCATGTCCAGCCAGTTCATCATGGCACCGGTAGCAAGCGTAATATTCGTCACAGCAGGCGAAACGATTCGCAACAACATCCAATGGCGAATGCCAGTGAACACATCGCCCCTGACCATCCACGAGACGCCCGCGAATGGCTGGATTCCAGCCTTTGTCCTGCGATCCGTCACGCACGCCGTTCACTATGCCTCCCCTTTCCGGCTATGACCAATATTCAGTGTTGCACAAGTAGATGCACTATTTTTTGTACAGGCCAACCAATCGCGCGCCGCTCATCATCGTTAGCATGAGTGCTCGTTATTACAACTCGTCATGTGCAGCGGTCTGCGACCCACACTCGTGCAAGCAATATGCCGCACGAGCTCCATGGGGAACATCGGGCGGAGGGACAGATTCGGCCGAAAGCACATGGCAACTACTATGAAGGGACTGTATTTATTATGGCTTCGCATGTTCATTTCACGAGCCGCGACTTGGTGCGCATTGCCATGTTCGCCGCGTTGCTCAGTGTGTTCAGCTTTATCCGCATTCCTGTTGGTCCGGTACCGATTACTCTGCAAACCCTTGCTGTGATGTTAGCGGGTCTGATTCTGGGACCGGTGAATGGAATGCTGTCGGTGTTGCTGATGCTCGTACTCACCTTCGTCGGCATTCCCCTGCTTGGCGGCAACGGCGGTCCAGCGATTTTCGTGGGTGTAAGCGCTGGATATCTGTACGGCTGGATTCTTGGAGCCTTGGTGATTGGACTTATCGCACATCAGGGCCATCGTCTGGTGTGGTGGAAGAGTGCGCTGGCCAGCCTGGTTGGCGGCGTACTGATTCCGTATGCCATCGGCTTCCCGGTTCAGGCATTGGTTATGGGCGCTCCTCTCAAGGGTGTTATTATCTCCGGCATGATCTTTGTTCCCGGTGATATCGCCAAAGTGGTGATTGCCACGTTGATTGCCACCGCGCTGATGCGCGCGTACCCGGCCGCATTCCCCGAATCGTTGCGCGCTGGCAAATGATCGTCTTCGACCATGTGAGCGTCGAGGCAGGAGGCAAACGTATTATTGATGACCTGAGTTGCCAGCTTGACCTTGGTCTTGCTGGGGGCTCAGGCCCTCGTCGTATTGCCGTCATTGGCGTCAACGGCTCAGGTAAATCCACTTTTCTCCGTCTGATCGACGGTCTGGCCAAGCCCACATCGGGCACCATACGTGTCATGGGCTTCGACCCCACACGGCAAGCCAAGCAGCTGCACCGCAAAGTGGGGTTCGTGTTCACCGACCCTGACACGCAAATCATCATGCCCACGCCAGCCGAAGACGTGGCCTTTTCGCTGCGGGGCATGGGGCTGAGCAAATCCGAGTCTTCGGCACTGGTTGACCGTCAGCTGCAATCATTCGGCCTAACGCCTCACGCTGGCACTCCGGCGCACAGCCTGTCTGGCGGGCAGAAACAAATGCTGGCCCTTGCCGCCGTGCTCGTGCGCAACCCGGAGCTGGTGCTTGCCGACGAGCCGACCACCATGCTCGATTTGCCCAACGCGACGCGCATCGAAAACCTGCTGATACACGATATCGCCTGCCCGCTGATTGTTTCCACCCATAATCTTCGGCTTGCCGCACGCTGCGATATGGCAGTTCGCTTTGCCGATGGGCACATTATCGAAACCGGCAAGCCACGCCACGTTATCGCGCGATATCTTGCCGACTGCGGCGTCGCGGACAACGAAGAAGCCGAGGCGTCCCTATGATTTCGCTGTATATCGCAGGCGATAGCGTGCTGCATCGATGCCCTGCCGCAGTGAAACTCATCGTGTCACTGGTGATGGCAATGGTATTGGTGATTCCGCACCTATCGTGGTGGGCGATAGCCGTCTGCGGCGCGCTATGCGCAATATGGTATGCCATGTCCGGCCTTGGTCCGCACGTTTTTGCTCGTCAATTGTGGAGCGCGTGGTGGGTGGTGGCATTCACCGTGGTGGTACAGGTGTTCTTTGTGCCATGGCAAACCACGGCGTTCAATGCGGTGCGCGTACTTGAACTGGTCATGATCGCAAATCTGGTAACACTCACCACCCGCACTGAAGACATGCTGGATACCGTGCTGGCAGCATTGCGGCCATTGCGACGATTCGGCGTCAATCCGGACCGCATTGGGCTACTGTGCGCATTGACCATCTCAGCGATTCCACTGATTAATCGCAATGTGCGAATTGTGCGTGAAGCGAATCAGGCCCGTGGAGGTCACGGTGGCGTGACCGCATGGGCGGTGCCTCTGCTGGTGCTTATCCTGAAGCAGTCCGACGAGCTGGCCGATGCGCTCGATAGTCGTGGGCTGTAGCTGATTCGACTGAACACAAGAAACCGCCGCTCCCGTATGAACGGGAACGGCGGTTTCTTGCTTGTACAAAGGGATTTAATCCTAACGATCTCTCCCTCCGCCATCGCTACGCGATGCCACCTCCCTCATCAGAAGGAGGTCATAGGTCACTGAACCTGGGTACGAGCGATCTTGCCGTTGAAGGACTCGGCCTCGTCCTTGTCCTTGGCCTCGGCGTTGTTCCAGGAGAACATGGCGCGCAGCTTCGGGCCGACGGTCTCGAGATGCGGGTGAGAGTACTCTTCCTGCAGCTTCTTGAACTTCGGGGCGCCAGCGGCCTGGTCGTCCATGAACTCCTTGGCGAAGGAGCCGTCCTGAATGCGCTTGAGCTGGTACTGCATGCGCTTCTTGGTCTCCTCGGTGATGACGGTGGAGGTGTAGTCGCCGTACTGAGCGGTGTCGGAGCAGGACCAGCGAGCCTTGTTCAGGCCACCCTCGTTAGCCAGGTCGACGAGCATCTTCAGCTCGTGGAAGACCTCGAAGTAGGCGATCTCCGGCTGGTAGCCAGCCTCGGTCAGCACGTCGAAACCGAGGTCGCACAGGTGGTTGATGCCACCCATGAGGACGTCCTGCTCACCGAACAGATCGGTCTCGGTCTCCTCGGTGAAGGTGGTCTTGATGGCGCCTGCACGCAGAGCGCCCAGAGCCTTGGCGTAAGCCAGGCACAACGGCCAGGTCTTGCCGTCCGGGTCCTGCTCGACGGCAACGACAACCGGGACGCCACGGCCAGCGGCGTACTCACGACGAACGATGTGGCCCGGGCCCTTCGGGGCGACCATGAACACCGGGTGATCCTCAGACGGCTTGATGTAGCCGTAGTGGATGTTGAAGCCGTGGGCGAACGCCAGGGCAGCGCCCGGCTTCAGGTTCGGCTCGACCTCCTCCTGATAGACCTTGGCCTGGTACTGGTCAGGCAGAAGGATCATCACAACGTCAGCCTCAGCGACGGCCTCGCCAACCGGCTTGACCTCGAGGCCCTGCTCCTTGGCGAACTCGACAGACTTGGAGGTCGGACGCAGGCCGACGACCACGTCGACACCGGAGTCACGCAGGTTCAGTGCGTGAGCGTGACCCTGAGAGCCGTAGCCCAAGATGGCGACCTTCTTGCCATCAAACACGGACAGATCGGCGTCCTTCTCGTACCAGATAGTTGCTGCCATGATTGGCGCTCCTTTGATGTCTTGACGATGCTGTCGAGCGCATGATGCGTCCGGCAATCCGTTGATTGCGGACGGCTTCCGACGTGGCGGATTGTGTCCCCGCGGGAAAGTCATCCCCTTCTGGGGTATTGTTCTAGTCCTCCCCGACCCACGGACGTCCCCCATGTCCACATTGTGACCGGCCGATTTTCCTTTGGCGCCGGCATGCACCGGCCGATCGCGCAGCACGCAGCAGACCCACATGATTCATCCGGCGACAACTGGCACCCCATCCCGAATCGGCTATCCGTCACCCAGAGTGCACTGCGCCAACGATTCCGGCCGCCATATCACCGCGAATGGGGCACCGTCATCCGTTACCACGCGCCTCACGTCCATGCCCGACTGCTCTCCCCGCGCAATCGCACGCGCATATCCATCAGCCCGAACCAGCAACGTCAACTGCTGCTGCCCGGAATCGCACGCCGCGCTATCTCCCTCACAGGCAATCACCAGTCTTCGCCCGTTATACGAAAGGCCCACGTTATACAACTCGTCGAACCCATCCTCCACCGACACCCCAAACGCGAACGTACCTCCGCTGATGTCCGCCAGATTATCGGCGACGTCCGGAAGGGCTTCACGGATACGTTCTCGGGACGGCGACTGGCCTTCACTGCCGGTGACGACCGAACAGATTGTCTCCACGTCGCGATCGGCGATGCCGCGCACGAACGTATTCACTGCATCACGCACCGATATATTCGACGCCAAATATCCGCATGCGTCATTCGAACGCGCGACGCATCCCGAACATCCCGAAGCTACCGCCACGATCACCGCCACAAACCCAACCGTTCGCCTCAATGTTCCACCAAACATATGAGTCACGGCGTCACATTCAACGTCACAAAAGATGTGTTCGTCTCTACTTTAGTTACAATTGACGAAAACGGAGCATTGAGATTATCGTTCGAATGATATGTAAGGTACGCTTCACCATTTATTATCTTTGTAATAATCATTGCATGTTTAATTTTTCTACTACCTGAATATGTAAAGAACATCAAGTCTCCGGTTCTCATCGTCTGATAAGGAGAACCAGGTACAGGAATCATATTTGCATAAGTCGTAAGACTGCGCCCCAACCCATACCAGTAGAAATCATCAGCGACCGCCCAAGCATTAGTCGTGGCCACATCATTCCCCATCCATTCATAATTTTTCTTCCATCCACCTGCATACATTGCCTGTGATGCAAAATTGGTACAATCAGCATGCTGAGCCGCATAACTGATATAAGCTGGATTATAGTTGTAAGCATATTTTGTCGCATACGAAACAATTGATGAACGATTTACCGATGTCGTCGATCTTTCCAAACGCTCCATCAGCGCATTATCCGGCAAAATATTCTCAAAATCGTCTTCTTGCTGTAGATAGTAATTCAGATTGCGAGCAATGATATTCTCGATTATTCCACCACCCCCGAATTCAACATCATATTCGACTCGCTCGACCCATTCATCACCTTCTTCCGAAAGCTGAGGCAAATCTCGCTTATACAATACAGAGTACTGAAAAACACTATCTTTGCTATCAGACGAAACGACGGTCATATACTCCGGAATAATTTCAGTCGACCGTACTACATCGCCGTATCGGCTCATGTTCTCTTCACGATCTACAGAATATTGCCTGATCTCCTCTATCGATTTTTTTGCATTGTCAGATAACCTATAGTCCGCTTTCGCGGCACGAAAACCACCCTTTGCGCCCTCGACAGACAAAATCGAATTGGAAATCTCAACGTTCTCTGAAAGCACACTCTCTACGTCAGCCAAGGTTGACAATAAATATGCAAAAGCATTACTCACCTCGGCGCGGCCATCTAAAGCGAATGCGGAAGGCGTCGCGCCCAATGCTCCGATGACGAAAAGGGCACAGAAGACCATACTCATTGCTTTCATACGCATAGCGCACCCCATTTCTACAGACACGATAATCTTACCCCATCAAGGCAGCATACATCAGCAACAACAGCCAATATCATTCACCATTCATACACCATCATACACCATTCACACACTATTCATTGTTGTCTAATCATCATGTCCGGAAGCAGATAAGCGCCCTAATTTAATCAACATCCCGCCAATGCAAAAATATCACATCATCACACGTTGGACACGTATTCCCTGATGGCCCGGTTTTGTGAAGCTTTCGCTATTTTCATAGACTGATTTGTCGGTTGGGGTAAGCACCGTCAGCCCCTCTGTATTCGGCGCCCCTCCTACCGCAGATAGATGTCCGCCGGCCGCCACTGCGCGCCATTACGCACCACGGTGCGCCGCCGCGCGCCAATGGCCCACCCCCGAATACAGACGGGCGGTTGGCGCAATGTGCGCCAACCGCCCGGCGGCACCCGAACGGAGTCGGAACCGCGTGAGGGGTGTCGATCAACCGCCGGTATCACTTGGTGAAATCGACGTCCTTGGTCTCCTTGCAGGACAGTACGGCGATCAGGCAGCAGACGGCCATCACGGCGAGGTAGAGGCCCACGGAGTGGACGCCCCAGTGGGAGCTCAGCCAGGTGGCGATGGTCGGCACGAAGGCCGCGCCGACGATGGCGGCCAGATTGTAGCCGATGCCGGAGCCGGAGTAGCGCACGTTCGCCTCGAACAGTTCAGGCAGGAACGCGCCGATCGGGCCGAAGGCGACGCCCATCAGGGCAAAGCCAACGCACAGGAACACCATGTTGGCGAGGAAGTTCTTCTGCCCGACCAGACCACCGTCCAGCAGGAACGGGAAGAGCACGGCGAACACGACGAGTGCGCAGGAGGAGAAGGTCAGCACGCGCTTGCGGCCGATCTTGTCCGCGTACAGGCAGGACAGCACGATGAACAGGGCGAACACGCAGATGGAGATCATGAGCATGAGCAGGTATTCCTGGTTGGTGAAGCCAAGGCCGCCGCCGCCTTCGCCCTGCTCCTTGGTGCCCCAAGCGAGGGACCAGGTGGCGAGCGTGTAGAACAGCGTGTAGGTCACGGCCACGAGGAAGGTGGCCTGCAGCACCTGACGCCAGGACTTGCGGAAGACCTCGGTCAGCGGGGACTTGACGACCTTCTTCTGCTCCTGGGCCATACGGAAGATCGGGGTCTCCTCCATGTGAACGCGAACCACGAGGCCGACGATCACCAGGATGGCGGACAGCAGGAACGGCACACGCCAGCCCCAGGCCAGCATCGCGTCCTGATTGTTGAAGGATTCGAGCACGAAGTAGGTGCCGTTGGACAGGAAGAAGCCGATCGGCGCGCCCAGCTCCGGGAAGGAGCCGTACAGCGCGCGCTTGTCTTCAGGCGCGTTCTCGGTGGCGACCAGTGCCGCACCGGACCATTCGCCGCCCAGGCCGATGCCCTGGATGAAGCGCAGGAGGCAGAGGATGGCGACTGCACCAACGCCGACCTGATCGTAGGTGGGCAGGCAGCCAATCAGGAAGGTGCCGACACCCATGGTCATGAGGCTCACGACCAGCGTGGTCTTGCGGCCCATGCGATCGCCGAAGTGGCCGAAGATCAGCGAGCCCAGCGGACGGGCGATGAAGGCGATGGCGAAGGTCAGCAAGCTCATCAGCAGTGCGACGGTGGGGTTGTCCTTCGCGGAGAAGAAGATGTGCGGGAAGTAGTTTGCCGCGGCGGTGCCGTAGGCGTAGAAGTCATAGAATTCGATGGCGGTACCGACCATCGACGCAGCGATCACGGTCTTGACCGAATCGCGTACCAAGGTAGCGGCTTTACCTGCCGCCTGCCCTAAGCCAGTCTCTTCGACTGCTGCAGTCATTGTTACTCCTGTTTTGCTCTCGTTCACTCTCATTGGCGGGCGATTATTTCGCCCCACAGGGAGGTTGTTGTTCTGTTGCTGTGTTGTTGCCATGTACTGTCCGCTACCGTTTCCGTCTGCGGGATTCTGCCGTAAGCCTTGTGAGCGCAACAAAAAAGCCCCGCATCATGCAGGGCCTTACCGATTGTGTCAGCTTGATTGGCCCTGCCTTCGTTGACGGGGCTTCAAGCATCAATGCCGAATTAGTCCGCCAGCGAAGACGGGCTAATAATTCGTGCGGATACAAACGCAGAAGCATTGAATCCAGTCATCGCGTGGCCTCCTTTCAGTATTTCCTCAGGCCGTTCGACCTGAACTGGAATGTAAACATAGGTCTGGCTGTCTTGCCAATCCAGCAAGGGTTCACATTGTGGACGCCACGTCGCCGAGACGAACGCCCCCGCCGCGGGGAGGAACGCCGCCGGCGGCCGGGGAGCCGGACCGGCCCGTCATTGCGCGGACTCGGCGGCGAGGGTGACGATTCCGGCCAGCAGCACCATGACGATGGCGGACGGGAAGAGCAGGTAATAGCCGAAGCTGTGCTCGAAGGCGTTCACCAGTAGCGCGCCGATGATGGCGGCGAGCGCCAGACCGGCCGAGTTGGCGAGCGCATAAATGCCGAGGTCGTGGCCGGCTCGGCGCGGGTCGGGCAAAGAGTCCATCACCAGTTCAAGGCCGAGCGAATCGTAAATGCCGAAAGCGAATCCGGAGATCAGCGCAAACAGCAGCATGCCGTTTTCACGGGCGGTGCCGGTGGACCAGACGCCAAGGCCCCATGCGAGCCCCAGGCCAATCGCATACAGCAGGCAGGCACCGGCCACCACGCGCGTGGTGGGAATGTTCTTTTCTTCAATCGATTCGGAAATCGGACCGGCCGCCCACGAGGCGAGCGCAGCGCCGACCAGTGTGGCCGCCGCCATGCCGGCGATGAGGAATCCGGCCGGAAGAGTCAGCGGCGCGGACGTGAACACCACGGCTTTGCCGTATACCCAGAAGCGCACGAGGTACCACAGGAAGACGCCGGTCAGCCCGACGCCGGTCATCATGCAGGTGCGGGCAGTGAACACGCGAGCGAACGCAGGCGCATGAGCCGGCGGACGCAGTTGGTCGAGTACCTGGTCGCTATTAAAGAGCTGGCGCGGCTGTTCGATGCTGGAAGGCTCCTTGGGCAGGATCAATACCGAAAGAATGCCGGAGACCGCGAACAGTACCGCGGTATAGGTGAATGGGGTGAACGAGTCGAACATCACGCCAAATGCGCCCATGCACACACCAAGCGCTTGGCCGAGCATCACGCCGATGCCATGCCAGCGTTCGATGCGCGGGCGGAACTTATCCGGCACTCGCTCGCTGATAGCGCTGGCCAACGGCGCGGAGAGCATCGCGTAGGCGAACTGCATCAGCGCCCAGAAGATGCAAAGCACCACGATGCCGGTATTCTGCCCCAGAAGCAACGTAAGCAGCGCACACAGCACACCGCCGGCCACCATCCACGGGGTACGACGGCCCAATGGCGTGCGCGTGCGGTCGGACAACACTGAAATCAGCGGCATAGCAAACATGGAGGCTACGACGCCGACAATCACCAACACGGCCAGGGGCATCGCCAGATCAGTGGCGACGGGCAGTGGACGACCGGTGGCCGGATTGATGGTGACTTGCAGCGCGGCGGTGTCGTAGCCGAACAGACGAGCCACCGCGTTGGGCATGGCGATGGTATTCAATGCTATCCAAGGTGCGCCGACCAGAATGGAAGCGGCGAAGAACCCCCAGTTGAGACGGGATACCTGGCCCGTGGTGGGCCGTTGACCGTCGGCGGCGACCATAGGGTCGCGCATATCGAGGTAGGCGGATGACATGTCCGGTGCCGGGGTGTCCACGCTGGCGGCGGCTGCGGCGGCGGCCGAGGAGCCGGCGGCGGCCAATCGCACAGTTTGGGCCTCGGGCTGATCGGCGGATGCCTCGGGCGGGCGACGACGGTCCTTGATGGCCAGTCGGGCTACGGCTGCCTTGTCTTCGGGGCTCAGGGCCTTGTCGAGATCCGGGCGATCGTCAATGCCTGGGCGCACATACGGTTCCAACATGATACTGCTCTTTCTTTGCTCTCATCACCGGCGGGAGGCACCGGCCAGCTCCGACTGAGCATGACCCGCAACCCCGTCACACGCAAAACCGCCCGAGCGCACTAGCTTCAGTGCACTGCGAGCGGTTTGTTTTCCATGGACCCAGCTTACGCCGGACGCACTACTTGGAGCGCGCACAGCGGAGTGGCGTTTATGGGCCAACGGCTAGTCGATATCGGCAATCGGCGGGTTGCTCAGCAGATCATCAGTCTCGTGGTCACCGGCGGCATCGGTCCAGGCGAGGCTGGCGACCGGAGTGGTGTTATCCGTGCCGAGTCCGCGGCCGGGCTCGAAGATGAGGGCGGCCTTGGTCTTGCCGTCGGCAGCGATCCAGCGGAAGGTGATGGATGTGCCGCCGTCGGCTTCGTAGCTGAACTCGCCATTGAATGCAGGCAGTTCGTTGCGGAACTTGGCCAGGGCGTTCAGGGCCTTCACCACCGGGCGCTCGAGGTTTTCGTCGATTTCGGCGGTGGAGTAGTAATGGCGATTGATGTCACGGCCGTTGTTGGTCTTGCGCAGCAGTTCCATGTCGTTGCGGCCGGCGAGCGCGCCCACGTAGTAGACCTGCGGCACTCCGGGCAGGAAGAACTGGACTGCGCGGGCGGCCAGATAGTGCTGGTCGTTGCAGCCGAGCGCGGAGTAGTACGTGCTGTTGACCTGATAGAGGTCGAGGTTGCTGGCGGCGGCACCGGTGGCGGCCTGGGATTCGCCGTGGGTGTTGGTGTGGATGGTGTTGACCAGATTATCGACGTCCTCGTCGGGCACGAGGCCCTTGAGGCTGCGGTCGAGCTGATCGGAGCCGATGTCGATCACGCCGATGCCGTCGTGCGTATCGAGCACGGTGACGGCGTTGTTCGGGCGGATGTCGGTCCAATGCGCCACGGGTTCGACATGGCCAGTGAACAGCGAGTGCAGAAGCAGCGGAGGCAGGGCGAAGTCGTAGACGCGGTCCACCTTGGAGGCGATTTCAACCTGCTTCTTGTAGTAGCTATGCACCTCAATGAGAATTTCGAGGCCTCGCTTGACGCCTTCCTCGCGTAGGCGTGAGATGAGCTTAAAGGTCTTGGGGGTCATGAAGCAGCTGGTGCCGGCCTCCTTGGCGCCGTAGCCCACGGCGTCGAGACGGATGTAGCTGACGTGGGATGCGGCCATCTGATCGAAGATGGACATGAGGTATTCCCAGCCCTTGTCGGAATCGGTGTCGATGTCCACCTGCTGCGGGGTGAAGCTGACCCATACCAGACGGGTCTTGCCAGCGAACTTGTAGTGGGTGAACGGCAGGCCCGGGCGCGGGCGGTAAATGCCGGCCAGATCCTCTTCAGTGGCACCGTTCGGGAAGACGGAGCTCATGGTCAGAAACATCGGGTAATACTCGGATTCCTCACCTTTTTCAAGCACGTCTTGGAACTGCTTGGATTCCCAGCTCATGTGGTTGACGATGGCATCGACCATGATGCCGTGGGTCTTGGAAAGTTCAGCGACGTCGTCCCAGCTGCCGAGACGCGGGTCGACTTTGGTGTGGTCGATCGGGTCAAAGCCTGCATCCGCACCATCGAACGGAGTGAAGAACGGCAGGATATGCACGCCGTCATACACGCCGTCGAAGCGGGTGCGCAGGATGTCGGTCATAGAGCTAAGAGTGCCATCGCCGAGACGATCGGCGTAAGCGATGAGCTGCACTTTGTTTTTCATGGGACCTCCCTTGGTTCATGGATGCAGGTGCAATGTGTACGCAGTGTATGCGTGCTTTTACATACTTATACGTATCGAACCGGTTTGATATTACCTCGAAAGGGACGTTGATGTCCAGCAATACCGCAAAATGCGCGTGTCGAACCGGTTTGATGCGGTGTTCTACACAACCCAGCGTTCCAACGCGCAGCATCAACGCGTGGTATCGCCTGGCACCAGCGTCATGGGAATAAGCACGTTCGGCTCGAACGGCTTGGGGATGTTCCTGCGTGAAGCGTTAGCCGCGGCCACTTCCTCATTGGCAATAGCCTGCACGATATGGTCGGCCGTCGACTGTGCGATCGCCGAGAAATCCTGCGCGACCGCGGTCAGCTTCATGCCGGCCAAATCAGTCAAATACGTACCATCGTAGGCAACGATCTGCAGCTCGTCAGGAATGGAAATTCCGCGGCTCAACGCTTCGCGCACGCAGAACGACGCGCCAATATCGGAACTGACCACGGCATCGACGCCGTCGGCCGTCACCTTGTCGAGCGCATTGCTGACCGCACGATGATAGCCGGCAAAATCCATCACTTCGCCAGCTTCAACATACTCGTATTTCACGCCTGCGGAGGTCAATTCCTGTTCCAACGTGAGGTAATAGCGCACCGTCGGGAACGTGGTCTTTCCCAAATCGAACGGTCCTTCCTCGACTTCTCCGCGCGCAGCCAAATCGAAGAATTGATCCCGCGGACCGCCAATCATCACCACATGTTTGGTACCATTGCGGATCAGCATCTGCGCAATCAATCGCCCACCCTGCTCGTGGTCGGATCCGATCGACGAAATACCGTCTCCAAGCACACGGTCGAACGCGACGATCGGGCGATGAATCGACGTCCAATAATCGCCGGGATGCGAAGTGTGCGCACACATGACGATGCCGTCCATCATGTGCCGACGCAACATGTCGACATACTGGATTTCGCCGTCCGCCTCATCTGCGGTAGAGCACAACATAGTGCGTAATCCTTGCGCGGCGAGCGCATGCTGCAGATGTGCGGTAAACGTTGCAAAGAACGGGTGGCGGATGGTGGGCACGATGACGCCGACCAGATTCGTACGATCATGATACAGATTGCGGGCAAGCTCGTTCGGCACATAATTGAGCAGTTGCATGGCTTTGCGCACACGTTCGCGCATGTCATCAGACACGTACCCGTTGCCGTTCACCACCAGCGAGACGGTGCTCAGAGACACCCCGGCCTTCTTCGCCACATCGCGCATGCCGACCATGATCGCACCTTCCCCGTCATCACTGTTCTATCGTTGTATGCTCACGTGCTTACCACGAAATATTACATTCATTTACATTCTCTCGAACCTGTTCGACAGTCCGGCAACGAAATACAGCTTCTTAGTGTCGACTCCTGCGGAGGCGAAGGCCTTCAGCAGCGGCTTGGTCTGGTCGAATGCAATCACCAGCGTTGCATCCGGACTGGCGGCCTTGATGGCGGTGGCGCTCAGTCTCTTTCATGTTTCTCAGCGACCGTCCATGTAACGTGAAAATCACGCCGGATTGGCGAGCAGCGCAATGCCGAAACCGGTGGCCACGCAGATGAGAGGCACCGCGACGGTTGCTATTCCATAGCCCAGAGCCAGCGTAAAACGACGCTGGCGAATCAATGAAACCACTTCGTTGAGCGCCGTGGAGAATGTCGAGAAACCACCGAGAAATCCGACAACGAACATCATGACCGTGTCCATATCCACCGATTGCGAATAGTAGGACATCATGGCGATGCCCGCGCATAGCGAGGCGACGCCGTTGATGACGAGCGTGGATAGCGGGAAGTTGCGGTTCGCTCTTCGATTCTCGCGGTTCCAGCCTTGTTGAATTGACACGTCGAGCACGTAACGGGCCATGGCGCCCAGACCGCCGAACAGACAGATCATCCACATCATCAGCGCACCTCCCCGGTAGTCGGGTCGGCGACAAGCGAAATCTCCGCAGTGATCGGTTTGGGCTCGAAGCTGGGTGGAAGCGGGTTGGCCGGCTGCTGGATTGGCTGCGACTGCTGAATCGGCTCGGGCAGCTGCCCCAAGTCTGGAGTATCCGGCTCGCGCAACAACGGCTGCGATGGCTGCGTCAGCTGAGGAACGGCCAGCGGAGGAATCTGCGGAACGCGGCCTGTCTGCATAGGCTGGATGGCAGTCGGCGGCACGGTTGGCGTTTCGACTCGCGGAACCTGTCCCGTCTGTGCAATCTGCTGGGCCGTCTGCGCGGCCTGCTGCGCCGCCTGCGCGGCTTCCATTGCGGCCTGCGCGGCAGAACGCGCCACGTCGGCCACTTTCACATGGCGTACGCCCTGCGTGTCCGATTCGGCAGAATCGGACACGGAAACAGCTGAAAACGCACCCCGAACCCGCTTTCGAGTACTCCGTGACAGCAGTGCCTGCATCAGAACCACGCCGGCGGCGGCAGCGAGCAAACCGCCTGCAAAATTTCCCGCAAGATAGCCAAGCGCACTGGCGATATGCCGCTCGTGCAGACCTTCCATCGTTTCCAGCATCACGCCGGACATCGTCGAAAGCCCGCCGAGCAAGCCGAGCCCAACGCCACGGCTGACAACCTGCCGCACCCGGCGACGCAGCCACGAAGCGGTCGCCATGAATTCGGTCAGCATCGCGAACAGGAAGCAGGCGACCATATTCGACACAAACGTGCCCACAACGAACGGCGTCCCGCTAACCGACGGCAGAAGCATATCCAACGCATGCCGACAGCCGACTCCAACAAATCCACCGACGAACACCACAACATACATCAGTCCGTCGGCGAGCGGATTGAACCGCGCCTGCATACGTTTCATCGGTGCCAGGGGAATCGTAGGCAGATCCATGGTGTTAGCGGCGGGCGCGGTTGCACCAGCATGCGTCACCTCAACAGCGTCGATTGCCTGCGTGATGGGATGCGAGTCCTCACCCGCAGTCACCACGTCTCCCGGCGATTGTTCTTGCGATTCCATTGCGCTCCCCCTGTACTGGCCTCCCGCGGACAGCGTTGTTCCGCCCATAGGCCGTGCAACAACGAGCTGGGCCGCGGTTGCCGCCTTCCTAACGCATATGAGTTTACACGGAGCGCCAACGTATGCACCCTGGATGTCCGATTCCGCAGATTCGTACATCCAGAGTCCAGCCGAATTCAGCCAGGCTCAGTCAAGCCGGGCATCACACAGCCGCCGCATCGCAGGTCGCACCTCGCGCTCCTCCTCGCCACTGAACAGCACCACCAGATAGTCGCCGGCACGCAGCCGTGTATCACCGCGCGGCACGATCTCGCTTTCGCCGCGACGCAGGCCGATGATCAGACACCCAGACGGCCAACGCACGTCACGCACCCGCTTGCCGTCCGCAATCGCCCCCATTTCCAATGGCAGTTCCATAATGCCGCTGCCCACATGGCTTGCGATCGCCATCTGCATGCCTTGCGCGCGCATGTACCGCTCCAGCAACTCCCCATAGATCGGTTTGGTGCGCAGCAAATCGGACACCAACAGCGCGATGAAAGCGACGGCCGCGACCGGCAGCATATGCGTCAACGTTCCGGACATCTCCACAGCCAACAGAATCGACGTGATCGGCGTTTTCACGGACGCGGCGAGCGTGCCCGTCATCACGCACACCGCAAACACCGCCACTGCGTCGGATGGCAGATCACCGAATCGATGCAACACTTCACCGCAGATGCCGCCGGCCAACGAACCGACCGCAAGAATCGGCATGAAAATACCGCCAGGCGCGCCTGAGCCGAAACTCGTGGATGTGAACAGCATCTTCGCCACGAACAGCAGACACAGCATTCCCAAGCCGACGCGCGCATGTTCGGCGGTATCAATCAGATTCGAGCCGCCGCCGAGCACATCGGGCAACCAGATGCCGACAGGCAACGCGATCGCAATCGCAATCATCGGGCGGCTCCATGCCGGCAGTTTGCCGTACAGCGTCTGGAAGCCAAGCAACGAGCGGTTCATCAGCGAACCAACCAAACCGGCCACCAATCCCAACGGAATCAGCCACACATACTCTTCCAACGACAGCTGACCGATATCACCGAAATCCAAAACCGGACGCAGACCGAAACAGTATTTTGAGACGAAATCGGCGGTCAGCGATGCGGCGGTGGCGCCCATCAGAATCGCAGGGGAAAAACTCCGATGCACCCCTTCCAAAGCGAACATCATGCCGGACAGCGGCGCGCTGAACGCGGCGGACAAGCCAGCCGCGGCACCGGCGGTGACCAGATAATGCTCCTGCATGTCCTCACGGCGGCGGCCGCGCAAACGGTGGGATACACACTGCGCGCCCGACGCACCAATCTGAATGGACGGCCCCTCACGGCCGAGCGACAGACCAAACAACGCGCCCAACAGTCCACCGACGAAACGGACTGGCAGAATCGTCTGCCAACGCATCTTCAAGCCGCATATCACCACGCCGTTGGTCTGCGGGATGCCGCTGCCACCAGCCATCGGCTCCTTGCCGACCATCCACGCGATTGCCAGCGCGGCCGCCACCGCGGCAACCGCCCACGGCGCAATCAGCCACGGGGTCTCGCGAATCCGCGCATATATCCAACGGGACGCATCCGTGCCGTATTCGATGCCGAGACGGTATACGACAACCAGCAATCCTGAAACCAGACCAATGACTATGCCGGCCGCCGCCATCTTCCACTTCAAGTGGTCGAATCGCGGAATCAGCCGGCGGATATCATGTGCCGCGTCGTTACCAGTCAAGCCGGGAAATTCGTTGCAGACGGTCAGTCGACCAGCGAATTGATCTGGATGACATGGTCGCGCTGCGGACCGGTGCCGATCGCGGAGATACGGCAGCCGCTCAGCTCTTCCAAACGCTTGACGTAGGCCTGGCAGGTGGCGGGCAGCTCGTCGAAGGAGTGGCAGTCGGAGATGTCTTCATCCCAGCCGGGCATGGTCTCGTAAATCGGCTTGGCAGCGGCGAATTCGGACTGATCAGTAGGCATATCGTCGTGACGTTCGCCGTCCACGTCGTAAGCCACGCAAATCGGAATCTCCTTCAGGCCGGTGAGCACGTCGAGCTTGGTGAGCACGATGTCGGTCAGGCCGTTGACCTGGGAGGCGTACCGGTTGACGACGGCATCGAACCAACCACAGCGACGCGGGCGGCCGGTGGTCACACCGAATTCGTGGCCCTGCTGACGCAGCCATTCGCCGGACTCGTCCAGCAGTTCGGTGGGGAATGGGCCTTCGCCCACGCGGGTGACGTAGGCCTTGGAGACGCCGATTACGCGGGTGATCTTGGTGGGGCCCACGCCGGTGCCGGTGCAGGCGCCGCCGGCGGTCGGGTTGGAAGAGGTGACGAACGGGTAGGTGCCGTGGTCCACGTCAAGCATGGTGGCCTGAGCGCCTTCAAACAGTACGGTCTTGCCTTCGTCAAGCGCCTTGTTGAGAATCAGGCCGGTGTTGGCCACGTACGGCTTGAGGCGTTCGCCGAGCTTCAGCAGCTCCTCGGTGGTCTGGTCCACGTCGATCGGACGACGGTTGTAGAGCTTGACCAGCATCTGGTTCTTCTGGTGCAGACTGGCCTCCACCTTGTCGTGCAGATGGTCGGCGTTGAACAGGTCATGAACGCGGATGCCGACACGGTTGATCTTGTCCGCGTAGGCTGGGCCGATGCCACGGCCGGTGGTGCCGATCTTGTGCTTGCCAAGGAAGCGTTCAGTCACCTTGTCGAGTGTGCGGTGGTAGGGCGCGATAATGTGCGCGGCCTCGCTCACCTTGAGGTGGGAGCAATCGATGCCGCGGGATTCCAGGCCGTCAATCTCCTCGAAGAGCACTTCCGGGTCCACGACCACGCCGTTGCCGATCACCGGGGTCAGGTTCGGGTTGATGATGCCGGAGGGCAGCAGGTGCAGGGCGTACGACTCATCGCCGACCACCACGCTATGGCCCGCGTTGTTGCCGCCGTTGAAGCGCGCGACGTAATCGACCTTGGTGCCGATCAGATCGGTAGCCTTGCCTTTACCCTCGTCGCCCCACTGAGCACCGATAAGAACAATTCCAGGCATAACACACCTCCGCAACATCGCCTTTTCCGCCGAACACAGACTACCGTACAGCCTCTACCGCTGCCACGCCATATGCAGCCGCCGGCCTGTCCAAGCTACCCGCGCGCCCTCACGCGTCCGGTGCCGGCACGGCAGCCTCCGGCAGTCCGCGCAGAGCCGCGATCTCGTCTCCAGCATCTGCACCAGCATGGGGGCAAACGACGGAGGGCGGCCGTCACTCTCCAAGGAACGCAGTATGTCCTCGCAGAATTCCTCCGTTTCCTCATCGGAAAGACCCTTAAGCATGTCGTACAGCATCTGCTGCACACCGGCACGCCTTGCCCGCAGCCGCTCGACGTTCAGTTTCAGCACCTTGTCGACAGCGCGTCGGCGGAGGACCTGCCCTTGCCGGTATACCAAGGTCCGGGGTGCCGAGGGACATAGTGCTCCACATGGGCGTCAACCGGCCGGCCCATGTCGTCGGGGCCCAGAATCCGGGACAGTGGGAACCGCTCCGTCATGTGCCCGGCGATCCTGCGTGTGCAAATAAGCAGTGGAATGCGTGGTCCACTTGGACCATTCGCGCTTTTCAGCGAACGAGCCCAAGACGGCGAATTCCCCATGACATCGCCGTGCGCGCTCACCGAAACCGGGAATTGCTGCTGGTAATCCACCGTCGACGTATTGTGCATTTCGATACGGGCCAGCCGCGCATCCGTACGGTTGAATGTCGGTTTGTCGATGTCGGGGATCTTCACCAGATACGTGCCCAAGGCAATGATGGCGGCATCGAGAATCAACGTTTTGCCCGAGCCGTTTTCACCGACGATCACCGTCACCCAATTGCCACGGCCATCGGCACCTCGATCGCCTTCTACCTCGACGGCGCCCTCGCAATCGCCATCGGCGCGATCGTCAGACATATCCGGGAAGGTGATCGACAGGTCGGAGAACATGCGGTAATTATGCAGGGACAACTGCCGCAGGCACATTACATCCGGCCTCATGATACGATCATCCTCCGCCGGTGCGCTCATTGCAGTCCCCATCCGTCTGGCGAACAATCCATCAATGTCCTGATCTTATCACATGACCGCAGCCCGTCAGCGGTGCCGCCCGCCGCTTCGCTACTTCAATGCCTTGCCGGCCGAGCCGAGCTGCCGGCACGCCTCGACCACGCGGGCGGCCATGGCCGATTCGGCCTCGCGGCCCCAGGAGCGCGGGTCGTACAGCTTCTTGTTGCCGACCTCGCCGTCGATCTTGAGCACGGCGTCGTAATGCGCGAACATGTGGCCGGCGACCGCGCGCGTGAAGGCGTACTGCGTGTCCGTGTCGATGTTCATCTTGACCACGCCGTAGCTCACCGCGCGGGCGATCTCGTCGGGCGTGGAGCCGGAACCGCCGTGGAACACCAGCGCGAAGGGCTTGCGCTCGGGCATGTCCGGCAGCGCGCACGTGGACACCGCCGACGCGCCCAGCGACCCAAGACGGCCGTCGAGGGCCGCGTCCCACACTTCGGACTGGATGTCGCGCAGCAGTTCCGGGCGGAGCCTGACCACACCCGGCTTGTATGCGCCATGCACGTTGCCGAAGGTGAAAGCGGCCATATAGCGGCCGTGCTCGCCGAGGCCGAGCCGCTCCGCCACGCGCACGCCGTCGGTCGGCGTGGAATACAGCTTTTCGTTGATCTCCGCGGAATGGCCGTCCTCCTCGCCGCCGACCGCGCCGATCTCGATCTCCAGCACCGTATGCGCGCGGACGGATTTCTCGAGCAGCTCCGCGGCGATGTCCAGGTTCTCCTCCAGCGGCACAGTCGAGCCGTCCCACATATGCGACTGGAACGTCGGCTCTTCGCCGCGCTTGACCTGTTCGGCCTCGTGCGCGAGCAGCGGGCGGACCCAGCCGTCCAGGTACTGCTTGGCGCAATGGTCGGTGTGCAGCGCGACCGTGATGTTCGGGTAGCGCTTCGCCACCTCGTGCGCGAATGCGGCGAACGCGAGCGACCCGACCACGCGGTCGTTCACGCTTTGGCCGGAGAAGTAGGAGGAGCCGCCGACCGACACCTGGATGATGCCGTCGGACTCGGCCTCGGCGAATCCCTGCAGCGCGGCGTTGAGCGTCTGCGTGCTGGTCACGTTGATCGCGGGATAGGCGTATCCGCCGTGGCGGGCGGCATCCAGCATTTCGGCATAGCGTTCGGCAGTTGCGATAGTCATGGCTTCCATTATCCCGCCGCCGAGTGACGAATCGCATTGTCGGGGAGGCCTCGGCGGCGAATGTGCGCAAGATCACCTTGCCCGCGAGGCGCGGAGCTCACCGAATGGCGGTATGCCGTCGGAACGGGGCGCGACTACCATGGAACCCGTGAGCGATATTCGACATTCTCCGCTGGAAGGCCGGCGGCCGAAGCGCACCGAGCTCGCCGGTTTCGTCGACGGCACGGTCGACGACATCCGCTGCCCACACCCCAAACTGCTTATCGTAGGCATCAACCCCGGGTTATGGACGGCCGCGGTCAACGCACCCTTCGCCTATCCCGGCAACCGATTCTGGCCATCGCTTTTCGCCTCGGGGCTCACGCCGTGGCAGGTGGACGCCAGTTACGGCCTGCGCCTTCGCGATGAGCGCATGATGATCGACCGCGGCATCGGGCTTACCAATCTCGTCAATCGCGCCACCGCGAAAGCGAACGAGCTGAACACCGCCGAGCTGCGTCAGGGCGCCGATCGGCTGCGGGAGCTGTGCGCGAGGGTCCATCCCCGGGCCATTGCGATACTGGGCATCACGGCGTACCGACAGGCGTTCGCCGATAAGTCCGCCGCGCTGGGGCTGCAGGACCTCACCGCGGAAGAGACCGACCGGTTCGGAGGCGCGCAGCTGTGGGTGATTCCCCAGCCCAGCGGGTTGAACGCGCACGCCACCATGCCGGTGCTGGTCGACTGGTGGCGCAGGGTCGCCGACGCGGCCGGTCTGGATCTCGCCGCCGCGCGCTAGTATCCCACGCCGTTGATTCGTTTGTTAATTCCGGCTCCCCTCAGAGAGGGGAGCCAGACATTGTTAACGAATTAATGACGCAGGACACTAGCGAAGCCGCGCAGTAATGGGGCCGTACAGCGCCGGGGCCGAGCAGGCCGCCGGAGCGCATTCCGCTCGGCCGCGCCATGCCATAGAAGCGCCGCCAGCACCCCGAAAAACAAAGAAACCGTTGGAATTCCAACGGTTTCTGGTGGAGCGGACGACGGGAGTCGAACCCTACCTGGCCGATGCCGAAAAGCCGCTGATCATCGCAAGAATACAAGCTACTGAGAAGCAAAGTCGGCGAAAGGTCTTGGAATTCCCGTTCCAAGACCTTTCGCCGATTCCTATTGGTTTTTCGATTTAAAGCTAGGCGATAGCCTTTCGACTGTTGATGGCGATACCGGATGTCAGCACAAACAGCAGCGTCAGGATCGCCAGCATGGTCCGCCATCCGAGGAATTCGATGACGGAGCCGGCCAACAGACTGCCGATGACCTGTCCGCATACGAGGAAGAACTCGCCCTTGCCCCTGGCCGACGCCACTTCGTCGGCGGAATACGAGCTCACCAGCAACACCGTGCCCTCGTTGTAGCCGAGCGCCCAAGCAACGGCGATGCCCAGCAATGCCATCGCGACGAGCGGAGCGTTCTGACCTAGACCCAACAGACAGCTGACAAGACCTAGCCCTAGAGCAAGAGATACAAAGACCGTGTGAGAGCGTTTCTTGGAGTTGAGCAGTGGAATCAATGCCATAGGCAGGTACATGCCGAGCATGTGCAGTTGCATGGCCTGCATGCGCGTGCCGTCGGATTCGTGCAGCACATGTTCCATCACCAGCGGGGCGCCGGCCATGATCATGGTCATGGCGCAGCACACGGTGAATCCCAGGGCGATGCCGAGCAGAAAGCGCGGGCGGCGCAGAAGCTCAAGCAGGCCGACCTTCTGCGCCGAACCAACGGGCTGCCGCGTGTTTCCGATCTGCTGGTCTGCCGGGAACATCGCCACCGTCGCCAGGGCGAGTATGCCGAGGACGCTTACGATGAGATAGGAGCCTGCGTAGTGGACGGGGAACAGTCCCTCGGCCCACGTCGCCAGCAACGGGCCGACAATCGCGGCGATGACGCCTGCCGACAGCACCACGGACACGGCCCGGTCCTTCTTGCCGGGGTTGAGATCGGCCGCCGCGTAACGGTAGTAGTTGGAGGCCGCCTGATAGATGCCGACCGCGAACGTGCCGACGCACAGAAGCGGGAAATTGTGGAACCATACCGCGCAGAACGAGCTGATTCCGCCGCATATGGCGATGACCGCCCCGGCCTCGAACACATGCTTGTGTCCGATGCGGGCGATGAGGCGATTGACGAAGGTATTGGCGAACACCGTCCCCAACGCGATCAAGGCGATCGGTATCGTCGCCATCCACGCGAACGGGGCCAGCTCACTGCCCACGAGCGCAGTGACCGTTAGGTCAACGCTCATCGCAGCGAGACTCAGTCCCTGCGCAACAAACAAAACCCTAATGGCGCGCTGTTGACCACGCATCAGAAGCCTCCCCTCATGTCCGCAGGAATCACTATCTCATCAAAAGACCAAGTGATTGAGCAGGTGTCTACAAGATTAAAAAAAAAACGTTGGAATGATTGGATGGTCTCACCATTTGAGACAAGTGGAGCGGACGACGGGAGTCGAACCCGCCTCTAAAGCTTGGGAAGCTTTCATTCTACCGATGAACTACGTCCGCACGTGCGCTGCCAACACTCTTGGCGTATTGCACGAAGAGTCACTTTAGCATGACTTCTCTACCTGGAAAAGGCGTGTGCCGGAACTTGAACAATGCTCCACCACACGCCTTTGGTGTTATTCACATCTAGACAATGCCCGAATTGCCTTTCCGGGCCTATCTACGCCGAACGACTTTCAGCGTCAGCGCCGCACCAACAAGTACCAGTGTTACGGCCAACAATCCAGCCGTGTTCACACCTGTTGCACTCAAACGGTCAGCAGCATTGGCTTCCTGACTGGCGGAGGACTTGTCCGCGCCGGAATCGGAATCGTGCGAACCGCCTGGCTGATTAGCATCCTGGCCACCAGCGTCTGATCCACCGTCCCCGCCATTGCCGCCATTCCCGTCATCTCCGCTATTCGTTTCCTGCAATGCCTGCTGTGCTGAACGCAGGGCGACCGCAGCGGCATTGAGGTCGGCCGGGGCGGCACGGAAGTCTTCGGCCCGCACCAGCGCAGTGGTATAGGCATCGGCGAACGCAGACCACGTTGCATCGCTATAGTTTCCCTGGCCAGCTTCAACCACACGCTTAGCCGCAGTCAAGGCCTGGCGCACCGTTTGCTTGGCGGCCGGGCCGTCGCCCATCGCGTTGGTATATGATGCGGCAACTTCATCGTCAGAGAACACTTGGCTGGAGATGCGCGCAAGAGCAACGTACCCTTCCTTCATCTGGTATTCCGGAGCGCCAGAGCCGCTGGTATCCGCACCGATGAAGAAGTATTTTGCGCCGTTGGACGGAATCACCAAGCCGCTCTTAGCCGACGCCGAATCAACCTTCTCGCCGTTCAAATACAGCGTTACGGTGTTGCCATCGTATACGGCACTGGCGTGATACCAAGTATCGGGCTGAATAGCCACTGCTGGCTTGGCTCGGCCACTCCCGGCATTCAGCCAGAATTCCAGTTTGCCGTTCTCGACTTCAAAGCCGAATCCCGCATTTTGCTGATTGGAAAAGACACACTGGTCCTTCTGCACATCCGCAATCGTGAATACGACATCCGTGGTGAATCCGTTGGCGATGGCGTTGTAGTCCTCGTCTTCCATCGTGTACCGGTATCCACCATCTCCGCCACGCACATGCAGTACTTGCTGGCCGAGCTCGGCGTTATCCTCGATTGTGGAAACGCCACCCTGCTTAACGGACTGGTGAGCGTAGTAGTCATCGGCCGAGCCACTGCCAAAATCAACATCGAACATCGGGCTGGGAGCAGGGGCCTCATTGGTGGTCACACTTGTCTGGCCGCTGGCGATCACGGCACCGGCAGCCCCGTTCTCCTCTTCAAACGAGGTCAGCGCCTCGACCGTGGCTGTGTATTCCGTCTGCGGCGTCAGGCCTTTAACGGTAACGGACCACCTGCTTTTCTGGGTCGGCACGGCTCCAGCAGCCCCGACCCCAGCCTTGGCATAGTAATAATCGTTGAACACGGATTTGGATACCGTCTCGCCGCCGTTCTTAGGCGTCATCGTGATGCGATATGAGTGAATCATATTGTTGTTCGTGCCGTCAGCGGGCTTGGCTGCCGGGAAGGTGACAGCAGCACTGTTCCCGGTGGTCTTCGCAGTGTCAAAGCCTACCGACGCGCCGTCCGGGAACATGGCCGGGGTACTTGGACGATTCTTGCCATACACGTTAGCCTTGGCTCCATCGGCGGTAATGATCCATGGTTCGTCAGGATATATCCACGTGCCGGTTGCGAAATTCATCCTATGCACTTTCACCGTGCCGTCCCGATACACATCGACCAACAACCCCTGCGAGGCCAGCTCGGAATCGGCCGGCCGAGTGGCGGCAGTACCGGTAATAGGATCCACCTTGCCGCTTTCATTCTCGAAATAGGCGCCAATCGTACCGTCTTGGATGCTGGTGTATCCCAAGCTCTGATCAATTGAGCGCGCGTCTTCCAACGTGGCGTGGGAGTGTCCGGAAACCTGAATGATCTGAGGATACTGTTGCATGAGTTTCACCAGATCGTGGTCGGTACCGGCACCGTACTCGCCGTACCATTCGTTGGTCACATAGGCGGTATTCTGCACGCCGTGATGGGTCAGCACGAAAATCGGGCGGTTCGGATCGTAGTTCGCCCGAGAGGTGATGCGGTCAAGCGTAGTCTTCAGGAAATCGTAATCCGCCCGATAATCGTCATCCTCGTTCTGCGGTCCCATCGTGATGACATCGACGCCGTTGACTTCGACCAGTTTGTTCATATCTTGCCCGGTGTACTTCTTGAAACGTTGCGGCGAATCTGACACACCCGCATCAAGTGTTTCATGATTGCCCATAGCCAGAATGACCTGTTCGGAATCATCCGTGCCGGTGTTCAACGTATCCATCAAGGTCTGGTACTGGCCGACTTGACCGGAATCAGTAAGATCGCCGGAAAAACCGACCGCATCTACGCCCGATTGGCGGTAAGCGCTCAACGCATTCTTGAGCTTGTCTACAGCAGAACCATATTTGCCGCTGTCGCGCCCCACGTGAATATCACTGCCGAAACCGAATCGCGCCACGACATCCTTATCTCGCGGCAAATCCCATGTTGCAGACTGCTCGGCATGCGCGGACGGAGCTGCCAGAACGCTAGCTAGCACCATAACCACAGCTGACACCACAGGTACAGCGTAACGTCTTTTCATTGTTTTCTCCTTGTGTTCATGCTCATGCGCTCACGTGTTTCCATGGTTCAGCGACATCAGCGAGTACACGCTAGAAAACAGCGATTACAGTTGCCCGACAAAGACGTGGCTCACCCATGAACAACGAAAAAACAATGATGGAGACCTACGTAGGAGGCACTTAGCGAATAGTTCGTGTGGAGTAGGTGGGCGGAGCGATCGGCGTGCCGTTCATTTCGTTGGCCATCTGCATGAGACGCGCGATGCGGTCCTCGGTCGGCGGATGCGTGGAGAACAGGCGTGAGAAGCCGGCCATGGAGAACGGATTGGCGATCATCATCGCGGAAACGGACTGGGTGCCCGCGGTCTTGCGCATCGGCTCGGCCTGCGCGCCATAGGAGATCTTGTTCAGCGCCGAGGCGAGGGCTTCGGGGTCTCCGGTCAGCAGGCTGCCGTCCTCGTCGGCGTCGTATTCACGCGTGCGGGAGATGGCCATCTGAATCAGGGAGGCGGCGATCGGCGCGAGAATCATGCTCAACAACGCGCCGATCAGGCCGAGTCCGCCGGAATCGTTGCGATCATCGCTCCGGTTGTCGCCGAAGTACATCAGGGAGTAGCCCAGGTAGGAGATGACGGTGGCCATGGCGGAGGCGATGGCGGAGGTCAGGATGTCACGGTTGTACACGTGCATAAGTTCGTGGCCCAGCACACCACGCAGTTCACGGGCGTTGAGAATCTGCAGGATGCCTTGGGTGCAGCATACGGCCGCATGCCGTTCGTTGCGTCCGGTGGCGAAGGCGTTCGGACTCATGGTGGGGGCGATGTAGATGCGCGGCATGGGCTTGCCGGCCTTGGCGCTCAGTTCACGCACGATCTGGTAGATTTCCGGGGCTTCCTGTTCGCTGACTTCCCGCGCGCCCATGGAGGCGATGGCGAGTTTGTCGGAGAACCAGTAGGTGCCGAACGTGGTGACCAGTCCGATGACGATATAGACGCCCAACGTCTGCCTGCTGCCGCCCGTGGCCCACCAGATGAGCATGATGACGGCCCACATCAGGGTAAAGAGCAACGTCGTTTTCAGGCCGTTGAAGTGGCCGTGCACCCGTACTTTGGCATCCATACTGCACACACTAAAGTCGCAGGCTGAATGATTGCTGGATATGCGCCAAGCGCAATGTCGAATATTCGCCCGGTCCGCCCGGCCGCGCCCACACGGGGCGCGGGTACGGACGGGTGCCGGACGGCGCGGGCGAACCGTCAGGCGTGGGCGAGCTCGCGCATCTGCTCGGGATCGATGACCTTCTTGTGTTCGCGGCCTTCCTTGGCGCCCTCGGCACGCTCGAAGGCATCGACCTTCTTCCAGCCGGCGAAGTCGATCGGGCGAATGCCGCGCTCGGCCAGCAGTCGGTCGATGGATTCGGGGTCGCGGTCGGCTGCCACACGGCCACCTTCAGCGGCCTTGGCCAGATCCTCGAGCATGTTGGTCACGATGGCGAGCGCGTCGGACTTGGTGGAGCCGATCAGACCGACCGGGCCGCGCTTGGCCCAACCGGTGGCGTACAACCGTTCGCGCACGTCGCCGCCGTCGGCATCGGCGGTGATGCGGCCGTCGCCGTTGGCGTTGGCCAGGTGGGCACCATGTTCGTCGTAGGCGATGCCGGGGGCTTCAGCGGGCCGGTAGCCGATGGCATGGTAGACGGCCTCGACCGGGTAGTCCGTGAACTCGCCAGTGCGGCGCATCCTGCCATCGGCGCCGGTCTCGGTACGTTCCACGCGGATGGCCTTGACCTTGCCGTCCTCGCCGAGAATCTCGGTGGGGGCGGAGTTGAAGTGCACATAATACCTGCGGTCGGCCGGATTGCCTTCGAAGTCGACGTCGCCATCATCTTCCATGTCTTCGGCCATCTCGCGGATGGCGAACAGCTCCTCGACCATCTGGCGGGTGAGCTTGTCCTTGCCAGCCACCTCGATGGTCTCGTCGTCCAGGTCAAAGTCGTCTTCGTTGATGATGAGCTGCACGCCGGGCAACTTCTCCATCTCGCGCAGTTCCTGCACGCTGAACTTGGCCTGGGCCACGCCACGGCGGATGAACAGGTGGAGCACCTTGGCCTTGTTCTGGCCGATGCCCTCGTACACGTTGTCGGGAATGTCGGTCTTGGCCTTGAGGTCGTCGGCGTCGCGCATGAGCTCGCGGGCCACATCCATGGCCACGTTGCCGCCGCCGATCACGGCGACGTTCTCGGCCGTAAGCGGCCATTCGCGGGCACCGGTGGGGTAACCGTCGTACCATTCGACGAACTTGGCGGCGCCGTACACGCCTTCAAGGTCGGCGCCGGGCAGGTTCAGCGGCTTGTCCTTGACCGCGCCGGTGGCGAACAGCACGGCGTCGTAACGGGCCAGCAGTTCGTCAAGAGTCACGTCCTTGCCGAATTCCACATCGCAGTACAGGTGGATGTTCGGGTTGTCGAGCGTCTTCTCAAGCGCGGAGGCGATGAACTTGATGGACGGGTGGTCCGGGGCCACGCCGTAACGCACCAGCCCGAAAGGTACCGGCAGTTTTTCGAATAGGTCGATGCGCGCTTCGGCGCCAAGGCCGAGTCCCTCACCCAACTTCTTGAGCTGGCGCAGGAAGATGTCGGAGGAATAGACGCCGGCCGGCCCGGCGCCGATTACAGCAATACGGAGTTCAGTATTCACGGATTCAGTCACACGCTCTAGCCTAGCGCAAAGCCTTCCGTTGCGATAGGGATCATTCGTGGGGATGCGGGCGCATCTCGCCGCCCGGCCGGTTCGCCTCTTGGTCGTGTTCGCGCTTGAGCATGTCGATGATGCGTTCGACGCGCAACAGTGCGGCGGAGAGGTCATCGACCAGTTTCCGGGTCTCGTCAAGGAGCATGTCGACATGCTCCGAATCGGGATCGGGGGCGCCCAGACTCGTGTCATGTTCTTCACGTTCATCTTTGGCCCACCGTGCGGTGCATCGTTCGATTCGTTTCCTTCCGACGATCACGTTCGGCAGTCCCGCATCACGGAAGATGGCGGAGGGGCTTTTGCCGTTCAGGTATTCGCGCAGGAACCGTTTCTTGAACTCCGATGAGTAGATGATTCTGGTGGGCGTGACGGTATCGACCGCCCGCAGGCTCCGCAGGTATCTGATTTCAGAGTCGGTGAATTCCCTTGTCATCATTGCTTCTCTTCACACGCGACGGCATATGCGATAGAGGTGGGTTCCCATGATGGATGCATGGGAACCCACCTCGCGCCGGACGAACATCTCCCGAACAGGGCGCGATCGGGGAAGGTCCGTCACATCATTCAGGCGATGGCGCTCGTCTTGCGGGATTTGACGCCGACGGTCACGCCGGCACCGATCAGCAGGACCGCGACCACGGTGAACAGCATGGTGCCCGCGCCACCGGTGAGCGGCAGCTGGGTGATGCTCTTCACGTTCTCGACGGTCACTTCGGCGCCGTTGCCGTTCGAGACCAGCCCCCACCTGTCGCTGCCGGTGGCGCTATCGGCGTCGATCGCATAGGTCGGGCTTGCGGTCTGGGCGGCGCCGGTTCCCGTGAGGTTGGCCTTGATTTCGAAGCTGAAGGACACGCCCACGTTGGTGTAGCCGGTCGGGGCGGCGATCTCCTCGATGGTGTACTTGCCTTCGTCAAGGGCGGGGAACCTGACCTTGCCGTCCTGACCGGTGGCGAACACGCCGGAGGCGGTGCCGGCGGCGGTGGATTCCGGCTTCGCGGCCAATTCGCTCCAGGCGCCCTTGCCGTCCTGACCGGTGGTGTAGGCGAGGTACTTGCCGTCCGCCTTGTTCTGCTTGATGGCGAACTTGGCGCCTTCGAGCGTGGTGTTGGTGGTCTTATCCTTCTTGAGCAAGGTGTAGTCGAAGTTGAAGACCTTGACCGGGGTGCCCGGGACCTCCTGCTTGTTCTCGTTGTTGGTCGGATCGTTCGGATACTTGATCGCCGGCTTGTTGGCCGCGCCGGCGTTGCCGGTACTGCCGGTCACGGTGGCCTTGTATTCGACGGTCACGGTCTTGCCGACCAGATCGGCGTCCGTGAACGTGGACTCGGGCTTGGGCGCCGAGGTGCCGAAGAAACCGTTGGCGGTGATGTACTTGCTCAGGTCGATGGTGAAGGTCTTCGACGTGGCGTCGAAACCGGTGACCGTGTAGTCCTTGTCGGCAGTCAGCACCTGGCCACCGACCTTGACGGTCAGGGTGCCGGGCTTATAGGACAGCGGCGCGTTCGCGTCGAACGTATCGGACACGGTGAACTGGTAGCCCTGGACCTTGTACCCCACGTAGTTCGGGATCGCGGTCGTGATCGTATAGGAGGCGTCCTGTCCGGCCGCGACGGTCTGGTCGGCGACGGTCTTGCTGACCGATGCGGTCTGGTTCTTCATGGCGATCCGGCCGGTGGACACCTGTTTGCCGTTGATGGTCAGCGGCGTGCCGGCGAGAATCGGCAGCGACCTGCTGCTTGCGTCGGTCACGGCCTGGTCCACGATCAGCCACAGGCCCGGGCTGGTCAATGTGAATGTGGCGGTCGTGCCGTTGATGACCGGAGTGAAGGCGCTCTTCGCTTGAGGTGCGAGTGCATCGGCAAGGCCGCGGGTGGTGCCGTCTCCGAGCCACGGGCTCGCGCCGGACTGGTCGAGCTTGGGGTCGTTTTGCTGCTGCGCCCAGGCGAGCGGGTCGCCGTCCGTCTCGGCGTAGTGGCTCGTGGCGGTGAGATACTTGACGACTTCCGCCTTCACGTCATCCTCGGTCCTGAGGGTGACGCTCTGGTTCGGCTCGGTGCCGTACACGTCGTAGGACGCGATTTTCACGGCCTTGAACGTGTGACCGGTCAGCTGCCCGGCGGTCTGGGCATTGAGCGTGATGGTCGCGTCGCCGGTGGTGACGGTCTGGGCGTCGGCGCTGGCCACGGCGACGGTGCCCAGGCTCGCGGCGGTGGCGATGGCAGCCACCATCGCCATGATGTTCTTGAGCCTCATGGAACTCTCCTTCTTGTCATGGAACCGCCCGGTCTGCTGGCCGAACGGGCCGCGCGCCGTGACATACGGGACACGCGAAATCCTGTTGCTATGATCTGTGACGATCAGGCCAGTCGGCGCCTATGCTTACGCCGTTATGGGTATGAACGACCGGAATGGGCGGGGCGGCATCGCCTCCGTCTACGACATGCGGATGAACGCGAGGCCTATTCCCCGCGTCTGCGGCTCCAATGCGATACCCCCCCCCCGAGGAGATTTCCCCGTCGGTTCATCGGCGTTCTCATTTCGAGACCCTTCCATGGGCATGAACGATCATCACGCCGGAGCTGTGCCGGGACACCTCAATCGGGCGTTGCAGTATCAGGGGCGCGCCCAGCAGGGCAAGGGCATACATCATCAGCACGGGGGCGGGCAGGGGACACAGCCCATTGCCCATCGAAGTGGACGTCTGGGCCGGGATATCGGCACGCAGGGCGGAGACGAGCAGCCGGTGCGTGTTCACGCCATACGGCGTGCACGTCATCAAAGTGACGCGATCCTCGCCTGTGACGATTCTGAGTTTCGACACATCGGACGGTTCGATCACGCTGATACGGTCGATCCTGTATCCGAGGGTTTTCCCCATCACCGTGATACGGAAAACGTCGCCCGGCTTCAATTCGTCGAGACGGGTGAACATCAGTGCTTTGACCAAACCCCTGTGACCGGTGATGACCGTATGCGTATCGGCGCCGCCGACCGGCAAGCTGCTGCCGTACAGGTGTCCCGCTCCGAGTTCGAGAACGGATTCCGAGGTGCCGTGGTAGATGGGAAGGTTCACGCCGATTTTCGGAATGACGATCGAGCCCATGACCCCATCGCCGGTATCGAGCTCCGACTCGTATGCCTTGTCGGAAACCGATCCGGTGGAATCGGTGAATGGGTCGCGCGTCTCGCCGAAGATGTACTGGCCGCGGGCGGCAAGGGCGCGATTGTACGCACGGGCCTCCTTGAGCTTGCCCTCCGTCCGCCGGTTCGACCAGCCGGAGACTTCACGCTCCGAACGCATGACGACGCTGGACTGGGCCGCGGCGGCCCTTGCCTGCAACACGGACGGCATGGCAATCGCCCCCAATCCCAACACCACCAGCACAATGGTCGTAACGGAGAGCAGCTTTCTTCTCATCAGCAGACGGCGTCTGGCCTTCCAGGAAGCGCGAATCACATCGATTCCCAGAACTGCCCACCACTCCTGACCAGCACTCCCGGAAAGCCCCATCCGCGACCTCCAAGGTAATTCATGCCGCTCCTTCGTTTGGGAAACATTATATTGGTCGGAGAGCCGAACAACCGGGCCATGGTTCATCTCATGGATGCGCGGACCCCCTTCCCCACATCCGCATGATCATCGCGGCGTTCGGTGTTCACTCATTCGCCCGGGGAGCACCCCCCCCCCGAGAACCCCCCCCCGAGAACCCATTATTCGACACGCCGTGCGCGAGTGTTCGGTTATCTACCGCAGCAATTGCGCGACTTCGGCAAGGAACCCGAAGGCGTCGTCCCCACGATCGGTGAGCAGACGCACCGCGATCCCCTCGTTCTGGCGGCTCACGCCGATCTCGCCTCTCGGCCCACGATCGTGCGCCAGTGCACGAATCCGTTCGACGAGCTCGTCCTCCGCCGTCATCTGCGTCCGCCTTGATTCCCGGCGGGGAACGTGCAGATAGGCCATGCCGCAGTGGGTGAACACCCGCCACATGGCCGTATCCGTATACGTGAAGCGGTCCGGTTCAAGCAGCAGGCGGTCGGCGAAGACCAGACGCGGGGCGGATTCCTCCCCGTCGCCACGGGGGCGAGACCGGGGACCGCCCTCCTCGCTCGCCTCGTCCACATAGACGCGAGTGGAGCTGCTGAACCGCCGCATTTTCCACCGCTCCCCCATGCCCACGCGACCACAGGTGACCACATCCGCATACATGAATGACGATTGCGCACCGATATGGGCGTTCGTGACGTTCGAGAACACCGAGTGTGCGAACGGGATGACCGGAAACGGCAGGAACACGGCTTTCGCATTGTCCAGCACCGTCAGGTCGATGGTTCGTTTCGCCTCGCCGTCAGCCGTGTCGAGTACTTTCTCGTAGCTCTGCGTGCGCATCGTCGTATCGGTATCGGCTCCGAACGTGCAATCGATATGCGCCACATCGCCGCCGAGGAAACCGGGGGATGCGAGCATGACCATGCAATCCGTGTGCGCGCCGTCATGAAACGGCGTCATCAGCTTGAATGGCGCCTCGAAATACAGGTCGTCCACTTTGGTGCGCCCATGACGGAACGCCGTGGACATGCGGAATGTGCTTTCCGGCATACGCCCCTCTTACGGTCGTGCGGTGCGTGGTCGTGCGATGGCGTGATTCATGCCGTCACCGCATGTCCTCGAACAAGACCGATTTCCTGATCCATGCGATGACGTCGTCCACGCCTTTGTCGTTCATCAGATCGGTGAAGAGGTACGGTCGGCCGTTACGCATCCTCTCGGAATCGCGCGCCATCACATTCAGATCGGCGTGCACCAGATCCGCGATATCGGTCTTGTTGATGACCAGCAGATCGGAACGCGTCACGCCCGGCCCTCCCTTGCGGGGGATCTTGTCTCCCTCATCGGTGGCGATCACATAGATCGTCGCATCCGCCAGATCGGGGCTGAACGTCGCGGACAGATTGTCCCCGCCGGATTCCACGAAGATGATGTCCACGTCCGGGTGAGACATGGCCATCGCCTCGCACGCCTCCAGATTCATCGAGCAGTCCTCGCGAATGGCGGTGTGCGGGCATCCCCCGGTCTCCACGCCCACGATCCGGTCCTCGGGTAGGCGCGAATTGGCGATCAGGAATTCGGCGTCTTCCTTCGTGTAGATGTCGTTCGTCACGACGCATATCGAATAATCGTCGGCCATCTTGCGGGTCAGCCGCTCGATCAGAGCGGTCTTGCCGGAGCCAACGGGTCCCGCCACGCCGATTCTCACATAACTCATGATGTTCCTTTCTTTCAACACTGTGGTATCGTGTTCCGTCTGCTCAGCTCATGTACAACCGTGAGTACAACGTTTCGTGCTGCATGGCCGCGATATCGATGTACGCCCCGGACACACCCAGGTCATCGGGAGTGAGCGTGAGCGCCAGATCGACCGCGGCGACGATTTCGGGAAACGCACGACTGAGCGCCACCTGCCCTGCATATTGGCTGATCGGCACGGCTTTGACCGCGCAGACGGTGAGTGCGCTGAGCAGCGAGTAGCAATAGGTGACGGCCGCATCCCGCAGCGACGCCGCCTTGTCGGCGGCATACAGACCCATGACTATCGAGTGCATGCCGAAACAGGTTCCCGAATCCACGAGTCGCTTGTACCGGTCGACGTGTGGAATGGTGCGCGGACGGGCGGCGCCTCCTCGTTTGGACGCCTCCCCGCGGTCGACGCCATGCCCGCGCCTTGAATCGACGGGCTGCAACGGTTGGGCCTCCATCTGATCGACGAGTTTGATCATGCGCATGCACATGCGGTTCTGCCCCTCACGAATCTCCCTCGCCGACTGCAGGGCCACGCACAATGCGTCGAGCTCGGCGAGTCCGTTCACGAAACCGGCGTCATCGGGGTCGCGGCCCGCGGCCATCTTGCCCGCGATCACCATCTGCCCGATTTCGCGGTATGCGGCAACCTCCACATAGTCTTTCAGATATTGCTCGAAATCAGCCGAGGACCGCAGCAGGTCGCGTTGCACGAAGGTCTCCATGCCGTTCGACAAGGCGAATGCGCCGACGGGAAAAACACTGTCGCACACCTGCAGCATCGCGAGATGACGCAGGGCGCATTCATCAGCCGGGGAGCCGGCATGGGGCATCGTGTGTTCCTTCATGTGTACGGACGGCATCAGTGCATATGCCAGGTTTGGCCGTGATCGTGCGAATGCATGCCGTCGGCGCGATGCAATACGCCGTTGACTTCGTATTCGCTGTTCTCGTGGTGATGTTCGCCGATGGCATGGGCGTGGGGCTCATGCCGTTCGGCCTCCTGCTCTTCTTCGGCCAGATCGCCGGTGGTTTTGTTCGTGCCAGGAACGATGGTGCCGGCGCCGGCATGCGCTTTGACGATGAGGAATCCGTCGAATCCGCCCTCGATGACGCGCGGATCGAATCCGATCTTCTTCGTGTATTCCATGGTCGGATGGTCGTATGGCACCAGCACGCGGTCATCCTCCACCTTCAGGCTGAGATGGCGGTTGCCCAGTTCGAAGCACAGACGCCCCATCTCCTTCATGGAATGCACCGGAATCTCGATGAGCTGCGCGGTGCGGATACGGGCGAAATAGCGTTTGTCGGCGGTTTCGGCGAGCACATCGCCGTCTGCGATGGTGGCGCCGACCGCGACGCCGAACTCGGTGCCGTCGGCGGCGACTTTGCGCATGCGCTTCTTATCGGCCTCGAACCATTCGAATTCGATTGGAACGTTCAGCTTGCCGTCGGAGAATGTGTCCGAAATGATGTTGCCGGAGATGCGGTTGGCGATCATGAGCCTGCTGCCGCCTTTCGTTTGCATTGCCTATGATGGTCACGCAGAACGCTAGACGCTGAAAAGGGCGGGCATGTAAACACGGGGAAACAATTCGGCAACGAGGCCCTCCTTTCCGGTGTGCGGGTGCCCGCGTCCTCACGCATGGCGACGCGGGCACCCGTTCTTCGACGCCTAGAACAGGAAGTACCGCTGCGCCAACGGCAGTTCCGCCGCCGGTTCGCTGTGGATCGGCTCGCCGTCGACGCTCACTTGGAACGTCTCGGGGTTGACCTGAATATCCGCGATGGTGTCATTGAACTTCAGATCCTTCTTACCGATGCCACGGCAGTGGCGCACCGGAAGCACCTGCCGTTCGAGACCGAGCCGGCCGGCGATGTCGTCGTCATGGGCGGCCTGCGAGACGAATGTGGCGCATGAGGAGCCCAAGGCCTTGCCCATCGCGCCGAACATGTCGCGGTACAGCACCGGCTCGGGAGTAGGTATGGACGCATTCGCGTCGCCCATACGCGCATGGAGGATCGATCCTCCCTTGATGATCATCTCCGGTTTGGCGCCGAACAGCGCCGGCTGCCAAAGCACCAGATCGGCCATTTTCCCGACTTCGACGGAACCGACGTAGTCGGAGATGCCGTGCGTGATGGCCGGATTGATGGTGTATTTCGACACGTACCGCTTCACACGGAAATTGTCGTTGCGGTTGTCGTCGTGCGCATCCTCGGGGAGCGGGCCGCGTTGCTTTTTCATCTTGTCGGCCGTCTGCCAGGTACGGGTGATGACCTCACCGACCCGTCCCATGGCCTGCGAGTCCGAACTCATCATGGAGATCAGCCCAAGGTCATGAAGCACATCCTCGGCCCCGATGGTCTCGGGGCGAATGCGCGAATCGGCGAAGGCGATGTCTTCCGGCACATTGCGGTCAAGATGATGCGTGACCATCATCATGTCGAGATGTTCATCGATGGTGTTACGGGTGAACGGCATGGTCGGGTTCGTGGAGCTCGGGAGCACGTTGGGGAAACTGGCCGCGCGGATGATGTCGGGCGCGTGGCCGCCGCCCGCCCCTTCGGTGTGATAGGTGTGGATGGTCCGGCCCTTGAATGCGGCGATGGTGTCTTCGACGCATCCTCCCTCATTCAGGGTGTCCGTATGGATGGCCACCTGCACATCCATGTCGTCGGCGACACCGAGGCATGTGTCGATGACGGCCGGGGTCGCGCCCCAATCCTCGTGGATCTTCAATCCGGCCGCTCCCGCACGAATCTGCTCGCGCAATGGTTCCGGCGACGACCCGTTGCCTTTGCCCAGATACGCGACGTTCACCGGCATGGCTTCGGCGGCTTCGATCATGCGGGCGATGTGGAACGCGCCCGGCGAGCATGTGGTGGCGTTGGTGCCGTCAGCCGGCCCGGTGCCGCCGCCGACCATGGTGGTGACGCCGCCGGCAAGAGCCGTGCGGACTTGTTGCGGCGCGATGAAGTGAATATGGGTGTCGATGCCGCCGGCGGTGAGGATGAGCCCTTCACCGGCGATTGCCTCCGTGCACGCGCCGACTGCAAGACCCGGGGTCACCCCGTCCATGGTCTGCGGGTTGCCGGCCTTGCCGATTGCGCTGATCTTCCCATTCTTGATGCCGATATCCGCTTTGTAGATGCCGGTGTAATCGACGACGAGCGCGTTGGTGATGACCGTGTCCGGCGATTCGGAGTCCTTCTGTACGGATGACTGCCCCATGCCGTCCCGGAAGGATTTTCCGCCGCCGAATTTCAATTCGTCGCCATAACGCGCGTAATCCTTCTCGACCTCGATCAGCAGACCCGTATCTCCCAAGCGCACCCGATCGCCGGTGGTCGGCCCGAACATGCCCGCATAGTCGCTTCTGGTGATGGTTCTCATGTTCAGTCCTCCGTTTCCTCATCGAAGCCGAGGAAGCCCTGCTCCTTGGCTCTGGCGAACGCCGCCTCGCGCACCTTGGGATCGTCGAGCCTTCCTTCGGTCAGCGCGTTGAAGCCGTGCATTTCACGGCTGCCCCTGAAATCGACGAGTTCGACCCTGTGGGATTCACCGGGTTCGAAGCGCACGGCGGTGCCGGCCGCGATGTCAAGATGCTTCCCGTATGCGGCCTTGCGATCGAATCTCAGATACTTGTTGACCTCGAAGAAGTGGAAGTGGGAACCGACCTGAATCGGGCGATCCGCGGTATTGGTCACATCAAGCGCGATGGGCTCGCTGTCTGGATTGAGCTCGATATCGTCATCGGCGAGAATATATTCACCTGGCTTGAGCGCTTCGGTCGTCTCGATGGGGTCATGGATGGAGACCAGTTTGGTGCCGTCCGGGAAGGTGGCCTCCACCTCCACTTCGGAGATCATCTCGGCGACACCGGGCATGACGTCATCCGCGGATACGATGGTGCGCCCATAGTGCATGAGCTCCGCCACGGTCCTGCCTTCGCGGGCGCGTTCCATCACCTCCGAACTGATGAGCGCTATCGCCTCGGCGTAGTTGAGCTTCACTCCCCTGCCCCTTCGCTCCTTGGCCAACTCCCCCGCCAGATGGAGGAGCAGCTTATCGGTTTCCCTTGGCGTCAGTCTCATATTCGACCCCTTGTCGTTGATTGCCTCACAGTGTTGCCGTTGCGCGTGCGCGGGAGGATTCCCCTCGCCCGCACGCCGATGATGCCGCGGATCGCGTGGCGGCGATGGTCACGCCCAATGCTGCTCGACCTTGCCGTATTTCCAGATCAGCACCGAGACGAGCCAGAAACCGATGAACAGCACGACCATCGCATAACCGAGGTAATTGAAGTCGATTCCCTGCACCCAGTTCCAGAATCCGCTCCGAAGATTCATGGCCGTGGCGATGACCTGCAACAGTTCGACCACGCCGATCATCACCGCGGCAAGCACCGAAGCGGAGGTGATGGTCAGGTTGTAGTAGACCTTGCGCACCGGCGTGTCGAAGGCCCACTCGTATGCGCTGGACATCATCACCGAATCCGTGGTGTCCATGAGATTCATGCCCGCAGCGAACAGTATCGGAAGGCAAAGCGTGCCGTACAGCGGGATGTTCGACTGCGTGGCGCCGGCCGACATGGCCAGCAACGCGACTTCGGTGGCGGTGTCGAATCCGAGTCCGAAGAGCAACCCTATCGGATACACATGCCAGCTTCTGGTCACGAAGGCGAAAAGCCTGCCGAAGATTCTGTTGATGAAACCTCGCGAGTCGAGCATCGCGCTGAACGCGTTGTCGTCGTAATCCTTGCGATGGCCTTTCATGGAGCGGAAGACCCGGACCATGTCCACAAGCACGACCGCGTTGAACACCGCGGTGAGAATCAGGAACATTCCGGAAACCGTGGCGCCGACGTATCCGCCGATCTGCTGGAACGCAGCCATATGCGCCTGAGCCCACTTGGACGACAATCCCAGAAGCAGCGCCATGAGGAACACGATGGTCGAATGACCCAAAGAGAAGAAGAATCCGACGCCGTTCGGGTTTCTTTTCAGCTGGATAAGCTTGCGCACGGTATTGTCGATCGCCGCGATGTGATCCGCATCGAACGCGTGGCGCAAACCCAACGTGTAGGCGAGCATTCCCAGCCCAAACAGCACGGGAGCCGTTCCGGCCGCCATGAGCAGCATGCCGATGCCCAGAATATGCAGCATCGCCGTTCCCATATAGTACGGCAATCCCGCCTTCACGATTCGTCGCAGACCTTTCACCAACACTCTCCTTGCAGGTCACGGGAACCGGAATCGGGCACCGCGCGCCGACCCGTCCATCCGTGAATCCGTTATGGGCGCAACCATAGGGACCGCGTATTACGTCACGGCTACAACCATGTTTCCGCGAATCACGGCCGAAGCCGCGGGCGGGACTGCCGGGCCCGTGGAGCGGCCGGCATCCCCGCCCGACTGCGACCGGCACGTCAGACGCGCATGGCGTCCTTCGCCTCCCCGACCGCGCCGGCGCCGCCATCTCCGGCGCCGATGAACCGGCCTGCGGCGAGAACATAGTAGCGATCCGCACGTTCGACCGCGAATTGCACTTTCTGTTCGACGAGCATCACGGCGATGCCCTTGTCTTCGGCCATCGAACGGATGGACCGTTGGATCTCCGCCACGATATTCGGCTGGATGCCTTCCGTGGGCTCGTCCAGGATCATCAGTTTCGGTCTGGTGATCAACGCCCTGGCAATGGATAGCTGCTGGCGCTGGCCGCCGGAGAGAAGACCGGCACGACGGTCGGCGAACTCCCTCAGCACGGGGAACGCCTCCATCGCTTCGTCATACCGGCTCTGCGCTTCGGCGCCGTAACGGTCGGCTACCACGCGCAGATTCTCGTCCACGGTCATTTGCCCAAAGGATTGCTGGCCTTGCGGAACAAACGCCATGCCCATGCGGATGCGTTTGTTCGGCGCGACGCGAGTGACATCCACGCCATCGAAGGTGATCGATCCACCGGTCGCCGGGAGCAGACCGACCACCGATTTCAACAGGGTGGTCTTCCCGGCGCCGTTGTTGCCGACGATGCTCACCCACTCACCGGGGCGGACGGACACGTCGATGTCGTTGACCACGGACACCTTGCCATAGCCTGTGCTTAACCCCCTGATCTCCAACATGTTCTCTGCCATCATCGATCTTCTCCTCCGCCAAGGTAGATTCTGACCACTTCCTCGTTGTTCTGGATGTCCTCGACGCTGCCTTCGGCGAGGATCCGCCCCTGATTGAGCACGGTGACCGAGTCGGCGAACTGACGCATGAAATCCATATCGTGTTCGACGATGACGACCGTGCGATTGCGGCTGATGCGCGTGAGCAGTTCACCGGTGGCCTGACGTTCCGCCGGCGTCATGCCGGCGACCGGTTCATCGAGGAGAAGCAGACGCGCGTCCTGCACGAGCAGCATGCCGATCTCCAGCCACTGCTTCTTGCCGTGCGGCAGAATACCCGCCGTCTTATCCGCATCGCCGACGAGACCGCACACTTCCATGATGCTCTGGATGTTGCGCGACGCTCCCTCGGTTCTTCTGAATAATTCCGACATCTTCTTGTGCAGGCCTTCGGCGAGCTGCAGATTCTGCAGCACGGACAGCTCTTCCACGACGGAGGCCGTCTGGAAGGTGCGGCCGACCCCCAGCCGGACGATATCGTTCGGCTTGCGTCCGATAAGCTCCTCCCCTCCGAACATGGCCGAGCCTGTGGCCGGCACCAGTCCGGTGATGGCATCGATGATCGTGGTTTTCCCGGCGCCGTTCGGACCGATCAGGAACCTCAGATCACCGTGCATGACGGTCAGGTCGATATCCTTGACCGCCACGAACCCGTCGAATTCGACATGCAATCCACGAATTTCGAGGTAGTCGTTCCATTGGCCGCCCTGGGCGTCCAAAGTCGCGAGCTGGCTCGCAAGCTCCTGGCGCTCCCTGGCGATCTCGGCCTTCATCCTGGCGGCCTCATCGCGGAAGCGTCTGGCTTCATCGCGCATCCTGCGCATCTCATCGCGCAGCTGATCCAGCTCGGCGCCCTCGGTCTTGTTTTCGTCGCTCATGCGTTCACCGCCTTTGTGGTCGTTGCCGCCTCGTTCGGCACCGTGGCCTTCACGCCATCATGGCCGAGCCTTCCGGCCAGCCATGGACGGAAGTTCCTGATCTGGCCAAGGCCCATCGGGGCGAAGGCGATGACCAGGATGAAGATCGCGCCTTCGACGTACGTCCAAACGGACGGGCAGGCCTCGGAGAGCTGCGTTTCGGCGAATCGAATGATCAGCGTGCCGATGACCGGACCGAGCAAGGTGCTTCTTCCCCCGATCACCACGCCGGCAAGCATCATGATGGATGGAATCACATCGATGTCGGAGGGGGAGATGATGCCGACGACCGGTACGAACATGGCGCCGCCGATGCCCGCGAACACGGCCGCGAGGGAGAACGTGAACACTTTGATGGAAGCGGGATTGTAGCCGAGGAACTTCATGCGGTTCTCCTGATCCCGCACGCCGATGATGAGCTCGCCCATGAATGAATGACGAATCCAATCGGCGATGAGCACCATGCCCAGCACGCAGAACGCGCAAATGTAGTAGATCATCCTTTTGTTGGCCGGGTCGGTCAAATCGTAGCCGAAGAAACCGGAGAAGTCGTTCAGGCCATTGGTGCCGCCCGTGGTCTTGGACTGGCCGACAAGCAGCACGGCGAACGCGGCGACCAACGCTTGGGAAAGGATCGCGAAGTAGGCACCACGCACGCCTCTTCCGAACACGGCCCAACCGAGGGCCGCCGCAACGGCGCCCGGCACCACGGCGACGCCGATGATGGTGACGACCGGATTGCGGAAAAGTTCCCAGAATCCGGGAAGTCTGTCGATGCCGTACTGCGCCATGAAGTCGGGAACCGCGTTTGGACCGAGTTCTTCGATCTTCAGGTGGATGGCCATCACATAGGCGCCGAGTCCGAAGAACAGTCCCTGGCCCAAGGTCAGCATGCCTCCCTGCCCCCATGCCAGGCCAATGCCGACCGCGACCATCGCGTAACACAGATATTTGGACAACAGCCCCAGACTGTACGCGCTCATGACCGTCGGCGCGAGGATGATCAACGCGACGGCGGCGATGGAACCGATCCATGAACGGTACTTGGTGACGAATGCGGCAACAGATCCCATAACATGCACTCCCTTCTTGCCTTATGCCAGATTCCTGGAACGGACCGCGACCAGACCTTGAGGACGGAACTGCAGGAAGATCACCACGATCAGGAAAATGGACATCTGCGCGATGGACGACGAGGTCGGCAACTCGATCGCGGACTGGCACAGGCCAAGCGCGAAGGATGCGATGACGGCGCCCTTGAGCTGTCCGACGCCTCCGGCGACGACCACAAGGAATGCCTGCACGATGAACGAGGTACCGAAGTTATAGCTGATGGAGTTGAGCAGGCTCAAAGCCACACCGGCGATACCGGCGATACCGGATCCGATGAAGAAGGTCAGGTGATCCACCGTTGCGGTGGAGATTCCGGAGACCTCGGCAAGATCGCGGTTTTCGGCGGTCGCACGGATACGGCGTCCCAGCGGCGTGAACTTCAGCACCGCGTACAATGCGGCCACGCACACCACCGACACCACGAAGATGAACAGCCTCGATGCCGGGAAATCGTACCCGAACAACGTGACCGGCTCGGTCAGCGCTTCCGGCGCTTGGGCATAGACGCCCGTGGAGCCGAAGATGTCTCGCGCCACCTGCTGCAGCACCAGCGAAACGCCGAATGTGACCAGCAACGTGTCCAAAGGACGGGTGCGCATACGCGAAAGCAGCAGCACGTCCAGCAGCAGGCCGAGCAGACCCGCGACCACGAAACCGGCGACCAGCGCGAGGCCCAGTGCAAGCGTCTTGCTGGCGAAGACCGTGCTCATGACATACGCCGTGTACGCACCGGCCATCATGAATTCGCCATGCGCGTTGTTGATCACGCCCATCTGCCCGAAGGTCAACGACAGACCGAGCGCCGCCAGAAGCAGTATCGAGCCATTGGACAATCCCGCGACCAGCTGCGGTACAAGCATGTTCATCCCTCTATCTCCTTTTATTCACTTGGACGAATCCGAACCCGGGCTCTGCAGGCTCCCGGCCCACGCATACGCCTTGAGATACGAATCGGGCCTGCTGGGACCATATCGAGCCGCTTGGCAGTCCCTCGACAATCCGCGGTGCAAGCATGTTCATCCCTCCTTCTCCCTTCACTCACTTGGACGAATCCGAACCCGGGCTCTGCAGGCTCCCGGCCCACGCATACGCCTTGAGATACGGATCGGGCTTGATGGGGCCATCGGACTTCCACACGGTGTGGATCAGGCGATCATCGCCGATCCGGCCGATATACGACGTCTTGTAGATGTGGTGGTTTTCGCCATCGACGGTGACCTTGCCTTCGGGGGCATCGAACGTGATGCCGTCGGCGGCGCGTTTGACGTCATCCACGGCGAAACTCTTCGCCTTCTCGACCATTTCCTTCCACAGGTACACGGAGGTGTAGGCGGATTCCATCGGGTCCGAGGTCGGTCTGTCATGCCCGTACCTGGCTTTGAAATCCTTCACGAAGGTCCTGTTTTCCTCGTCGCCCAAAGTCTGGTAGTAGTTCCATGCGGTCAACTGGCCTTTGACGTTGTCCGAGCCGATCGAGGCGACTTCTTCTTCCGCGATGGACATGGAGATGACGGGAAGACTGTCCGTCTGCAGACCCGACGCCTTGTATTCCTTGAAGAACGCGACGTTGGAATCACCGTTCAGCGTGTTGACCACGGCGTCAGCCCCCGAGGCCTTGAGCTTATTGACGATGGTGCTGAAGTCCGTGGCACCCATCGGCGTGTATTCCTCTCCGACGATCTGCATGCCATTGTGTTTCGCATAGGCGCGCACGATGCGGTTCGCGGTTTGGGGGAACACATAATCGGATCCCACAAGGAACAGCCTTCTGCGGCCTTGCTCCTTGAGATAGTCGAGAGCGGGAACGATCTGCTGGTTCGGCGCCGCACCCGTATAGAAGATATTGGGGCTGGCCTCCATGCCTTCATACTGCAGCGGATAGAACAGCAGCGCGTCGTCCGCTTCGAACACCGGCTTCATGGCTTTGCGGGACGCGGAAGTCCATCCGCCGAACACCGCCGCCACGCAGTTCTTTTCAATCAGGGTCTTGGCTTTCTCCGCGAACACCGCCGGTTCGGACTTGCCGTCCTGTTGCACGACTTCCAATTTCTTGCCGAGCACACCACCCTTGGCGTTGATCTCATCGACCGCCATATGCAGCGAATCGGACACGGTCTTCTCGGAGAGGGCCATGGTGCCGCTCAGCGAGTTCACGAAACCGATGGCGATGCTCTTTGCGCTGGTATCCACACAGCTTTGCGCGGAAGTGCCGGAGCCATCGGATTCCATGGCCTTTCTGTCGGCCACGGTGCGGCCCCAGCCACAGCCGCTGGTCAAGGCGACCACCGCGGCGAGCACCATAGCGGCCGCGACCGGTCGCATCATTCCCAACTTCGCCATACGCTTGTTCCTCTCTCGCACGACGCCCAAGCAGTTACATGCCCATTTATCCCAACCCCTTTCGCGCGTCGTGTTGCCCTTGTGTTTCCAAAACGTCTCACGTATGACGTCTTCGTTAACGAGACGCCGAAAACCCTGTGTTCACAAGGGAATATACGGGGATGGATTTCGCCCGGATGCCGACGGGCGCGGTTCCGCGCTTCGAGACGGGCGGCATCGGCATCGCCCGGAACGGGCCTTACGGCATGAACGCAAGAAGAGCGACGACAAAAAACAAGCCGGCCGCCGCACCGATATGCGATCGGTGCGACGGCCGGCTCCATGTCGCGGTACGCGGCGGGCCGTGTCCCCTAATCTCGATCGATCAGGGCGGTGAGGGCCCAGAGGATGCTCACCACGTCGATGGCCTCCTGGAGGAACGCGCCGACGACGACCGGAATGAGATCGAACGCGGCGACTATCATGCCGATCACGGCGAGCGCAAGACCGACGATAACGGCTTGCAGCATCACACGCTTGGTGCGGCGGGCGATGGCGATGGCGCGCGGCACGGCCGCGATGTCATCGGTCATGACGACCACCTGGGCGCTTTCAGAGGCGGCGGTGGAGGTGCCGTCGGTCATGGCCACGCCGATGTCGGCGACGGCGAGCACCGGGGCGTCGTTCACGCCGTCACCGACCATCATCGTGACGGCGTTGCCGTCTTCCGCGGCGGACTTGACGGCGGCGACCTTGTCTTCGGGGAAGAGTTCGGCGTGGACCTCGTCAATGCCGACCTCGTTCGCGATGATGTCGGCCGAGGCGCGCTTGTCGCCGGTGAGCATGGCGAGTCTGGCGACGCCCAGCGCATGCAGTTTGGCGAGCGCCGTCCTGGCATTGGCGCGCGGCACATCACGCAGCACGATGCGTGCGATCAATCGGCCGTCGATGGACACGTAGGACGCCATCTCGTCCGGCTGCAGCAGGCCGAAGCGCGTGAGGATATCCTCTTCCGTTCCACCGGCAGCCTCCGTTCCGGGCCGCAGGTCGTGACGCGGGCCAGTGGGGTCGGCGTTGCCGGCCGTCAGGAATCCGTCCTTCCCGGCGGCGGCGAAAGACAGCCGGCCCACACGCACCACGTGCCCGTTCACTTCGCCGGAAACGCCTTTGCCGGCTTCCTCGTTGATGTCCTTGACGACCGGATGCTCGCGGCCGACGCCGAACCAGACGGCGTCCGACTCGGGGCATGGCCGCCCGTCGTTCTCGGACTGCCGGCGCAGTCTGGCCATCGCCTCCGTTCCGGCCTTGGCGATGCCTTTGGACAGGATATGCACCGAATAGCTTTCCACCACGCCGGCCATCATCAGCACATGGTCCCCGTCGAGCTGGGCCGCCGCGCCGGGCAACATCTCGACGCGCACCACCTGAGGCTGCTTGACGGTGAGCGTACCGGTTTTGTCGAAGAACACCTGCGTGACGCGGCCGAGGTTTTCCAGCACGTCCTGTGCTTTGATAAGCACGCCGGCTGCGGCGAGGCGTCCGGTTCCGGCGATGTATGCCACCGGTGCGGCGATGAGCAGCGGGCAGGGCGTGGCCAACACCAGCACCTGGGCGAATCGCGTCGGCACCCCGGACACCGCCCATGCGACGCCGGCAATCACCAACGAAAGCACGGTGAAGGGCACGGCCAAGCGGTCAGCGGTTTTCACCACGGCTGGCCGCGATTCCTGCGCGGACGCCACGAGCTCGAGGATGCGCTGGTACTGCGAATCGGCGGCCACTTGGGTGGCACGCATGGTCAATGCAGTCGAGCCGTTCACCGCGCCGGACATCACGCGGGCACCGGCGAACACTTCACGCGGCACCGGCTCGCCGTTGATATTGCTCAGGTCGAGCGTGGCCGTGCCGGACAGCAGCTCGCCGTCAACCGGCACGGTTTCGCCCGGCAGCACCATGAGTACGTCGCCCAGCTGCACCTGCTCGACCGGCACCGTGTCGAAGCGTTGCGCGGCGGCCGCAGCCGAAGCCGAGCCCACACGCCGGAAGCCATCGGACGAATCGCCCTTATCGGCAGCAGACCCACGCCCCACACCGGGCAGGTTGACGACGTGCGCGGTCTGCGGCGCGGCCTCCATCAGCGCGGTCAGACTGCGCTCGGCCTTGGCTTGAGCGTATTCCTCAATGGCCTCGCCAGACGTGATCATCAGCGTCACCGCCCAACTTGCCCAGTATTCGGCGACGGCCACGGTGGAGAGGATCGCGACCACGGCCAGCACATCGACTCCAACCTGCCCATGACGCAAATCGTCAATCATGCCGCGCACAGTGTCAATCACGATAATCAGCACCAGTGCGATAACCAGCCACTGGCCGAAGCCCGGATTGCCGAGTACCGGAATCGCCATCGCATTGCCCCACGGGCGCCAATCGCCTAGTAAAGCCAACGGAATCGCGGCGATGACGACGACCGGAAGCATCGGTACAAGCCGGCAAATATCGAGGATTTTGGTGAAGAATCTGATGAGTTTGCTCATCATTGCTCCTTACGCTCGTATACGGAGTCGATTGCGGCAAGCGTGGCCCGCGCAATCGGCGCTGCGGTCACGCCTTGTTAACCCACCGGCGTCCATGCCTGGGGCCTCGCATCGCTCAGCTCCCGCGTGACCTTCCGATACACGGCGTAAAGATGTTCGTATTCAGTTATGTGTATCCATAATTATGGGTATCGCTCGGGACATCCTGCCCCGCGCATCGCGCCCCCAATCCGCCGCATGGCCGAGTCTGCGCGGCACGCCGAACGCATCGGATATGCGAAAGGGCCGAGGCGGCAGACTCGCTCACCGCCACGGCCCCTGACCGGCCCGACGCGCGTTCAGCGACTATCGTCCACCGTCGCGCGACGCGCCATCCGCTTTACCGCAGGCCTTTACCACAGGCCGAACGGATCGGTGAAGCCGCCGCCGTCACCGGTGCCTCCATCGTTGCGGCCGTTGCCGTTCTGGCCGTTGCCATCGTCGCCGCCGTTGTTGCCGTTGGCGCCGTCGCCGTTCCGGTTGCGCTTGTTGTTCTGGCCGTTGCTGTTGCCGTTGGCGCCGGACGAACCGTTCACCGACGACTCCTCCTGATCGAGCGTCACGTCCACATCCATGGTCTTGCCATCGCGCACGATGGTCAGCGTCACCTTGTCTCCCAAAGCCGCGGCACGCACGTAGCCGAGCAGCGAGTAGTTGTTGTTCACCGCGTTGCCGTTGAAGGCCACGATGGTGTCGCCCTCCTTGAGGCCGGCCTTGTCGGCCGGGCCGCCGGAGACGACCGCGCTGCCGGTGGCGCTGGACTTGGTGATGGTCGCGCCGCCGCGGGTCACGCCGTCGGCTTCAACCGTGTCGGACTTGATGACCACGCCGAGGGCAACGTGCTTGACCTTGCCGTCCTTGATGATCTCGTCGGCCACACGCTTGACGAGGTTGGACGGGATGGCGAAGCCGATGCCGATCGAACCGGCGGAGTCGGATGAGGTGGCAGTCGAGGCGATGGACGAGTTGATGCCGATCACCTGGCCGGCCGCGTTGAAGGTCGGACCGCCGGAGTTGCCGGGGTTGATGGCCGCGTCGATCTGGACGGCGTTGGTGACGATCTCGTTGTTGTTATCGTCGGTCACGGTCACCGGGCGGTTCAGGGCGGAGACGATGCCGGTGGTGGCGGTGTCGTCGTAGCCGAGCGGGTTGCCGATGGCCATCACGTTCTCGCCGACGGCGAGCTTGTCGGAATCGGCGAATTTCACGGCCTTGAGGTCGCTCGGCGGGTTGTCGAGCTTGATGACCGCAAGATCGGTGGTGGTGTCGGTGCCGACGAGCGTGGCGGAATACATGTTGCCGTTGGCGAGCGTCACTTGGATCTGCTGGGCCCCGGAGATCACGTGGTTGTTGGTGATGATGTGGCCTTCGGTGTCGAGGATGGCGCCGGATCCCTTGGCGGTGCCGTTGCTCAACGCGGTCTGGATGGAGACCACGGAGCCGGAGACATCGCTGGCGACGGTCTGCCAGTCGGGGGCTTCGCCGCTCTTGGCGGTGGCGGACCCGGAGCCGGACTTATTCGAGCTGACGTTGGACAGCGAATTGCTGGTCGGCAGGGTGATCAGGCCGCTGGTGAGGGCGCCGTAGCCGAGGCCCAGGCACAGGGCCGCGGACACGACGGCGGCGACCACGGCGATGAGGATGTTGCTCGCCGTCTTGGACATGCCCTGCTTGGCGGGGCCGGGCTGACCGGGCTGTCCCGGCTGGGTCGGACCTTGACCGTTCGGCGTACCGGTACCGGGAGTGCCGAAACCGAACAGACCGCCCTGCTGGGGCTGCTGGCCATTCTGGCCGGACTGGCTGGCGAATGGGTTGCCGATGTTCTGCTGCGGCTGCGTGGGCGGATTGAACGGATTGCCGTTGCCCTGCGGCTGCGGGTTATTGGTGTAGTAGGGATTGCGGTTGCCTTGCTGGCCCTGTGGGGTTTGCTGTGCAGACTGACCGAACGGGAATTGCTGCGTGGGCTGGGCATTGTTGCCGGCCTGGCCGCCCTGCTGGCCCTGTGCCTGAGTCGGGGTCGGACCATAAGCGCCGTATTCCGGGGCCGGGCGGTACAGCGGAGTTGTGGCCGAGGTCTGGTCTGCGGCCGGCGCTGCCGGAGAAGTCGGCGAGGAGGAGACCACCGTGCTCTCGCCCTTGGCGGAGGCGTAGTCCGGGATGGGCTCGGTGGCGGCGGTGTCGGTAGCGGCTTGCGTAGGCTGCTGATCGGCAGCGGGGGCGGCCGGGGAAACCGGGGCTTGCTGCTCGTTGGAATCGCTGGCGTTGCCGGCATCGACCGAGTCGCCGTCTACAAACGGGTTCTTCGGCTCGGCGTTGCCGGCATCGGCAGTATCATTGGGGGTTTCGTTATTCCGCGGGGTCTGGTCGACGCCCTGCGGGTTGAATTCGTCAGCCATTGCTACTCCTTTTCCTAAACTTATCACGTCTGTTCGGCGGCTATTCGGGCGCTTGCTCATTGCCGCTTCTCGTGTGCTACCTCATTAGTAAAGGCAGTTAATCTGAGGGTTTTCTGAACGTTGATTGAAAGTCTATGCGTAATCATCGCAGAGTCTTATGGACATCTCGGCTTCGAGGGGCTGATTTCCTGTTTCGGGAACATCTACTTGCACTTCAAGGGGCTGTTCGCGCGGTCAATTCCGAGTATCAAGAGCCCTCATTTAACGCCATTCCGCCATTTTTGCAGACGGCCTACTTGGCCAGGAGCCCCTTGAAGCGGAAGTAGACGTTCGAGAGCGGCGAAATCCGCCCCTCGAAACCGAGTTCTTCACAATTTCCAGCCCTTTTCTGGCCCTTCTGCCTAAAGTGAACATATGACGATCAGCCTTCTTGAACATCCGTTGGGCGCGCAGCCCGGACAGCCCGGCGACCGCAGCGCCTTCCATTTCGAAACAATCACCCGCCTGCCATCCACGGCCAGCGGGCTTGGGCGAGACGGTGCCCGATACGGACGCACCGGCATCATCCACACGCCCCACGGCGATATTCGCACGCCTGCCTTCGTGCCGGTGGGCACGCAAGCCGCGATGAAGGCCGTGTTGCCCGAGCAGATGAAGGATCTAGGCGCACAGTGCCTGCTGGCCAACGCTTTCCACCTGTTCGAGCGCCCGGGCGAGGACGTGCTGGACGCGGCCGGCGGCTTGGCGCGCTTCATGAACTGGGATGGGCCCACGTTCACCGATTCCGGCGGTTTCCAGGTCATGTCGCTGGGCGTCGGCTTCAAGAAGACGCTGGCGATGGACGTGACCGGCATGAAGTCGGATGACATCATCGCCAAGGGCAAGGAGCGCATGGCCTGGGTGGACGAGGACGGCGTGACATTCAAGTCGCCTCTGAATGGTGACGCACATCGTTTCTCCGCTGAGATTTCGATGGGCATCCAGCACAAGCTCGGCGCGGACATCATGTTCGCGTTCGACGAACTCACCACGCTGATGAACACCCGCTCCTACCAGGAGGACTCGGTGGAGCGCACGTTCCGCTGGGCCCGCCGATGCGTGGACGAGCACCAGCGGCTGACGGCTGATCGAGTCGGGAAGCCGTATCAGGCGTTGTATGGCGTGGTGCAGGGCGCGAACTATGAGGACCTGCGCCGGCGCGCGGCCGCGCAGATCGCCTCACTGGACTTCGACGGCGTGGGCATCGGCGGCGCGATCGAGAAGCGTCTCATCGGCGACACCTGCGCATGGATCTGCGACGCGATGCCGGAGAATCGTCCACGTCATGTGCTCGGCATCGCCTCCGTGGATGACATCTTCGCCTGCGTGGAAAACGGCGGCGACACCTTCGACTGCGTGGCCCCCGCACGTTGCGCCCGCAACGGCGCGATCTACACGAGGTCGGGCCGATACAACATCAAACGCGCCCAGCACAAGTTCGATTTCGGCCCGCTGGAGGAAGGATGCGACTGCTACACGTGCCGTCACTACTCGCGCGCATACGTCGATCACCTGCTTCGCGCACGCGAATTCAACGGTTTCACGTTGGCCACGATTCACAACGAACATTTCTTCGTGAAGCTGCTGGACGACATCCGCGCCGCCATCGACGGCGGATACTTCGATGAGTTCCGCGACGACACGATGGCTCACTTCTACGGCAACGGCGAACGCAAGCCGGGACTGTGATGCCGTAGCCGTCGCGCGCCGACGGCCGCGGCATCATGCCGCCAACCGCCAACCACGACACGCCGAAGATTGTATGATTGCGCATCCGGGTGTAAGTTAGTCGATTGTCTGCGAGTGTGGCGGAATGGTAGACGCGCTGTCTTCAGGTGGCAGTGAGTGTATGCTCGTGGGGGTTCAACTCCCCCCACTCGCACCAGCAAGTAAAGGGCTGGAATCGTTGAAATACCAACGATTCCAGCCCTTTTGTTTTGACAACAGCCAGCTTCGTGACAACACATTTTGATATGGCCTGACGCCGGTCGTGCCGCCCAAGAGAAACCGCGCGGAGTCATGGGACTATGACAGGCAGGCGCACAAGGGGCGGAACGTCGTGGAACGCATCTTCAACCGTATGAAGCACTACCGCGAGGCCGCCACCCGCTACGACAGGCTCGACGCTACCTTCCTCGCCAACCTCCAACTCGCCCTCATCGCCATCCAACTCAAAAACACCAGCAAAAACAACTAGTGTAAACACACCCTAAATTCTTCCATACAAGTTGGGTGACGATGGAGGCGTGCTATGAATATTCCAGACGAAAAGTTTGAACAGTGGAGCGAATCCGCCGAGCGTGGTGATTACGGCGGAAGCCGGGGGCCTGTCATGCGCGGCCCGATCCATCCCGTTGATGCTGTGCATGATGACATCCGCCGCGACGCGGATGGATATCCGGAACTTAAGGTCAATCACGACGCCGACTGCATCATCAGGCCAGTTGCGTATCGCGGGGATGGAGTCGGACTATATCCGCGCGGATGGGACGATGACGACGACTGACGTTCCCTGTCCGGCTGGGTTATGTGGTCTCTTGCGTAAGTCCGTCGCATGACGCTCGTAAACCGCCAAGCGCAATCGATATAATTGGAGCAATCAGGAAAGGTGGTGTGTGATGACAGCTGTTGAGTCTTTGCCTGTGTACAAGACCGCCGAAGAGGTTGCGGCAAGCCGTGGCGACAATCTCACGTCGCTCATCGGCGCGTACTTGGCCGGCTATGTCGCCGGAGGCTATGGTCCGCGACGCGTGGTCAAGGTGAACACGGTGCGCAGGTTCGAGCGTTCCGCATCGGGGCGTGCGATCATGCCGGCCGATTGGGACGACCCGGAAGATGACATCTATGACAACCTCTGATGTGAAGCCCTATGACGTGTGGCTGATGTGGGTCGAGTTCCCCGACCATCCGGGCGTCGGCAAAGTCCGGCCGGTGGTCGTCACCGAAGTCGGCGACGACGGTGTATCGGGCGTGATCGTCAAAGTCACTGGCAACATCAACTGGAACGAGCCGGGCGACATTGTTCTTGCCGACTGGCAGCAGGCCGGTTTGTTGAAGCCATCGCTCGTCCGTTGCGGGCAGCGTTACGAGTTCCTGCCCGGTGATCTATACAAGTGGTTTGGTTCGCTGTCCAATAGTGACGCGGCCAAAGTCGCCGACGGCTTGGAATTGACCAGCGACTCGTTGCCCTACAAGCGCACCAGATAGAATTCATATCCCACTCATCTGTTGCACGACGACCAGCCAGCCGAAGGGAGGGCCGTATAATCCTGTCAGGCATATGGCGGCCGTGGCACCGGCGCATAGTCCAAGTACGGCACATGCAAGCGCCTGCTAGCGGGTGATTCGCTTCGGCTTGCACATTGCTGCATGGCCTTTGATACAGGCCTTCGCGATCAGACTGATTGCAGCGCACGCCGCAAGGCAAGCGAGCAGCAACAGCAGGACCGATCGCATGTTCTCCAATCCGAATTGCATCAGAACCCCGTTCTTGGAGGGGCTTGTCTCGAAGTAGACGGCTCCCCAGAGCGCCTCTGTGCGCTGCCGGCTGCCCGGGGTGGAGAACATCGCCCAGGCGAGTCCTCCCACCAATGTCATGAGCCAGAGGACAATGCCTGTGCAGACCGTCATAAGGATATGTTTAACGGCGTTCATGTCGCATGCTCCTTTGCTGGGTCTTTATGCCGAGTATAGAGTAAAGAGTCATCGCCACCAAATCAGGACAAGTGCGATTGCGAGAATCGGCCCGTGTAGATCGAGCAGAAACAGCCAAAAGGAGTCGGCTCACCCCATGGGAGGGCGAGCACTACGATAACCAGCCATATCGTAGTGCATACGGCTCACTGCGAACAAATCATGCATGTGACCGGCTCCCGCGGGAAAGCCAACGACCCGGGACCACCCTCTATTGTAGGAGCTCATCATAATACTTCGCATTACCTGTTGAATAGTAATTATAAAATGCATCAATCTTCTTATCGGAATATACATTAAGATTCTTTAAAATATCTTTTGCCCATTCCAATGAACCTGCCGAATTTGCCGTCACCAAGTTCCTGTCCGAAACAGAATTAGAACAAACATACAAGTCCTGCCCTGCATAGTTCTTTGAGAAGAAATTCAGATATTCCAGAGAGTTGCTTGTATGTTTGAATCTATCCAATATACCATAATCGGCAAGCGCAAGAGTTGCCCCACAAATAGCACCAACCAGAATATCATTACATAGACACTCCTGCGCCTTTTTCAATATCTCCTGATTGTCTTCACTACCCCAAGCGGAAGAACCCGGCAAAAGCAGAGCCGTGATATTGCTGAAATCGACTTCCGATATAGCGCGATCCGGAATAATGGTCAACCCGCCCAAAGTTAGGATGGGTTTCTTATCACAAGCAACCGTCTCTACTTCAAATTCTTTTGTTCCATTTTTTAATAGTTTTTCCATACTGAACGCTTGTAGAATATAACCTATTTCACATTCCGCCATGTCGTTCAATACGTATACATACACCTTTTTCATAGGGAGAAAACATAACACGAAAGGCTGATATTCCCCTGAAGATCGACGGAAAGGGCTATCGCATATCCGGCATCGGCATTTCCAAGCACAACGTGCCATCCTTGTAGCTGGCGTGAATGTCGGAATCCTTCACGTCCTCGCCAACGTAGAAGCTGCGCGAGCAGGAGCCGGCATAGCGTTCACGACGCAGCCAACGGCCATTGCCGTCCTTGTCTTCGTGGGAGTCGTCGCGACGCGCGGAAACGGTCAGATAGCCGTTCTGCAGATTCAGCGAGACATCGTCCTTCCTGAAGCCGGGCATGTCGATGTCGACGATGTAGTCCTTATCGGTCTCCCGAACATCAGTGTTCATCATGCCCGTCTGCATGGTCGGACCGTCCGCAACGGCATGATCCACGTTGCGCCAACCTTCGAAGAACGGATCGTCGAACAGGTCGGAGAACATCGTGTCATTCATCAGAGACGGAAACATCGCCATAATCGGTACTCCTTCAATCAACGCGTTGCACGCGCGGAGTAATGCGGCTTGGCAGCCGACCGTGCGACCGCCGCCGCGATGTCACCATCCAGCGACGCCGGCGACCGGGTTCGTTGCCGCATCCGGCACCGTTCCGGGCTCCCGACCTTGACCTTTCGCTCCACCCAACCCTTGCCGGCGGCTCTCATTCCGTAATTACGCTCACGGTGAAGCGCTCCGTGCACCTTCGTCCGCGGCGCGACCGAATCGGGATAATCGAACATGCACCGGATTGCCGTTGCCGACCTTGACTGCCGCGCCGCCCCGTACTACGTTACGGTAACGTAAGTTAGCGGCCGGAAACGCGCCGGCCACAGCGAGGTGATCGATATGAACGCTCCCACCGGCACGGCACGGGCGGCGTCCCCCGCCGCGACGACCACGCCTCCGCACACCGGCGACCGGATGGACGATGCCATCGCCGCACTGAATCGCGCGTCGGCGCGATACCGGGCCGCGCAGTCGCACTACCGCCAAGCCAAGGCAGCACTGAAAACGGTCAGACGCCGCATCGTCCCCGTGGACGCATTCGGCAATCGCAAACCCCGACTGCGTGGATGGCTGCACCTCGCCACCCTACCGTTGTGCATCGCGGCGTCCATCGTGCTGATCTGCATCGCACCGTCCGGCCCCGTCAAAGCGGCGTGCGCGGTGTACGGTGCATCGGCCATGCTGCTGTTCGGCAACAGCTCGCTCCTGCACGTCGTGCCGTGGCGAAGCACGGCGGTGACCCGTGTGCTGTGCGGCATCGACTATTCGAATATCTTCCTCATTATCGCAGGCACCAACACACCCGTGCTTTTCGCGCTCGACCCGGGCACGCGCCGCCCATACCTCACGGTGATCTGGGTGACCGCGGCCATCGGCACGATACTGCATATCGTCTGGCTGCGAACCCCGAATTGGGTGTTCACCACCGTGTACATCGTGCTCGGACTGGCACCGGTGACGCTTATCCCGCAGCTTTGGACGGCTCCCGCGGTCGGCCCCGCGCCAACCATACTCATCGCATGCGGAGGGGCCGCATACATCGCCGGCGCCGTGTGCTTCGCGTTGCGCAGACCCAACCCCGTGCCCGGCTGGTTCGAGTTCCATGAAGTGTTCCACTTGGGCACGGTCATCGGGTACGCATGCCACATCGTGGCGATCTACCTGATCGTCTGCGCGTTATAACCCGCGCGACCTCCGCGCAGCCCGCTCAAATCCTCAGGCACGCCGTGAGATCTGCACGGCGGTGCCGGATGCGGTGACCATAAGCATGCCGTTGTCGGCGCCGAGCACTTCGTAATCAATGTCCACGCCGACCACGGCGTGCGCGCCCATCGCCTCCGCACGCTGCTGCATCTCGGCGATGGCCTCGTTGCGGGCACGCATCAGCTCTTCCTCATAGCCCTGGCTGCGGCCGCCGAACATGTTACGCAGGCCCGCGCCAAGATCCTTGAACATGTTCACACCGGATACCACTTCGCCGAAGACGATGCCCTGGTAGTTGGTGATGGTGTATCCGTCGACGGACGGGGTGGTGGTGACGAGAATCATGGCGAGGCTCCTTTGGCTTGTCTGCGTAGATAAATCACTGCCGAGAGTCGGACCGTTCCCGAATCTCACCTCGGAAACGGATCGCTTCTCTTGGCTACCACAATAGTCGAGAGCGCCTTTCCCGACATCTTCAATCCACGCGATTGCGTAATCAAATGCGCGTTTCGCCGCCAAAAAATGCTGGTAGATGTCATAGGAGGAGCGCGCCACAGCGAATACGCATACGATTTCATAGCAAGCAGCACGTACACTAGTACCAGTGAATGTCAGAAATCGGAAAGGAACAGGGCATGACTGGTGCATCCAGCGGGGCTACCCGTATCGGCTCAACCGCACCACAAGCGCTTGAGTTCTTTGCCGGCATAGGGCTTGCCCGCCTAGGCCTCGAAGAGGCTGGCTTCCACGTGGCGTGGTCGAACGATATAGATCACGCCAAATGCCAGATGTATAGGAACCAGTTCGGCAACAATGAGCAGGAACATACCCTGATCGAGGGGGACATGGGTGAGCTACATGGCTCTGACTTGCCTCACAATATCTCCATTGCTTGGGGCTCCTCCCCTTGTACCGATATATCTCTGGCTGGAACCCGTACAGGGTTGAACGGCAAACAGTCCAGCGCTTTCTGGCAGTATATCCGCCTCCTGGAAGAGATGGGCAACAATAGGCCACCTGTAGCCGTACTTGAGAATGTCGCAGGTCTTGCTACGTCTCACTCAGGCGAGGATATAGCAGCAGCAGTAAGCGCATTCAACCAACTGGGATATTCAGTTGACGCGCTGTCAATCGACGCTCGGCGTTTTGTGCCCCAGTCCCGCCCCAGACTGTTCTTGGTCGGCCTAACTAATCCTCCTGAGGGCTCGCAAGCCAATTCCCCACTACGGCCAGATTGGTTGCAACAGGTGTTTGCCGATACCTCCCTGCGTATGCACAGGGCAGTTCTGCCGGAACCGCCGGAACCACTTATGGCGGGCTTTGGCATGTACGCCGAAGAGATGTCAGACGATGATTCCCGATGGTGGCCTAAGGGCAAGCTAACGGCATTTCTTGACTCACTGTCCGCTGTGCAATCAGAGAGAGTGATGAAGCTGAAGGACAATCCGTTCATCTCTTATCGAACGGCATACAGGCGCACTCGGAACGGGAAACCCACGTGGGAAGTCCGAGCGGATGACATTTCGGGATGTCTACGAACAGCTCGCGGGGGTTCTTCAAGACAAGCCGTGGTACGACTCGGCAAGGGGTCGACGGCAGTGCGCTGGATGACTCCAAAGGAGTACGCGGCACTTATGGGCGCATCTCATTACAACCTTAATGGTCTGCGCACCAACCAAGCCTTGTTCGGCTTCGGTGACGCAGTGGCAGTACCTGTAGTCGAATGGCTTGGCGAGCACTACTTCATGCCAGCACTTCGCGGTACATTGGACAAGGCAAAGCAGCAACACGAGCTACGGTCAGCTTGATAGTCGTCGAAGGAGAGCGAGCATGGGTATTGACGCCATCGAGGAGTTTCGAAAGAGCCACGGCATTAACACCAAAGGCAACCTAGCCGGCATACTGCAGCTCAACCGCGCCTTCTCGAAAGATACATTGCCAATCAATCCCGATGATTATCTCACGGGCAAAGAAGGACAGGTCAAAGGACTGAGTGGTGCGAACTGCCAAAGCATTTTAAAGGAGTACCACATCAAGAGGGTGCTCGCGTCCGAAGGTGGTCGAACTAGCCGCGGCCTTATGGGCATAATGAAAGATTTGCAGCGCTCATTAATGAAGAGCGGCCGTCCAGCAAAGATTTCAGCGAGATAGAGCGTTTTTGGATTGATCGTATACGCAAGTTCTTCAATAGCAAGCCATTCAGGCTAGAGGCCGATGAGTCACTCTCAATCACCGCAGCAGTAGGCAATCTGTTAGAGCAGGCCAAGAAGCGGCAAAAAGAGAATCCCGGTACCATGTACGAGGGCACGGTGCTGCAGCAGCTCGTGGCAGCAAAGCTGTCTATTATCATGCCGGAAGTGGAAATCAACGGAGCTTCAGTAGCAGATGACCCCACCGGGCGAGGCGGCGACTTCAATATCGGAGATACCGCCATACACTGCACTACCGCTCCAGCCACGTTGCTTATGGAGAAATGCCAGCGCAATATCAAGAATGGCCTTCATCCAATCATTATCACGGTGAAAGACCGAGTGAAAACTGCTTGGGATTTGGCAGCGGATATGGGCTTCGCTGAACGATTGGAGGTCTGGGATATTCAGTCATTCCTGTCAACCAATGTCCATGAGCATGGTCATTTTAGCCAAGATGAACGCAAAACAATGCTCACTGATTTGGTCACCTCTTACAACAAGATTATTGACACATACGAGACAGACCCCAGCTTGCGTATTGAGTACAGTAATTAGAAAGATGCTTATACTAGCCGCCAATCTTAATTGATTATCCGAAAACCGTTCTTAACGTCCGTTACATTAGATTTTGCAAGCAACTTTAAGCACATCGAGGTATCACTGTGAGAGAACGAACATGTGCGCCAAATCCCAACCTGCTGGAGTCCATGCGTTCTGTTGGGTATGACTTGAATACTGCGATAGCCGATATCATCGATAATTCGATAGCTGCGAATGCCACTAAAAAATGACGACTCGACTGCCTCGTGAATCAACGGGCCCTGATTGTAGCTGGTAATTACCACTGTCACTGCTGCCATGGCGGCAAGTCTATCGGGTCCGGACGTGGGCCATCCACCGGCGCTGCGCACTGCCTCCCGCCAGTGGGGAGGTGGCGCGCTATCCCCGGCTAACGCTGATGCATGTGTGCGGGCACGGGTTTGGTGCGGACTTTGGTGGTGAAGTAGTCGGACTCAATCTTCCACACCGTGACGCTGCGGACCTGCGCATCAGTGAATTCCACATTCGGCATATGCGCCTGCTGTGCCATCAGCGTCTGCAAGCCGTGGCGGCATTCATCCAGATCCTCGACCAGTGACGCCGTGCCATTGCCGACGATCGACTTGAACGCCTCACCCCAATTGCACGTGGTGCGGCCCGCCACCACCTCGCAGTCGGTCTGCATGGTGAAAGCCACGGGCAGTCGGCCACCGGCGGCGGCGCGAATCGCGTCGAGCTTGCGGCCGCGCGGCGCGGAGTGGAACCAGAGCGTCAGCTTGCCAGTCGCCTCGTCGTAATCAAAGCCGAAATTCAGCGGCACGATAGTCAGGCCCTCGGCATCCGCATAGGCCACTTCAACGATGTCGCAGGCGGCGATGATCGCGGCGATCCGCTCGGGATCGGTCACCTCGCGGTCCGCACGGCGCATCATGCGATGCTCGCCGGCGACCGTGTGCTCATCCTCACGCTTGGCGGGCTTGCGAGCGCCCGCGATATTCTCCATGCTCATGCCTGATCATCCCCATCCACAACCGCAATCCAGTCGCCGTAGCCCTCCTCGACCATACGCGAGCGCGGCACGAAACGCAGCGCGGCGGAATTCATGCAGTAGCGCAGGCCGCCTCGGTCGGCCGGCCCGTCGGGGAACACGTGCCCCAGATGAATCTGCGTGTCCGACGTGCGCACTTCGATACGGTCGCGCCCCGGAATGCGATGGTCCTCATGCTCGGTCACCAGCGAGGGGGCGATCGGGCGGGAGAACGAGGGCCATCCGCAGCCGGAATCGAACTTGTCGCGCGATGAGAACAGCGGCTCGCCGCTGACGATGTCCACGTAGATGCCGGGCTCGAATTTCTCGTCGTACTCGTTGACGAACGGGCGCTCGGTGGCGGCGTTCTGCGTGACGGCGAACTGCTCAAGCGTCAGATCCCAGATGCGTTCCACGTACTTCTGACGGCGTTTTACGTTCGCGATTGCGGCGATCGGTACATGGCAGTAGCCGCCGGGGTTGTTCACCAGATAGTCCTGATGGTGTGCCTCGGCCGGGTAGAAGTTGCGCAGCGGTTCGACCAGTACGGCCGGGCGCTGCGGCTGGCGGTCGACCAGCTGCTCCAGAGCCGCCACATACACCGCCCGCTGCGCATCGTCCGTGTAGAACATGCCGGTGCGGTACTGCCGGCCGCGGTCCTCGCCCTGCTGGTCCACGGAGAACGGGTCGATGACCTCCAGGAACAGCAATGTCAGCGTCCGCAGGCTGACCTGTGCAGGGTCGAACTCGACCTGCACGGTTTCCGCCGCATCCGTGACGCCCGCGCAGACCTGCTCGTAGGTCGGCGATTCGACGGTGGATTGCGCGTAGCCGACCGTGGTGTCCGTGACGCCGTCGACGTTCTGGAAGTAGCGCTCCAGCCCCCAGAAGCAGCCGCCGGCGAAGTATGCGACCTGCGCGGTGCCGTCGCCGCGCTCGTTGTTTCGTTCGTTCATGCGTCCCACGTTACTACGCCATGACGGCGCGCGCCGTTCACGACCGCAGCGTGCTGAGCATGCCGGCCACTTCGGCGGCCGTCACGCTGGGCACATAGGCGCGCACCACGGCGAGTCCGATCTTCGGCAACGCGGCCGGATCGGGATAGCACACGTAGACCGGCGCCTCGGTGGGCTGGAATTTGCGTTTGAAGTTGAACAACGAGTGGAAGCCGTAGGCGGGTTCCATCCAGTCGGCCACGATCTGCAGCGCGTGCTGGAGCACCTGCGTGCCTTCGCTGGCCGGTGCCCCGTCCTCCCCGGCGTTGTCCCGATCGGGATTCATGCCGGCCAGGGGCGCCGCGGACAGGCTCATGAACTCCACGGCGTGCGCGGGATCGGCTTCGCCCTCGTCGCGCAGACGCTCGGCCATGCGCGCGATCAGGAACTCCATGATGCCGTTGGGGCTGTCGGTGCGATGGCGCATGAAATCCAACGTCCAGCCGACAATGCGCCCTTCGCGCCAGGTCGGCAGCCAACTGGTGACGCCCAACACGCGCCCGTCCGCGTCGACGGCGTACAGCAGCCGCACACGCGGGTCGCGGAGCTCCTCGACGCCGCCGAGCGTGAACCTCATCTCCGGCAACGCCTTGAGTTGCGCCCATTCCTCGGAAATGTCCTCGATCTGCTCGCGCACGTCAAGCGACGCTTCCAGGAAGGTGGACTGCACGTCGCTCACGCCATCGCGTTTGGCCTTGTTGATGGCGGTGCGCACATCCTGCCACTTCTTGCCGGTCGTCTTCCAGTTGCGCGGGTCGACCACCATCTCGCTGCCGACCTCGATGGAGTTCCAGCCGGCTTCCAGCAACGCGTCGCGCTGTTCCCGATGCACGCCGTAGAACACCGGCGACAGCGAACGTTCCACGCAGTACTGGGTGAAACCGTTCAGATCGTCCATCCATTCCGCTGGATCGCCGAATGGTCCGGTGCAGGTCAGGGCGATGCCGTTGAGCACGCGATACGCCACGGCCGATCTGCCCGTGGGGGACAGCCAGTAGCTGTTGCCTTCCCATGTGGTCATGAAGCTCATCGATTCGCCACCGGTTTCGACCAGACGTTCGGCGCGCGCACGGGCCAGCTCGTTCGATTCGCTCACGTCGCCCATCCAGTGGATCACCACGGCCAGCACCACGATCCAGAACACCAGGCCGATGCCTTGGTACACGATCGAAGCCATTGGAGTGCGCGGCACGAACGACAGCTTCATATGGCTCAGGAAGCCGATGGGCAGGAACCGGCCCGGCAGTTCGGCCAGCAGCGACGAGGCGGTGGCGCGTGGCGAGAAGGTGGCGGGTTGGGCAATACCGTATATCAGGTATATGGCGGCACACGCCAGCCAGGCCAGCACGATGGCGCCGATGCCGCCGACCAGCCTGCGCCAGCCGATGCGAATCGGGAAGTGTTTCATTGCCGCCAGCAGGGCGACGGCGAACAGCAGCGGGGGCAGGACGTTCGCCACGCAGGCCACGATCGCGCCGTGCTGCAGCAGGGAGGCCATGCCGTCCGGCGCGAAGCTCAGCGGCACGACCAGATAGTAGGCGACGGCGATGGCCACCGTGAACAGGTTGATGGCCACGGTGCAGATGGCCGCGAACCGACGTCCGCGATACAGGCCCCACGCCAGCACCAAGGTCACGGCAGTGGGCAGCAGCGAGCGCAGCACCGCGCCGGGCATCGAGGCCCGCAGCAGATTGAACTGCAGGAAGCATCCGCCGTGCGTGTCACCAGCCAGGCATTTGGCCAGCATGCCGTTGTCGACGGAAACCGGGCTCATGAGCAGGCCGATCGTGCTGAGCGGGCCCGCATGGTTATGGGAGGTGATGGCGATGACCGGCCCCAGGGCCAGTACCACGGCGATGGCCGCGAATATGCGTCGTGCCTCGAAGGAGGTGCTGCGCAGCCAGTGCCATTCGGCTTCGACGTGCGCGGGCGGCCCGGCCATCACACGGCCGGCGGCATGGCCGATCAGCGCGGCGGCGAGGATGCAGTAGCCGCTGGGGTTGCCGCTGTAGAGCAACGTGACCAGGATCGCCACATAGCCGACGAGTCGGATGCGCCTGCGCCGTAGGTGGCTGCAGAACGCGCTGGCCGCCATGAGCGCGCCGACCGGCAACACCAGCGGGCTCAATGCGAACCGCATGCGGGAGACGAACAGGGAGTCCTGGAACATCCATCCGGCCGCCGCGCACAGGGTCAGGCCCGCCAGCACGCCGCCGGCCGCGCAGGCGAGCGCAGTGACGACGGTGCGCACACGGCCGAGCCATGGTTCGGCTATCGACAGCATGACGAGCCACAGGACGGCGTCGACCATAAGTTGGATGACGCCGCGCGCCAGGAACAGCGAGCAGATGAGTTTGCCGGCGTTGAATGCGGCCATGCTGGTGCTGAGCCGCAGCGGAAACGCGAATCCGGCCATCGCGGCCACCAGCCACGCCGCCAGATTCAGCGCCACCAGCGCCGCCGTGGCGGTGACGGCCAGCCGGTGGTCGTCCGCCCACTGCCGCACGTCACCGGCCAGTTCACGCCAGCTTTCCGCCGCATGGCTGGACCTTGCCGTATGCGGTTTGGTGGCTCGGGAGGTCGTGGTGGGCTTCGTCCGCGAGGGTTCCGCGTCCCGCAGAGGCCGCCGAGTCTGCGGCATGGCCGCTGGCCGCGCGTTCCCATGCTGTTGTTCTTCGCTCATTGCAACACCTCCACTTGTGGGTATTCCTCCAACGATTTCGTCATTTCGCCCAGCCCGGTTCGCGCGCCGAACCAGTCGAGACCGGGGTTCCAGACCGCCTGCACCGCATGCCAGTCATGGTCGGCGCCGGGCACGACCAGTTCGGTGGTCTCCATGCCGGCCGCGCGCGCGGCCGCGGCGATGGTGCGCATGTTGGCGACCGACTTCCGATCCCCTTTGCCGGCGCCGGCGAACAGCGCCTGTCCGGCCGTGCCGGTGGCGGCGATGGCGTTGACCGGCACCTGCCTGTCGTAGGCCTTGCGGTCGCCGGCGAAATATCGCCGGACCATCGTCTCGACGCTGCCGTCGGTCGGCTCAAGCTCGCCATCCACCGGCAGCATTGCACCGTAGATGTCGGGGTGACGCGGCACCAGCTGCGTGGTGCAGGTGCCGCCTTGCGAGAATCCGCCCATCGCCCACATACGGGCCGACTTGGCTACCGGCAGCGTCGCCCTGGCCCAGTTCACCACGTCTTTGGTGAGGTAGGTTTCGGCGTTGCCTCGGGTGGTGTCGGCGCACAGGCTGTTGTGCATGGCCGAACCGTTTTGGTCGGGTGCGAGCACGATCGGCGCCAGCCCGTCGTGTTCGGCGGCGTAAGCGTTCATCGTGGCGGCGATGTTGCCGGCGTCGATGAGGCGGCCGGGGCTGCCCGGCTGACCGGCGAGCAGCTCCATCACCGGCAGGGCCGGCGGGCGGTCGGACAGCGCGGCGGGCGGCAGGTAGACCATCGCCTTGCGCGCCTTGAACTTGGATTCGGTGTTCGGGATGTCGGCGGCGAACACCTTGCCCGAATCGGGCATGGACGGCAGAGCGCCCTTGCGCGCCTTGTCGCGCCACTCGCCGACGCTCATCGAGGCCTTGCGCACGGTGACCGAACCGAGCGGGGGATATGGCGTATAGCCGACGAGACTGCCGATGGTCCGGTATTCGCCGTAGATCGAGTCCACGCCAAGCGCGGTGGACGCCAGCACCAGCGGCACCAGCACGACGGCCAGTGCGCGACGGGCTCCCCGTAACGTCACGGCGGCGGCTAGCACGAAGCCGAGGCCCGCGAAGCCTCCCGCGACGGTGAGGGTCACCGGCCAACCCAGCGATACGCCGAACACCATGAACACGTCGGACATCAGCCACGTGGCCAGTAGTCCGCCCGCGCCGGCGCACGCGGCGGCAACCAGTGAGGCGACCAGCGGATGCGGGCGGCGTCGTCTGCCGCCGAATGCCAGTATGCCGATCAGTATGATCGCCACGATCGCGGTCAGTCCGAACAAGGTCCGGGGCACGATCCCCCGGACCAGCGACAATCCCATGACCGTCTTCCAAACGGAGTCTTCCATTCCTCACCTTCGCGCTTCAGGCCATCACTTGCAGGCTCACGCCACACTAACCCGTGATTCATGGAGCATCGACGAGTTTCACGGAACCTGCCACGAGTTTTCATGATTTCCACAGGCTTCGCCCAGCGTCCCACGGGCGATACGCCCGGCATGCCCGGCACCGGGTTATTCGCGTGCGCTGACCAGATAGTTGAGCACCGAGCCGGCGGCCACCAGCAACGCGCCGCACCAGAACGGCACCGATAACGACAGGCCCAGCAGCACCGCGCTGGCCCCGGTGGACAGCACCGGCGTGGCGTATGAGGCGATGGCCAGCCGTTCCATCGAACCATGCAGAATGCCATAGCCCCAACAGGCGTAGCCGCCGCCGATCGCCACCGCGGCGATCACCACGAACAGCCAGGCGGACGGGCGTGGCGGTGTGGACGGCCATCCCTGACCGGATGCGGCGTGGATGATCCACAACGCCACGGCCACCCACGGAAAGAACAGCGAGGTGCCATCCACGCCATGACTCATGGCGGGCGTGAACACCGCATACACCGACCATGCGAACGCCCCCGCGAACGCCAGCGCGTACGGCAGGGGGTCGGCGGCGATGTGCCGCACGGCGGCCTGCCAGTCAAGCCCGGAATTGCCGCCGACCGCCAGCATCACGCCGGCCGTGGCCACGACCGCCCCCGGCAGCACGGCGCGGACCGCGCGCCGACGATGGGACATGGCGGCCGACATCAGCACCATCATCGTGGGCCACAGGTAGTTGACCAGACTCACCTCCACCGAGGCTTCGGCGGTGGGGGCCAGGCCCAGCGACAGGGATATCGACGATTCGTAGAAGACGAACAGCAGGCCGCCGACGATCAGGTATCGCCGTGGGAACTCTCGGATCGGCGCAGGCCGCCGGAACACCAGCAGCAGGATGCCGCCCACCGTATAGATGAGCGCCGAGCCGAGCGTGGCGCCGAAATCATCGGCGACGATGCGCACGGCGGCGGCCATGACGCTCCACAACAGGATGGCCATCAGACCGATGGTCGTGGCGCGCGCGGATACGACGTGCCCGCCTCGCCGACCGGTCTGCGGTGCCGGTGCGCCTTTCGTGTGCCGTACGCCGTTCGCCATGGGTCCGCCTCTCTCGCCTTGTCTCGCAAGCCACTCTACCCATCGGATGGGTACAGCGGCGCTCAGTACGTGGCGCTGGCGATCGTCGGATCGTCGTAGAAGCCAAGGATCTTTTCGAGGTAGGGCTTGTAGGTGCTGTTGGGCATGGAGAAGATCTCGTGGCGTGATTCGGGGAACCGCACGAGACCGGCCTCGCCGCCGCCGTCCTTGACCAGTTGGATGAAACGGTTCTGCGGTTTGTTGAGCACCCACACGTCTCGGCCGGCCTGGAAGAGCATCACCGGCGTCTCCACTTCGGCGCAGGCGGACGGGCGCAGCACGGCCCGGTTGAGCTTGAGCGCCTGACGCACCCATTCGAACGCCGCGCAGTAGGTCTGGTATTCGCGATTCTCGCAACGCAGCTTGAAGTACCAGCGTTCACGCGCCTCGGACGCGCCCTCGTTGCCTTTCATGGAGAATTCCGGCGTGAAATCCGACTGGCCGAACACACGATTCCTGCCGAAGCCGAGTCCGCACAGCGCGCCGACCAGCACACGGGCCACGCCCAACGGCATGCCGGTGGCGGGGGCGATCATCGGGGCGGAGAGCACTGCCTTGTCGAACAGGGCGGGGTAGCGTTCGAGCAAGGCCGCACCGATGCCGCCGCCCATCGAATGGCAGAACAGGTTCAGCGGCATGCCGGCCGCGTACTGCTGGCCGATGGTTTCGGCGAAGCCGGCCAGATCGGCCACGTAGCGCTGCCAATCATCGATCCACACCATGCAGCGGTTGTCCACGTCGCGCGCGGACTTGCCGTGGCCACGATGTTCGAGCACGCACACCGAATAGCCGGCGAGCAGGAAGTACCAGACCAGCTCGTCGTACTTCTCGGCGAACTCGGTGAAGCCGTGGCTGATGACGATGGCCCCGCGGAAGACGGCGGTGGCGCCTTGTTCGCGGATCGCGTCGAACCTGGCGGCGTCATAGCACAGGTAGTGCAGCTGTCCCGAACGTCCGCCGGTGTCCATGATGCCGGACAACGGCTCGATGCCGGCCGAACGTTCGGCGGCGGACGGATCGAACCAGCCTTCCTCGCGGCACTGCTCAAGCGCGGGCAGCACCACGTCGGCCATCGTTTCGGCGTACTTGTTCTCGTCGATCATCGTCACCTGCATGCTCCCCATCTTAGGCCAAGTCCCGCGCCGCGGCCCCGGCTGATGTGTCACGCCACTGACCGTACGAGCGCGTAGGTTGTGAGTATGAGCGAAACCAATGATGTCAATGACGCAATCAAGCAATTCCCCCGTCTGAGGGCGCGCACGCTGCGCTTCGGCTGCGGCGCGCCGCGCTCCGCACAGACCGTGGGCGACGGCTCGCGGGCCCTGTTCCTGCGCTCCGATGGGCCGCAGGATCTGGTGACGGCACTGTGGCTGAGCTGGTTCGACGAGTCCGGCGAACACCATGAGACCAAGCTGGCCGACCCGCGCGAACTGTTGGGCGCAACCGCCGACAGCGAGGACGTGCCGGCCGAGGAGAAGGCCCGCCGCGAACGCGCACGCGAAGGCGGCACCGGCATCGTCGGCTATTCGTCAGATGACGACGGCAATCGCATCGTGTTCACCATCAACGGCCGCCTGTTCCTGACCGACATCGATTGGAATGACGAGACCGGCGCACCCGAGCCGCACACCCGTGAACTGGCCGGCGAATGGCTCGATGAGGACCCGGCGATGTACACGCCGGTGCTGAACCCGCGCATCGCCCCGGATGGCGAACATGTGCTGTACACCACGGGCAGCTACCTGATGCTGGTCGATATCGGCGGCGAGCTAGGTGACCGCATCACCGCCGTCTACGGCGTGAGCGTGGAGGATGAGGACGGCAATCCGGCCGAAAACACGTGGAAAATCGGTCTGGCCGAGTTCGTGGCCGGCGAGGAGATGGACCGGTACGACGGCTTCTGGTGGGCCCCGGATTCGCAGCACGTGCTGTTCGAGTCCTTCGACACCGCCGACGAGCCGACCTGGTACATCAGCGATCCGGCCGACCCCGAGAAGCCGGCCGCCGGCCGCCGTTACCCGCGCGCGCTGACCCGCAATGCCGACGTGTACCTGACCGTGATCACGCTGGCGTTCGACGGAGACGGCCGGTACGCGGGCATCACCGGCAACGCCGACGTGGATTGGGATCGTGAGGCGTATGAGTATGTGGCCGCCGTGAACTGGCGTCGCGGCCACGATCCGCTGGTGCTGGTGCAGAACCGCCGCCAGACCCGCGACCAGGTGCTCGAGGTGGCGGTCGCGGCGGATGGGGCCGCGCTGGGTGCCACGCGCGTGCTCGAGGAGCATGCGAACGACCAGTGGATCGATCTGATTCACGGCACGCCCGCCTACACGCCGGATGGCCGGCTGGTGTGCCCGCTCAACGACATGGCCGCGGACACCAACCGTCTGACGGTGGACGGCCGCCCGTTCACGCCGGCCGGGTGGAACGTGCGCGCGGTGCTCGACGTGACCGACGACGACGTGCTGGCCGTGGTGCAGCGTGCGCCCGAGACCGCGTCTGAGGTGCCGGACGCCTGGGCCGGCTCGGGTGCCGCTTCGGATGCCGAGTCTCTGTTCGGCGGCCACGACGCCCGCAGTTTCGACGTGGTGAGTATCGATTACAACGGCACGATCACGCCGGTCACGACCGAGCCCGGTCAGTGGACGGCCTCACGCGGCGCACGCGGCATGGTGGTGTCCGGGCGCGATATGCGTTCCGCCCGCGCCCGGATGCGGCACATCGTCACGCGACGCGCCGTCGGCGGCGTCACCGATGCCGTCATCGCCGCCAACGCCAGCGATGCCGCCAACACCGCCGACATCACCGCCGCCGACATCGCCAGCACCGCCGCGGAACCCGGGTTCACGCCGAACGTCACGTTTACGCGACTGGGCGAGCACCAGCTATACACGGCGATCATCGCGCCGAGCCCGTCCAGCCCGTACGCCCATGCTGACAAACTGCCGGTGCTGATGAAGCCTTACGGCGGCCCCGGGTTCCAGCAGGTCGTCGCCTCGCAGTCCTTCTACTGGGAGGGCCAGTGGTGGGCCGACCAGGGCTTCCTGGTGGTCACGGCGGACGGCCGTGGCACCACCGGCCGCGGCCCGGCATGGGACCGCGAGATCTTCGAGGATATGAAGGACGTAACGCTGGCCGATCAGATCGAAGCCGTCAACGCCCTTCCCGAGGCCGTCGCCCGGTTGAACGCCGATGCGGAATCACCTGCGGCACAGCTTGCTGCGAGCGATCAGGCAGACGCCGAGAACCGCCCACCGGTGCTTCGCGCCGCCTCCCGCCAGCGGGAGGCGATTCCCGCGCCGGACCTCGACAAGGTGTGCATGATCGGCTGGTCCTACGGCGGCTTCCTGTCCGCACTGGCCGTGCTGGACGCGCCGAACGTGTTCAAGGCCGCGTGCGCCGGCGCCCCACCCACCGACTGGACGCTGTACGACACGCACTACACCGAGCGCTATCTGGGCCTCGACCCGGATGTGTACCGCCGCAACGGCATCGTGCAGGATGCGCCGGGACTCGTCCGCCCGCTTATGCTGATCCACGGCTTCGCCGACGATAACGTCACCATCGCCCACAGCCTGCGCCTCTCGCAGGCCCTGATGGCGGCGGGTCGCCCGCACACCTTCCTGCCGTTGACGGGCATCACCCACATGACCAACGACGAGACCGTGGCCGAAAACCTGCTCACCCTCCAGCGCGACTTCCTGCGCGACGCCCTGGCCTGACTGGCCCCGGGCGTGCCGTGGGCCGTGACGTCCGCGGCACGCCCGGGGTCCGCACCCGCACGGCATGCGGAAAAATGGCGCAGGTGGTGCGCCGCACCCATTTCCGCCCTGAATTCTTGGATATTTTTGGATATTTTGCACTCATCGCCACACAAAAGACCGGTTTTTTGCCTCATATTCCCATCACCGCGTAGGATGGGTGAGGATTAGAAAGGGAGGACTATGAGCGTTCTCGACCGTTTTGAAAAAAGCGTGGAGGGTGCGGTCAACGGAGTATTCGCCAAGTTCGGCTCCAAAGACCTGCAGCCTGTCGATCTTTCCAGCGCCTTGGAGCGCGAGATTGACGCCGAGGCCATGCCCGTGGGCCGTGACCGCACGGTGGCCCCGAATGAATACCGTTTCAAGCTCAGTACTCCTGACTTCGACCGTATCGAGGCATGGGGTAGCGAGACCCTGGCCAATGAGCTGGCCGACAATCTCACCGAGTACGCGAAGAGCCAGCATTACGCCTTCGTGGGCCCGGTGATTGTGATCTTCGAGGAAGACCTTGACCTGTCCAAGGGCAACTTCAACCTCACCTCCGAATCCGTGCAAGGCAATGCCGTGCCGGTCACCACCGATGCGCAGACCGAGGACAGCCCAGTGCTCGAGGTGAACGGCAACCAGTACCTGCTCACCAAAGACAAGACGGTAATCGGCCGCGGTTCCGGTTGCGATATCGTCATTGACGATCCGGGCATCTCCCGCAAGCACCTGGAAATCGACATCACCGACAACGGCGTTATCGTCCGCGACCTGGGCTCCACCAACGGCACGTACGTGGAGGGCCACCAAGTGCCCGCCGCCACGCTGCTCGACGGCAACACCATCACCATCGGCCGCACCCGCATCCTGTATTGGGCCTCCGCCCAAGCCCAGGAGTAGTCGAGCACACGCCCGAAAGCCGTCCACCCATGACTGAACTGACATTCGCCCTGCTCAAGTATGGATTCCTGATCCTGCTGTGGATATTCATCTGGCTGGCCGTGCGTTCGCTGCGCAAGGACATCGAGACGTTCAGTCCGCGGCCCTCGCGTGCACGCCGCCGCCGTGAACGTGAAGCGCACAAGACCCAGACCGAGCCGCCGCAGGCGCCGCGCCCGCATCGCGGTTCCCATGCGGGCGCGGCATCCGCCGCTCCGGCGCAGCCCACCCTGCTCGTCATCATCGACGGCCCGCTCGCCGGCAGTTCCGTGCCGTTGTCCGACGCCGACATCACGCTCGGGCGCGCCGCCTCGAACACCGTGGTGCTGGACGATGAGTTCGTCTCCTCCCGTCACGCCCGCGTGTACCGTGACATCCGTTCCGAGCAGTGGGCCATCGAGGACCTGAACTCCACCAACGGGACCGTGGTCAACCAGCAGCGCATCAACCGTCCCACCATCCTGCCCGCCCGTATCCCTGTGCGCATCGGCGCCACCACCTTCGAACTGAGGTAGCCGCATGCCAAAATCCGCCGCTTCACAACCGCTGTTCCTGTATTCCACCACGGTGTCCGATGTGGGCACCGTGCGCGCGAACAACCAGGATTCCTCCTTCGCCGGCGAGCATCTCATCGCCATCTGCGACGGCATGGGCGGTCACGCCGGCGGCGACACGGCATCCTCCATCGCCATCCGGTCGCTGGCCCACATCGAACGGGACGACACCGACGGCGATGTCGCGGCGATCGCCCATATGATGGAGACCTCCGTCATGGCTGCGCATGACGCCATCGTCGGCAAGGCCAAGCGCGAACGCAAACTCGCCGGCATGGGCACCACCGTCACCGCGGTGGCGTTGGTGGCCGGCTACTGGATCATCGCCCACATCGGCGATTCGCGCGCCTATCTGCTGCGCGATGGTCATCTGGGCCGCGTCACCTGCGACCACAGCTACGTGCAGCATCTCATCAACACCGGCCGCATCACCCCATCCGAAGCCAAGAACCACCCGCAGCGCAACGTCGTGATGCGTGTGCTCGGCGACTTCGACATCGACCCGCACCCGGACATCTCCATACGCCGCGCCCATCCCGCCGACCGCTGGCTGCTGTGTTCGGACGGCCTGTGCGGCGTGCTGGAGGACTCCACCATCGCGGAGACGATGACCGCGCTGTCCGATCAGGGCGAATGCGCGCAGCGTCTGGTGCAGATGGCGCTGCGGGCGGGCAGCACCGATAACGTCACGGCCGTCATCGCGGACGCCACGTTGGCGTTGGACGCCGACGCGTTCGACCTGCCCCACCAAACGCCGTTGGTCGGCGGTGCCGCCAGCCGCAATCTCGAGCCGATTGCGGACATCGTCAACGCGCCGGTGGCCACCGCTCCCGCACTGCGCGAGGACGATTCGCCCGCACAACGCGCCGCGGCGCTGATCCAGCCAGCCAGCGCGCATGAGGCGGAGCCCGCGCAGACCACGGCCGAACCGTCGTCCGCGCGCGTGGTCCAGCCATCCACGGTCCGCGAGGAGACCGGCGAGCGGGCCAATCCCGATACCGGTGAGATTCCGGTGGTGCAGAAGCCGGACGGGCGCTTGTCCGCCGATCCGAACGACCCGGACGTGGCCAAGGCCATCCGCGACGAGCAGATCGAGCAGAAGAAGGTCACACGCACCAGGAAACGCCGCAACAGGCTCGCCGTGATCGTCGCCTGCATTCTTGCCGCACTGGCGTTGGCCGGTGCCGGCTGGGGCGCGTACACGTGGAGCCAGGCGCATTATTACGTGGGCAACGCCAACGGCACGGTGGCCATCTACCGTGGCGTGCCGACCAATCTTTTCGGGCTTGAGCTTTCGCACGAAGTCGAGACCACCGACATCGCCATCGCGCAGCTGCCGCAATCATGGCGCGACCAACTAAGCCAAGGCATCACGGTCGGTTCGCTGGACGAAGCGCAGTCGCATGTGAGCATCATCCGCACTGAAATGCGCAAACTGGCCAAGCAGCAGGCGGCCGACGTCGCCAAGAAGGCTGAGGCGTCCAATTCCCCGGACAGTTCCAAAGACAGTTCCCAGAGCGATTCCAAGGACAGCACCAAGGATTCGTCCAGCCAGTCCGGCTCCTCGTCAGACAAATCCGGTTCGTCAAGCTCATCCGATTCCTCGGATAAATCCGGTATCGGAGCGGCCGACAACGCGGCCACGGGGGATGCACGATGATCGCTACCCGTCTACGTCAGATTTCCTTGTTGCTGATTGCCATGGCAATCAGTGCGTTGGCGTTCATCCAGATGTTCCAACGCACCGCCGGCGAATTCCCTATGCAATACGCCGGCATGCTGGCATTGGTCGTAGTGCTGTTTCTGGTGCTGTGGGGGCTGATCGTACACTTCCAGCCGTATGCCAGCCAGTCGATTCTGCCTTGCGTGCTACTGCTGACCGCCACCGGCGTGACCATGATCGCTCGCATTGACCAGAGCGAGGGCTGGGCGGTTGCCCAACGCCAGCTGGTGTGGCTGTGCATCGCCATCGTGCTTTCCGCGCTGCTCATCATCTTCCTGAAGGACTACCGCGTGCTGCGACGCTTCTCCTACGTGTCGATGGTGGTGGGCCTAGTGCTGCTGCTCGCCCCGATGCTGCCGTTCATCGGTATGGAGGTGAACGGCGCGCGCATCTGGATCAGGATTCCGGGATTGGGCCAGTTCCAGCCGGGCGAGTTCGCCAAACTGTTCCTCGCGTTCTTCTTCGCCGCATACCTGTTCGATCACCGCGACCGGCTGGCCGTGGGCGGCAGGAAGGTGCTGGGGCTGCAACTGCCCCGCATCAAGGACCTCGGCCCCATCATCGTGGTGTGGATCGCTTCGATGGGCGTGCTGGTCATGCAGCGTGACCTGGGCACTTCGCTCATGTTCTTCGCCATGTTCGTGGCCATGCTGTACACGGCCACCGGCCGGAAAAGCTGGATCATCATCGGTCTGATCGCGTTCGCCGCGGGCGCCGTGCTGGCCGCCGGCGCGTTCAGCCACGTGGGTCAGCGCATCGACGCCTGGCTGCACCCGTTCAGCAATGAGCAATACAACAAGACCCCCGGCGGCTCCTGGCAACTGGTCACCGGCATATTCGGACTGGCGGCGGGCGGCATGCTCGGCACCGGCCTGGGCCAGGGGCATCCCTCGCTCGTCACGTTCGCGAACTCCGATTTCATCTACGCCTCGCTCGGCGAGGAACTCGGCCTGATGGGCGTGCTGGCCATGCTGATGCTGTACCTGCTCATCATCGCCTCCGGCTTCATCACGGCCATGAAAATCAAGGATGGTTTCGGCAAACTGCTGGCTTCGGGACTGGTGTTCACCATGGCGTTCCAAGTGTTCACCGTGGTCGGCGGCATCACGCTGGTGATTCCCCTGACGGGCCTGACCCTGCCTTATATGGCGGCCGGCGGGTCCAGCCTGATCGCCAACTATATTCTCGCGACCCTGCTCATCATCATCTCGAACTCGGCCAATACGCCCGAGCCGGAGCTGACCTCGGATACGTTCCAGTACGAGGCTTTGGCCGTGCTGCGCAACAAGGAACTTGAGGCCAGGGCCCGCGCCACTGAGCCGATCGTTCAGCCTCGCAGCGCGTCGGCTACGGCGTCGCAGTCCGAGTCGGAATCGTTTGACGACCCCATTGTGGATACCACCACTCCGTCGTATACCGACGCCGATGAACCGTACACGCCTGCCGGCACGATTCCCCCGCTTCCTCCCGTTAACGGAGGCACTCGCGTATGAACAAATATCTTCGTCAGCTTTTCACCGCCGTGGTCGCGCTGTTCGTGATTCTCGGCCTGTCGTCCACCATCATCATGGCGGTACGGGCCAACGCGCTGAACAACGATCCGCGCAACGCCCGTTCGCTGTACCACCAGCTCGGTGCCTACCGCGGTGCCATCCTGGCCTCGGACGGCACGGTCATGGCCAAATCCGAGCCGGTCAACGACGCATTCAAATACCTGCGTACCTATTCCAACGGTCCGCTGTATGCTCCGGTCACCGGCTTCTTCTCCATCAACCAGACCGCCGATCGCGGCCTGGAAGCCTCCCGCAGCATGCTGCTCAACGGTGAGGCCGATTCATTGATCTGGCAGCGGGCCAAGGCCATGCTCACCGGCGCTACGAATCAGGGCGCGTCCATCGAAACCTCCATCGACCCCAAGCTGCAGCAGGTTGCCTACGATCAGCTCGGTACGCGCGATGGTGCGGCGGTGGCCATCGAAGTCAGCACCGGTCGTATCCTCGCCATGGTGAGCACGCCCAGTTATGATCCGAACAAACTGGCGACCCATGACACCAAAGCCGCGTCTCAGGCCTACAACGAACTTTCTGCGGGCCAAAATAGCCCACTAATCAACCGTGCCACCTCGCAGCTGTACCCACCAGGGTCCACGTTCAAGACCATCGTCGCCTCGGCTGCGCTGGAAACCGGCGAATATCAGACGGACACGAAGATTCCTGCAGGCGCCGGCTACACGCTGCCCGGCACCGCCACACAGCTGCCGAACGACGAGCATCAGGCCGATGGCGTCAACGGGCAGATCTCCCTGCAAGAGGCCGTCGCGTGGTCGTCCAACACCGCGTTCGCCCAGCTTGGCGTGAAACTCGGCGCGAGCAAGGTTTCGGACATGGCCACCAAGCTCGGGTTTGGCAGCACCATCACCATTGACGGCACCGAATCCACGGGCACCCCGATGACGGCCACCGCGTCCACATTCCCCTCTGATCCGACCGACGACAAGCTTGCGCTGGCGTCCATCGGCCAAGGCGACACCACGGCCACGCCGTTGCAGATGGCGATGGTCGCGCAGGCAATCGCCAACAATGGCAAACTGATGCAGCCCACGCTGGTCGATCGTGTGCGCGCCGCCGATCTCACCGTACTTTCGCAGACCAAACCGCAAACCATGGCCAATGCGTTCAACAAGGATTCCGCAGACAAGCTCACCACGATGATGGAAAGCGTGGTGACCGAGGCCAATCCGCAGCTAGCCATCAACGGCATCAAGGTGGCGGCCAAAACCGGTACCGCACAAATCGGTACCGACAACTCTGCCATCGACGGCTGGGTGATCGGTTTCGCGCCGGCGGACGATCCGCAGATCGCCGTCGCGGTGTTGGTGCATAACACAGATGTACACGGTTCGCTCGCCGCTGGCCCGATCATGCGCGCGATGATGCAGGAGGCTTTGCAGCAGTGAAACTTATCGAAGGACAGCTTATTCACCGCCGATATCGTCTTGATTCGCGTCTTGCGCAAGGCGGTATGGGCGAGGTCTGGAAAGGCTACGATATTCAGCTCGGCCGTGAAGTGGCCATCAAGGCGCTGCGCTCGGACGTGACCAACGCCGAGGCCAAGCTGCGCCGCCTGCGTGCCGAAGCCCATAATTCCGCCAATCTGGCGCACCCGAATATCGCTGCGTTGTTCGAATACTACGAGCATGACGGCATCGGCTTTCTGATTATGGAATACGTCCCCTCGAAATCGTTGGCGGATCTGTTCCACAGCAAGGGCGCGATGGATCCCGTCGAACTGCTGCCCATTCTGATTCAGACCGCGCGAGGCCTATTCGTGGCCCACTCGCACGGCGTGATTCATCGTGACGTCAAGCCGGCCAACATCATGGTCTCCGACACCGGCGAAGTGAAGATCACCGATTTCGGCGTGAGCTACTCCACCGGCCAAGGCCAGATCACCCAGGACGGCATGGTGGTGGGCACCGCACAATACATCTCCCCCGAGCAGGCGCAGGGCCAGCAGGCCACGCCGCAATCGGACATCTATTCACTGGGCGTGGTGGCGTACGAGGGCCTTGCCGGGCAGCGTCCGTTCACCGGCACCACTCCGGTCGATATCGCCGCAGCGCACGTGAACAATCCCGTGCCTCCACTGCCGGACTCGGTGGACGTCCAGTTACGCGAATTTGTCATGTCAATGCTGGCCAAGGACCCGTTGGATCGCCCGAATGACGCGCTGGTGGTGTCCCGCACGCTGGCACGCATCGAACGCCGTCTGCTGGATCAGCAGACCGAAATGGCCGACACCGCCATGGTCACGTCCGGCAATCGACTGCCGCGCCGAGTGACCAGCACGCCACGCATTGTTTTGGAGGCCCCGGCCTCAAGATTGGGAGGGAATAAGCAATGAGCACCAGTATGCCCACCGCATTGGCCGGCGGACGCTACCAGCTTGGCCAGCTCATCGGTCGTGGCGGCATGGCCGAGGTCCACGTGGCCCTTGACACCCGTCTGGGCCGTACCGTGGCCGTGAAAATCATGCGCGCCGATCTGGCCAACGACGACATCTTCCTGGCCCGTTTCCGCCGGGAAGCACACGCCGTGGCCCAGATGAACAACCCGAACATCGTGAACATCTACGATTCGGGCGAAGAACTGGTTTCTTCCGAAAGCGGCGATACCGAGCGTCTGCCGTACATCGTCATGGAATACGTCAAGGGCCAAACCCTGCGCGACATCATCAAGGTCAACGGCGCACTCAGCCAGCGCGACTGCGAACAGGTGCTGTTGGGCGTGCTTAACGCGCTCGACTATTCGCATCGCATGGGCATTATCCACCGCGATATCAAGCCCGGCAACATCATGATTTCCGAGCAGGGCGTGGTCAAGGTCATGGACTTCGGCATCGCCCGCGCTCTGGACGATTCCGCAGCCACCATGACCCAGTCGCAGGGCGTGGTGGGCACCGCACAGTACCTTTCTCCCGAGCAGGCGCGCGGCGAGACCGTCGACATGCGTTCCGACCTGTATTCCGCTGGCTGCGTGCTCTACGAGATGCTCACCGGCCGCCCGCCGTTTACCGGCGATTCCGCCGTGGCCATCGCCTACCAGCATGTTTCCGAAGTCGCCACGCCGCCATCCGCCGTGGTGCCGGGGCTGCCGAAGATGTGGGATTCGATCTGCGCCAAGGCCATGGCCAAGGACCGCCAGAATCGCTATGCCACGGCCTCCGAGTTCAAGACCGACATCCTGACCTACATGAACGGCGGCGTGCCGGTGGCGGCCGCGTTCAACCCATTGACGGACCTGTCGAATATGAAGGCCCGCAAGGAAGCCGAACGTGATTTGCCCACCACGCCGGTGGAACCGCAGCAGCAGCCCACCCAGGCATTCAACCCGGTGACCGGTCAGTTCGAGCAGATTCCACCGGCCAATGGTGCCAACTCAGCGGCGTTGCAGTCCCGTGCGCAGCAGCGTGCGGCGGCGGCCAAGGCCAAGAAGCGCAAGAAGATCATTATCGGTTCGGTGATCGCGGCTATTGTCGCGGTGCTTGTCATTGCGGGCATCGTGTTCGCCATGAACGGCGCGCCCAACAAGTCCGCCGAAGACAAGGTCACCATACCCGAGGTGTGCAACGCCTCCACCTCCAAGGACAATATCAAGCTCAAGCTCGAGGCGTTGGGCCTGACCATGGTCGGCAAGCAGGACACCGACTCCACCGAGCCGGAGGGCACCTGCACCAAGATGAGCCCGGAGGCCGGCGCCAAGGTGGCCAAGGGGTCGAAGGTGAAGGTATGGTTCTCCGCAGGCCCGCAGTCCACTCAGGTTCCGGATGTCAAGGAACGCAGCCAGGAAGAGGCGCGCAGCATTCTGGAAAGCGCCGGATTCAAGGTGAATGCCACCGTCAGAACCGAAGACAGCGCCGACATCGCCAAGGATATGGTGACGAAAACCGATCCTGCCGCCGGCCAGTCGGTTCCCAAGGGCACCACCATCACCATATATGTTTCTTCCGGCATGACCACCGTACCGAGCAATTTGGTCGGTCAGTCGAAGGACAGCGTGCTACAGCAGTATGAGGGCAGGTTCAGCTTCACTGTGGAGCAGGAGAGCTCCGATACGGTGGAGGCCGGTCTGATTACCCGTGTAAGCCCTGATTCGGGCTCTTCTATCGCACAGGGCGGGTCTATCACCATTTGGGTGTCCACGGGCAAGGAGAAGGTCGCTGTACCGAATATCGCCGCAGGCACTAAATATGCCACCGCCGAACTCATGCTGAAGGCCGTCGGCCTCAAGGCCCAGGCCAACGGTCCGGCCGACCCCACCGCCGTGGTGGTCGGCATCGATCCCGGCGTCGGCGCCCAGGTCGACGTGGGCTCGACCGTCACCATCACCACGAAGGCCGCCACCACAGGCGACAACAGCGGCAACGGCAACGGCAACACAGGAGACAACGCTGGCGGCAGCGGTAGCACCGGCCCAGGCGGCGACAAGTAGACGGCTGCTACTTCGTGACCTTGGGCTGAAGGCCGGCCGACTTGGCCACGGCGTTGCCTTGGCCGCACACGCTCAGCCAGTTGGCCAATAGACGGTAGCCGTCCTGGGTCATCACCGACTCGGGATGGAACTGGACGGCATACATCGGCTTGTCCTTGACCTTGATGCCCTGAATGGTGTGGTCATCCTGCGTCCACGCGGTGACCACCAGCGTATCCGGCACCGAATCGGGCTCAACGGCCAATGAATGGTAGCGGGTGGCGGTCATGGGATTGGCCACGCCCTCGAAGATCTCGTCATCGGCATGCTCCACCGGGCTGGTCTTGCCGTGCATGATGGTGGGCGCGTGGCCCACCGTGCAGCCGTACACCTCGGCGAGCGCCTGCAAGCCCAGGCATACGCCGAACATCGGCATGCCGGTGGCCGCGCACAGGCGAATCATATCCTCACTGGCACCGGATTCGGCCGGAGCGCCCGGGCCGGGAGAAATCAGCACGCCATCGTAACCGTCCAGTACACCCGGCGCGGCTGGGTCGATGGCGTCGTTACGCACCACATCAACAGTGGCGCCAAGGGTTTGCAGATAGCCTACGATCGTGTAGACGAAGGAATCGTAGTTATCCACCACCAAAATATGCGCGGAATCGGTCATAGGGCTCTCCTTGAGGGACGTGTACTGCAAGACATAGTACTAGGCTGCCGTCAGCTCACTGCCACGAAGTTCGACATCTGCTGTAGGAATGGGATATTGGCGGCGGCCCAAGGGAATCCCCACTGGAACAGCGCCGCGGCGGCTGCGAACAACAGCATAGCCAGCAGCAGCCATCGAATCGGTGCCACGCCGGGCTGCAGACGCAACAGTCCGCCATAGATGCTGGCATCCGGGCGGCGACGCTCACCCGCGCGAATCTCGCGCAGCACCGGCCAGCGCCATGCCACCGCAGCGGCGATGAACAGAACCAGCCACACTACCAGCGCGCCGAATACCACCTTGTCCAGCGAGCCAATGCGGGAAGCGATCGAGGGGGTTTCGGTGGTGGAGAACTTCACTGCACCGGACGAATCAGTAGTAGCCAGCTCTTTGGGCACGCCATCAGACACTTTGGCCCAGTACGCCAACTCACCATAGCTGATCCATCGATGGGTGGGGGTGGAGTATTTCGGCTCACAGGTGGTCAGTGTGATCATGCGTTTGGTGGGATTGGCAGTGGAGTCTTCCGGATTGGGGGCGATCACATACATGTCCGTGGGCAGCACAATCTCGTACCGGGTGTAGTGGTAGACGTACCAGTAATCCTTGGTACGAACGATGATGGGATCGCCTTCCTGCAACTTGTCCACATCGCCCAACGGCTGCCCGTAGCCGTTGCGGTGGCCGGCGACGGCGAAGTTGCCGACCTGCCCCGGCATCTGGGTGGTGTCGTAATGGCCCAGACCGTGGCGATTGAGCTGCTCGAGCGTGGTGCCTTCCACGATGTTGCGGTGCCATTGGGAGCCGAAGCGCGGAATGTAGATCTGCGCGATCAAGTCGCCATATTTCGCGTCTTTCGGCTGTACTGGAGCATCGCCCTCCTGGGCTTTGGCGATGGTGACCGTTCCCCCGTTGTTGCTGGGGTCGCTCCAGTCGACGGACTGGATGGTTTCGTTCTGGGCTCGCTCCGCCTCGACACCGGTCCACCACATCTGCCAGACGATGTACAGGGCGCAAATCACGGCAGCGGTAATCAGCAGTTCGGCGCAGATGCCGAGTGCTTGCCAGACCGGGCCGTTGCGGTGGGAGGTGGCACCGGCGCGCGACGCCCGGCGATGAGGCCGCGCCGCGCCGACGCCAGTCGGGTCTGCCACCATTCGTGCGGCATCGTCCTCGGGGAAGGGCTGCACGTCCGACACGGACGCGAGATCAATGGGCGCCGGTGCGCAGCTGTCGTGCCTGCCGTGTCTCATTGCTGAGTCTGCTCCTCATCTGTGGTCTTTGATGTATCGACCGTGGCATATTTCAACTGCTGCAGCAAGGCGGCGGTAGCGGGGAACTGAAGGTCCTCGGCATTCTCCACCTTGTAGCCAATGCCAAACGCGGTCACATATTGCTTAAGAATGGTAATGGCTTCGGAGTCGTTCAACGCTGCGCGAAGTCTTTGCGGGTCGCCAATAGCGGAAATGGTGAACGGCGGCGAGTATTTCTTACCGTGCAACGACAGCACGTTGCCGGAACAGATGACCGCCGAATTGAACAGCACCCGCTGATCCATAATCATCAGCGCATCGGCACCGCCGGCCCACAAGGCATTCACCACCGATTCGACATCCTGCTGGTGGATCACGTAATCGTTGATATTGGCGGTCGTGCCATTGTTGTTGACGGCGTTCTCCCATAACGGAGAATCATCCAGCGTTACCTTTACGCCGCTGCCGCTGAGCGCGGGCAGCATCAGACTGGAATCCACATTGCTGGAGTCCTTGCCTTGGTTCTGCGTGCTGTCAGTACCGTCGGTGCCATCGGCCTTGAGCGCGTCCGTAAGATTGGCGACCTGTTCGGTCAGATCGCTGACGTCCTGCTGCAGCTGGTTGGCCTCGTCCACGCCTTGCTCCACCAGATCGGCCGTATCGCTGGTGACGGCAACCGTACGATTGACCCTCACGTTGGTGCTCAGCAGAAAACCGGTCAAGGCAACGACGACGAATACTGCGACACCACCCCATAGGGAGTGCCGTGCGCCGTGCTTACCTACATGTCTGGCCATGAATTTCCTGTCTTCTTGCCGACTCTGGTCGCCGCTTTCGAGTGTAGCCACTATTATGACTTTTAGCCTATTGAATGGAGACTATGCTGATGGCTGACGAAGAGCTGCACGAGACCGACTCGAACAACCAGAAGGACTGGCAGAGCGAGACCTCATCCAGCACCGCTGCTGCCGAGACCGCCAACAAAGACACCGAGCAGAACGCAGAGAACGCTTCTGCCGAGGAAGACGCGGCTTACGGCGTGAATATGGAGCAGGTGCAGGCCGTGCTCAACGCCACTGCCGATAAGACCACGCTGACCCCGCAGATGCAGCGCATGATGAACCGTCAGGCGGAGAACACCAAGCGTGTTGAAGAAACCATCAAGGGCACCAAGTCGAACCCGCGTTGGTTCGTGCCGCTGTTCTGCGCGTTTATGATCATCGGTCTGATCTGGTGCGTGGTGTACTACCTTTCCCCGTCCGGCTCCTGGCCGATTCCGCGCATCGGCGCATGGAATCTGGCCATCGGCTTCGCTTTGATCATGATCGGGTTCCTGATGACGATGGGGTGGCGCTGAGTTCCGACTCGTTGCGCTTATCTATCGGTAGATCGTTTTTCTATCGTTAGGTTGTTCTTAGTTCTTATACGAAAGGCCGACCTCCCGTATGCGGAGGCCGGCCTTTTTCGTGCCTTAGCCTGTTCATCCACAGCTATCCACGACTTATCCACGACTTATCCACTACGTTATCCACAGCCTGTGGATGAATTACACCCATGTAGTTTTCCACCGAATGTGGAAAACCATGTGGATAAGTGGTGGATAAGCGGCGTTTCTCGGTGTATATCTCGTGCATAACTTTGGCTTGGCATACATCGCCACAGCGAGGGAACAGTTATACACCCGAGTTATCCACTGCAACAAACCCAGTAATACCGCGGCATTCCTAACTTATCCACATAAGTTATCCACAGTCTTATGCACTTTTCTACACACTTGTGCACAAGTCACCATTGTGGATAACTCGTTATCGTGGATAACTCGTCATTGCGCGCATCTCATTACTGTGGATATCTTCATACGGCACACACCCACTCACCGAACGACGATATCCACATCGCTAATATCCACATCGCCGCTTTCCGCACATACACTGATGCCGGGCACTGCATGTTCCGCAATACCCGGCATCAATCGTTTTTTACAGCCGTATCAAGCCATATCAGTGCAGGGAGCCGAAACTCATCCACCCATAAGGATTGGCCATATTGCACAACAGAATCAACGCAATGACCAGCACCACCATGACCCAGCCGTACACTTGCATGCGCCATTTCAGGCTTTTACCGCGCCACGCCGGCACACCACCCACCAGCAGCCATGTGAGTATTCCACCCACTACAAAGCCGCCGACATGCGCCTGCCACGCCACGCCACCGACCACGAACGGCAAGGCGAAGTTCACCGCCATCCAGATCAACATGGAGCGGATATCGGCGCCGATACGGCGATATACCACCAGCAATGATGCAAACAGGCCAAATAAGGCTCCAGAAGCCCCATAGGCTGCCATCTGCCAGCCGATGCCTCCCGGAGCCACCGCAGCCCACACCATAAGTCCCAAAGAGCCGCCAAGGCCGGAAATTACATACAGTCCCAAGAACCGCCAGTGGCCGATCATTCGTTCCAGCACTGGGCCCACGGAATACAGGGCAATCATGTTGAACAGGATATGCAATAGCGAGTTCGGCGCATGCAGGAACATCGAAGTGATGAGCGTCCACGGCTCAGCCACCAGTCTGACCGGAGCCGCCATGCCGAGGTACATCAACCAAGCCCTCAGGCCCGGGGCAATAAATCCCAGCAATACCTCCAGTAGCCACACTGCCACGCACGCAACAATCAGCGCCCAGGTCATCACCGGACCACCGCGCTCCCACTGGTATCGAATCTCCCGCTGTGTAGGAATATGCATGCAGTCCACTGTATCGAAGGTCTCGGATGCGTTCCACGCGCCGCGAAGATGCTGAGCCGACCGAGGGCATGCGGGCGTGGATGAATCGCCCACGAATGTCATTCCACCCAATCGTCACAAACAGCGGCCTAGAATAGGGAGCAGAGTCGGTCTGAATGGGCATACCGACCAGACGATCCCTAGGGAAAGGAGCCGTCATGGAGAACAAGTCTTCTAACGGTTGGAAGTTCTTCGCGCTGCTGTTCGGCGGATTGCTCGCCGCGCTTGTTGGTTTGTACATCTACAAGCAGCAGAACCCAGATTACGATCCGTGGGAGGAGCCGTGGGAGAACAGCTCCTCGCCGGTCGACCTGGGTCTGAACAAGGCCGAGGATGAGGCCGATGGCGAGGCGGAAGCCGCCCCGGCCGAAGCCTGATAGGGCGGTCTTTCAACGCAAGAAGCCCCGCAACCGATGGATGTCGGTTGCGGGGCTTCTTATGTTCTGTTTCCCCTCCCTGAGGGGAGCCGCCCCACCGACTCAGTCGGCCAGAGGAGCAGTATGCCAGATATGCGGAGCCGTTAAGCGGGAAGCCCAGTGGGCTTCCCGTAGGCGACGCCGAGCGGCGACAGCCGCGAGGTAGAAACCAGCACGTAGCCGGCGCGCTGCTCCGGCGGCCGTCAGGCCAGAGGAGCAGTGTGCCAGATACGTTCCAAATAGTCTTCCATGGAGCGGTCGGAGCTGAAGTAGCCGGAGTTGGCCACGTTGAGCAGGGCCTTGCGGTTCCATTCGAGCTCATCGGCGTAGAGGGCCTCGATCTCGGACTGGATGCCCATGTAGGCGGAGAAGTCGGCCAGGGTCATGAACCAGTCCTTGGTCAGCCAGTCGGCCACGAGCGGGGAGTAGGCGTTGCGGTCACCGTTGGAGAAGGTGCCGTCGGCCACCAGATCGATGGCCTGCTTCAGGCGCGGATCGGCCTCGTAGTAGGAGGCGGGATTGTAGCCCTCGGCGTACTTCTTCTCGACCTCGTCGACGGTCATGCCGAAGAGGAAGAAGTTGTCGGCGCCGACGCGCTCACGGATCTCGACGTTCGCTCCGTCCAGCGTACCCACGGTCAGGGCGCCGTTCAGAGCGAACTTCATGTTGCCGGTACCGGAAGCTTCCTTGCCGGCCTGGGAGATCTGCTCGTCAAGCTCGGTGGCCGGGATGAGGTTCTGGGCCATCTCGACGTTGTAGTTCGGCAGCATGTGGACGGCGAGCTTGCCCTTGACGGCCGGATCGCTGCTGATCACGCGGGAAACGTTGTTGATCAGCTCGATGGTCATCTTGGCCAGGTAGTAGCCCGGAGCGGCCTTGGCACCGAAGAACACGGTGCGCGGAGTGATGTCCTCGGCCTTGACCTTGCCGGACTTGATGTCGGCGTAGTTGGAGATCACGGCGAGAATCTTCAGAGACTGGCGCTTGTACTCGTGCAGACGCTTGACCATGGTGTTGAACAGGGTGTTCTCGTCGATATCGATGCCGTAGTGGTCCTTGGCGAAGCCCACGAATGCGTGCTTGTTGGCCTTCTTGACGGCGGCGAACTTCTTGACGAACTCATCGTCCTTGGCCAGCGGCTCGAGGCCCTTGAGCAGTTCCAGATCGGCGACCCACTTGTCGGTGCCCAGGCCCTCGGTGATGAGGTCGGACAGGCGCGGGTTGGCGAGCTTGACGAAGCGACGCGGGGTCACGCCGTTGGTCACGTTGGTGAACTTGTCCGGGTAGACGTCGGAGAAGTTCTTGAGGGTGACGTCTTTCAGCAGCTGGGAGTGCAGCTCGGCCACGCCGTTGACGTGGGAGCCGCCGTAGGTGGCCAGGTAGGCCATGCGCACGGCGTCGCCAGTGTAGATGGCCATGTCCTTGATGGTGTCCTTGTCGACGCCCTTGGCCGCAAGCTCGGCCTCGAACTGCTCGTTGATCTTCTCGATGATCTCAAGGTGACGCGGCAGCAGCTCGCCGATCAGGCTGGCCGGCCAGACCTCAAGGGCCTCCGGCAGCAGGGTGTGGCAGGTGTAGTTGAAGGTCTTGGTGGTGATGGACCACGCGGTATCCCAGTCGTAGCCGTACTCATCGATGAGGATGCGCATGAGCTCGGGGATGCCGATCACCGGGTGGGTGTCGTTGAGCTGGAAGACGATCTTGTTCGGGAAGGTCGTCAGGTCCGGCTTGTCCTGGCCCGGGTAGAAGACGCGGATGGCGTCGTGCAGGGAGGCGGAGACGAAGAAGTACTGCTGCTCGAGGCGCAGTTCCTTACCGACCTTGGTGGAGTCTTCCGGGTAGAGAATCTTGGAGATGTTCTCGGCCTTGACCTGCGGGGCCACGGCGTCCATGTACTCGGAGCGGTTGAAGGCGAGCAGATCGAACTCGTCGTAGCTCTTGGCGGTCCACAGGCGCAGGGTGTTCACACGCTGGGACTTGTAGCCGGGAACCATGTAGTCCACCGGCACGGCGCGCACGGACCAGGCCGGTTCCCAGGTCTTGGTGCCGTCGGCGTTTTCGACGACCTTGCCACCGAAGGAGACCTTCTGATCACGGTTGTAGTCGGTGTGGCCCCACGGCTCTTCGTTGGCCAGCCAGTAATCCGGGGTCTCAACCTGCTTGCCGTTCTCGTCGAACTTCTGCTTGAAGATGCCGTACTTGTATTGGATGCCGTAGCCGAAGGCCGGCACGCCCAGCGAGGCGAGGGAGTCGATGAAGCAGGCGGCCAGACGGCCGAGGCCGCCGTTGCCGAGGCCTGGCTCGTATTCGGCGTCCACGATGTCCTTCGGCTTGAAGCCAAGGGCTTCCACAGCCTTGTCGAACTGGTCGGTCAGGCCAGCGTTCAGCAGTGCGTTCTCCAGCTGCTTGCCCATCAAGAACTCGGCGGACAGGTAGCCGACGGCCTTGGTGTTGCCGTTGACGGTGTCGGCCTGCGTCTTGAACCAGGAGTCGGCGAGGTGGTTGCGCACGGCTTTGGACGCGGCGACATACACGTCAGCAGGGGTGGCCTGCTCGGCGGTGACGTTTTGAGTGTATTTCAGTTGTTCACGAATCTCGTCGGCGAATTGTTCCGCCGTGACGGGAGACTTCGGTGCGGTGATTTCGGTCATTCTGACTTTCCTTCCGGGATAAGTGCCCGTAATTATTATGCCGCGCGATAGGTATCGTCTCACAAACGTAAGCATGAACTCTCCGTAACGACGATGGCGGAGCGCTCTTGCATACGTTCTCATTGAGAAGCGTATCACATGTCTCACAGTTCCGCATCACACCGTATGCCATCGTTTGCATTACGGAAGATCTTCCGGATCCGGTGCCATGATGGAGTATATGGCAGTAATTCTCGAAAAAGACTTGAAACGAGGGCACGACGCACTGGTGCAATGGCGTGCCGCAGCCCTGGAACTGGCCGACAACACGCCACATCGCCTGACCGCCTCCCCCATTCTGCCGCGCCCGGTATGGGCGATGGCCGTGCGCTACTCGCTGTTCCTGCTGGAGAGGCGCGCGCCCGGCCCCGGCGTGGAGGTGCGCGTTGCGCCGTGGGGTGCGGTCAAGATCCTGGACGGCCCGGAATCGGACCCGCACAACCTCACTCCACCGGACGTCATCGAACTGGACCCGGAAGTCTGGCTGCGGCTGGCCTGCGGCATCACCACCTGGGCGGAGGAAAAGGACGCCGGCCACATCAGCGCGGTCGGCGAGCGCGACGACCTAAGCGGCCTGCTGCCGCTGTAATCCGCCGCAGGCCGCCCATCAGAACTGGGCGATGCCCCAGCGCTGGATATGCTCGGCCCAGTGGTCCGGCGTGGGCAGGGTGACGAGGCTGCGCATCGTCAGCGCATAGAGGGCGGCGGCCACCAGCACGGCGGCCAGAATCAGGCAGGTCGGCCCGTAGCCGATGGTCTGCATACCCCAGCCGGCGAGTGCCACGGCCACGCCATAGGCACCGTACTGCAACACCATGCTGCCCGCTCCAACGCGGCCGAGCTTGTCCTTGCCCACCAAGGTATTGCTGAGGCCTCCAAGCACCGCGTTGCCCGCGGGCAATGCCAGTACCGAGCAGGCCACAAATATGGCCTTGCCAACCATGGAGGGCACCAATGCGGCACCGGTGAATCCTACAGCCAGCAAGACGAACATCACGCCCACCAGTACGCCGCTGGGCACACGGTTGACCAGTTGCGAGGCCATCAGTGCGCCCAGCAACATGCCAACGGCGGAGGCGGCGTTGATGGATCCGGCGGATATCAGCTGGCTGCCACCTTGGGAGATGTCCAGCGCGGTCAGCAGTAGGAAGGCATTGCTGGCACCGGTCACCATGGCCGCTGCGATGATGAGATGGCGTTGGAACCGGTCGCGCAGCAGCCAGATCATGCCGTCCAGTGCGTCGCGCCAGCGTGGGGCGGAGTCATCGGCATCATCGGCGTCCGAGACGGCCCCGACCTCCGAACCGGTATCAACATTGCCCGGACGGCCGCTATCGCTCACAGTCGCACGTTTCCAATAGCGGCGGATACGCCATGCGGACACCATGCCCAGCACGCTCAGTACCGCGCTGGTCAGAAACGGCACCGCATGTCCCACGGTCATCAGCAGACCGCCCAACGGACCACCCACCAACGTGACCGTCGAATCACGAGCATCATTCAACGCCATCGCGCGCGGTAGCTGCTCATCCGGCACCACGCCACGCAGCATGGCATTCGATGTATTCTCCAACAGGCCATCGCGCACCGAAAACAGCACGACGATACACAGCAGCGCGATCGGAAGCACGTGGGCATACAGTCCGCCGAATGCCGGAGCGTTTGCCCCGTTAACCCCATGGCCGCTCGTCTTCGGCGCATTGCCGAACAGCATCACCGCTGCCGCCGCCACCGCCGAGAGCACCACACCGGACGCACCCCAGATCAGCATGAGCGTACGGCGATCATACCGGTCCTGAATCACGCCGCCGGCAAGGCCCAGCACCGTCTGCACCACCACGCAGATGCTTTCCGTCGTGGTGGCGGCGGCAGAGGATCCTGTCGTGGCGAGCATCATCAGCGGCACCGCGAACGCGATCAGACTGGCACCGACCGCACCGGACGTGTCCGCAGCCAGCCACCATCCGTAATCAGTTCCCCGCCATAGTTCCGTATCACTTGCCATCGTTGCCCTCCCTGGGATTGGTCCTTATGGACGCCACCATAGGGAGCCACCGCCGAGCAGAACACCCGCAATCCTCGGTTATGGGGACATGGCTGCGGTCGTCGTCCTCATTTGTGAGGACAGGGCACAATCAGCGCCGGACGCCGGACATCGCAGCTTCTGCCCCATCAGCCCCGCACGCACGGGATACGCACGTAAATCATCCACGTGCCATCATCCGAACGGGTGGTCAGTTCGCCGCCCAACTCCTGCACACGGGTGCGATGCATGGCCAGCCCACGCCCCGACCGCTCCTGCGCGGACAGGCCACTCTGCGCGTCGGCATCGTCACGGATATCGTTGGTCTCGCGAATCTCAATCCATTCGGGAGACAGCGTGACGAACAGCAGATAGGAATCATCTCCCGCCGGTGCATGGCGGCGGATATTCGTGCCGATCTCCGTCATCAGCGACAGCGCCTCGGCCGCCGCCTCGGGGTCCACGACCATGGCGATGCCGTTGACCGCGGCCGTCCCCCGATAGCCCTGCGCCTCCAGAAACTCCTCGGTATCGGTGATCTGCGCCTTCACACGCGTGACGAAGGATTGCGGCATGCCCGCTGTGGATTGCGTACGGTCATCGCCACCGGCGTTCTCGGGCACGGCATTGTCAACCACCTCATTCGCAATCGCTGGACAGCTCCCGGCGCCTACCGGGTCACGAGCCAGGGCGGATTCTTTCGTCGGCGAATCAGCCTGCCCTGATTCTGCAGTCGCCACCTCAGATGTCCCGGTGCCACCGACCGGCAAGGACTCGTCCCGGAAGCCGGCGTCCATTCCGCTCTGCTCGGTCAAAAAATCGATGATGCCATGCACTTCCGCAAAGGCACGTTGGCTGCGATCCAGCACGCGCTGCCAGTCGCCACCATCGATGCCGGCTGGCGCGGCCAGATTATTCCGGGCGATGGTCGAGATATACGTCAGATCGTTGGACAGCGTGTCGTGCAGTTCGATCGCGAGCTGGTTGCCGTGGCGCAGATCGGCCAGCGCCGATTCCATCTGCTCGTTTTCGTTCTCCTGATTCACCACGCGCTTGCGCCAGCACAACGCAATGCCCAGTAATACCAGCAGCACGCTTGCCGTCAGCGCCGCCGACGCGGTGACCAGCCACGACCCGGTCACCGCATAGACGATGGCTGCCACCGCAAGCACACCGATCGGGCCGAACATCGCCAGCGGATGCTTGAGTTCTATATCGATATCAATCTGATGATGCTTCTTGCCGTCGGCGTGACTATACGAATACGACGAATGCTGCGAAATGATAATCGGACGTTTCACCGGGCCGCTCCCCTTATGCGTCTTGCGCTTCTTCTACCGTGTCCCCACACACCCATCGGCGCCTTCATCAGTGCAGGTTCATGCGAATCCATGCGCCGATAAGTTCCTTGAGATTGCCGGCGCCAAGCTTGTCGGCCGCACGCATCAAATGCGTGCGCACGGTGGTTTCGGTGATGGACAGTTCGGCGGCGATCTGCGGCATGGTCCGGCCGCGGGACCACAGTTCCGCAACCTCCATCTCACGCGCGCTCAGCCGGTTGTCCTTCTCGGCCTTGATGCGCGCGGACGCAACGGCCGCGGTCTCGAACCGCACGTCGCCACCATCGCCCCATGTTTTGCCGGCCTGTACCTGACGAATCGCCACGGCCTGCAACCGCACATCATCGTTCTTGCTCATGATGCCTTGCGCGCCGGCCCGGGCCATCTCTTTGGCATGTCGGCCCACAATCGAGGCGGTAATGGCCAGTATCGCCGTGGTCGCGTTTTCCCTGCGGATTGCACGCACCACATCCGGGCCGTTGATGTCGTTCATCGCGATATCGGCCAATAGCACAGCAGGCGGGCGTTTGGTGGCCGTGCACAGCTGAATGGCTTTGCTGCCTTCGCTCGCCGGCGGCAACAATTCGAAGTCGGGCAGTGCCTTCGCCAGAATCGACTGCAATGCCATCAAGGCCATGCGGTCGTTGTCCATGATGAGCATGGTGGGCTTCGATCCATCCCGCCCGCTGATATCCGACATATGCCTACGTGCGTTCAGCTCTTCTTCGGCTTCAGCGCTGAGGGCATGGGCATCGGGATCGGCTTGCGCGGGGCCGGCTTCGGCTTGGGCGCGGCCGGCGCGGAGGCCGGGAACTCGCCGCTGGTCGCCTTTGCGGCGGCTTCGGCTGCCCACTTGGCGTACTCGTCGAGGTCGTCCTCCTGCGCGGCGGGCGAGACCTTGGCGGCGTCGGCGTCAGCAGCAGAATCCACATCCTTGTCCGCATACTGATCATCAATATCGGCGAACGGGTCAGGAGAGCCCGTTCCCGGCTCCTGCTCGCTCAGCTCTTTTGCCAGCTCATCGTAATCGGTATCGGTGGTCAGGTACTTGAGCTTTCGGGCAATTTTCTGCTGTTTTGCTTTTTGACGTCCGCGGCCCATCTGACCCCCTGCGATTACTGTGCTGTTCGATTCATCAACAATAGAGAGTACCACTAATAGTGGCTTGTTCGTTGTCGGCTCACACTTTTACCATAAAAAGCGTTTATCTGAGCCCTAATTAAAGGATTTTCGCATGACCGACGAGCAGCAACTGACAGCGGCAGGCAATGAGATAAGCGCGAGCTTCCTCGCGGCCAAAAAGCGTTCGGACGAAACGCTCGCCAAGCTGGAGGCCAAGCCGTCGTCCTTCACCATGTTGACCGGCGACCGTCCGACCGGCCGGCTGCACCTCGGCCACTACTTCGGCTCGATCCGTGAGCGTGTCGCCATGCAGGAGCGCGGCGTCAACACGAACATCATCATCGCCGACTACCAGGTGATCACCGACCGCGACACCACCGAGCACATCCAAGACAACGTACTGAACCTGGTGCTCGACTACATGGCCGCCGGCATCGATCCGAACAAGACCATGATGTTCACCCACTCCGCCGTGCCGGCCGAGAACCAGCTGCTGCTGCCGTTCCTGTCCCTGGTCACCGAGGCTGAGCTGCACCGCAACCCGACCGTGAAGTCCGAGATGGAGGCGTCCGGCCACGCGTTGACCGGCCTGCTGCTCACCTACCCGGTACACCAGGCGTGCGACATCCTCTTCTGCAAGGCCAATGTCGTGCCGATCGGCAAGGACAACCTGCCGCACGTGGAAATCACGCGCACCATCGCCCGCCGTTTCAACGAGCGTTACGCCAAGAAGAACCCGGTGTTCCCGGAGCCGGCCGCCATTCTGTCTGAGGCACCGGAGATTCCAGGTCTCGACGGCCGCAAGATGAGCAAGTCGTACGGCAACTCCATCATGCTGGGCGCCACCGCCGAGGAGACCGCCAAGCTTATCAAGAAGAGCCCGACCGATTCCGAGCGCCGCATCACCTTCGACCCGGTTGCCCGCCCGCAGGTCTCCGCCCTGCTAACCACCGCCGGTCTGGTGACCGGCCGCGACCCGAAGGACATCGCCGAGGAGATCGGTGATTCCGGCGCCGGCGCACTCAAGGCATACGTCATCGAATCAGTCAACGAGTTCCTGGCCCCGCACCGCGAGCGCCGCGCCGAGCTGGCCAAGGACATGGATTCCATTCGTGACATCCTGCACGACGGCAACAAGCGCGCCAACGCCATCGCCGAGGAGACCCTCGACCAGGTGCGCGAGGCCATGGGCATGAAGTACTGATTTTCCCGCCGCTCGTAGCAAGACGCCGTGTCAGCCCCAACTGGGCAACTGACACGGCGTTTTTTGCATTGCGGCGTCTGCTGTGTCCTATCTTCACTTCGAGGGGCGGATTTCTTGTTTTCCGGAGGTCTATCTCCGCTTCGAGGGGCTGTTGCTCAAGTAGGCGAGACACAAAAACGGCGGAATGACGTTGGCGTGAATGGGATTTTATCTGAGATTGAGCGCATGACCAGCCCCTTGAAACGGAGATAGACCTCCGGAAAGGCTCAAATCCGCCCCTTGAAACGGAGAATCAAGCGTTAGTAGCCCTCAATTCAAAAAACACAACATGTTTTCCGTGCAACGCGGCTATCAAGACGGACCTCTGGTCACTTCATGCCGATGGCTTGCATCAATACGTACGCTCCCCGCACAGCAATGTCATTACGACGTGTTGCGGCATAGCGCGCATGGCTTCCGGAGTATCGGCGGCGTATGGGTCGGCGTCCAACAACACCATATCGGCCGGGTCGCCGGATGCAAGGCGGTCACGGCCAGTGGCGGTCGAGGCTGCCAGCGAGGTGCGCACATCGAGGCACTGCTCGGGCTGGAACGGCTCGCGGTCAGAGCTTTCGGAGCCGAACACGGCGGCGGAAATGGCCAGCCACGGGTCCAGCGGGGCCACGGGCGCATCCGAGCCCATGCGCAGCGTGGTACCGGCGTCGTGGAGGGCCCTGAACGGATAAGGGATACCGGCCGGGTTGGCCCAGAAACGGGTGATGACGTCGCGGTCATCCATGGCATGCTGCGGCTGGATGCTGGCCGTGAGCCCCAGCTCGGCGAAACGCGGGATATCGACGGGTTTGAGCATCTGTGCGTGCTCGATCGATCCATGTGCGTGCGTGGCGGCGACTGCGTTGAGCGCAATGGTGTTCGCTTCGTCGCCAATAGCGTGGCAGGCAATGTCGAAGCCATGCTCGGTGGCTAGGCGCATATAGTCTTCGATTTGCTGCGGCGTGTAGCTCAGCGTGCCATACGTCGGCGGCTCGATGCCCGAATACGGCGTGGAGCAGTAGGCGGAGCGAGTGTTGAGCGATCCGTCCGAGATGAGCTTCATGGCACCCACATGACCGAGCCCGGCGCTGCCCGGCAGTGGGTTGCCGGTATGCCAACCCGCGTCAATGGCGGCTTGCAACCGCTCGGGGTATACACCAGCGTCCACGCGCAAACCGTTAATGCCGGCCGCGAAACGATTGGTCCATGTATCGATGTTTTCGGCCATTTCATAATCGCGGATGCCCACCACGCCCTTGCTTGCGGCGTCCTGTTCGGCCTCGCGCAGCAGACGGTCAGTCTCTTCAGCAGCGCCCGGCACCTTGTCGAAGGCGGTGTAGGCGTTGAACCATTCGAGTTCGCCGACCAGACCGGATCCGTCCACATGTACGCCAAGCCTGCGGGCCGCGGCGGAGTTCACCCATCCGCAGTGCATGTCCGCGCTGGAGAGGGCCACCGGCTGTTCGCCGGTCACGGCGTCAATTGCAGCCAGTGTGGGCTGCTCGTCGTCGGCCCACAGCGAGTGACGGAATCGCATGCCCACCACGAAGGCATCTGGGTCAAGCGTGCCGGCGGCGCGGCGCTCATCCAGATGACGGCGCAACATGTCCATCGCTTCGGCGGCGGAACTGGCATTGATGAGGTCCAGTCGGCCCAGCGTCTTAGCCCATTGCGTGAAGTGCGTGTGGCAGTCCCACAGGCCGGGAATAACCCACAGGCCGTCGGCGTCGATGGTGGTTTCGTCAGCAGGTGCGGCGGCCGACGTTGGGATTGAGACGCTGCCAGAAGCAATGGCATTCGTCGCGTATGCCAACGATGTCGTATGCGCCTTAGTCTGCATCGTGCCGTCCGAAGCCGAGACCGTTCCAGCAGGGCCGACAGACGCAACAACCCCATCGCGAAGCACCACATCCACGTGGTCCTGAGACCCCGGAACACCGGCATTGACAATACGCATCAAGCTACTCATACCCGCCATCATGCCACCTTTGCATGAACGCCATGGAGATTCGTTCAAGCTGAATCGCGCCGTCGGCGGCGATTCCCGCTGGCTGCCTGCAAACCCCTACGTTCCATGTAATTGCGGGATGGCCTGCAACTGCGATGAACACCCATAGTTTATCCACCGACTTATCCACATTTATCCACCGAAAAATTGGGGCGGTAGACAAGGCCGGTAGCCGGACTCTACACTGCGAGGACAAAGCGAACATCACGAAGGGGTGATCATCATGGGTAGCTCAACGGCATTGACCGAGCTGACAATGCAGAAGTATCAACGAATGCAGACGTGCGCAGATGTTCAACGACGAAGCGCATGGCGCCCACCTTATGCCCTGACAACAGCGTTGGAGCTTTTGTCAATTGAAGTACCCCGCATATCAAGCAAACACAGAGGCCTTGCAACTACAACTATTGTTGCGGTTCCACACGCCAATGACAAACGGCACATTGTGGGGGTCAAAGTGGTTGTATGGCCTTTCCCACTAGACACGGTCATAATCGAGGGACAATTCACATGCACTTCACCAGCTTGCACATGGGCCATGTTCTCCGCGTATCTCGAACTTGAAGAACTCATCGTTCTCGCTGATTCCATGATGCGACGAGATCGAAGGCTCTGCAGAACAACCATCGACGCCCTTTCTCTGTATCTCGATGAGGCCGAGGCCCAGGTGCGAGCCGACAAAGAGAATGGAGCCAATTCGTATTTGTTCCGCGGGTATAACAAATGCCGTCGCGCCCTACTTTTGGCGCGCGCGGGCACAGATTCCTCCATGGAAACACGAACTCGTTTGGTTCTCTTGAAATACGGTCTGGATTGCCCGCAGGTGAATTATCCAATATTCGTAGGAAACAACACCAGACCCATATATCTCGATCTTGCATACCCTGAATTCAAGGTATGCATCGAATACGAAGGCTCTCATCATGCCGGGCAATGGCTGAATGACGCGAGACGCCGCCAGATGATCGAAGACGCTGGCTGGAAATACATTCAAGTCACCAAATTAGATATTGGCAACGAAGCGGGAGAAGAGGCCCTTGCCCGAAGAGTTGCCGAAAGGATACAGGAGGTTACGGGCAAAACGGTCCAGCTCACGATGCGGCAAACCACCCAGCAAATTAGCGATGTCCGAAAGCTACGCCGTATTCCGCTGTACAAACGGCTGAAATTCGAGCCTCTGCTGCCGATTATTCCGACGACGCAGGAATAATAAGCCCGGTAGAGTCAGTCCGCGCCGTCCGCACCGCGCTACGGTATTCAAAACCCATTTCAAGGGGCTGATTTGGCCTCCGCCGGAGGTCTACTTCCGTTTCAAGGGGCTGATCATCCGCTAGACCACGTGTATCAATGCCCTTACGCCAACGCCATTCCGCCGTTTTGGAGCCGCGTCTACTCAGGCATCAGCCCCTTGAAACGGAAGTAGACCTCTCCAGAACGTCAAATCAGCCCCTCGAAGTCCGTTTTGGCCTCAATGGTTCCTGCCGAACCACAAAAAAGCCACTCCTCTGCCATACGAGGCGACCGCACAGCAGGCACGTGTCATTTGCCGCTGCGGACCTCGGACTCCATGGCTTCCATGGGCTCGTCGACGAGCACGGTGCCGGACGGCAGGGTGCCGGGCAGCGGATCGTCCATGTAGTGGTCGAACTCGTAGAGCATACGCTCGTTCGGCTTGGCGGTCAGCAACGAAACCACCACGATGAACAGCAGCGAAATGATGAACGCCGGCAGCAGCTCATAGATGGCGAATACGCCGCCCAAGGGCTTGACGAGGTTGTGCCAGATCAGCACGGCCGCCGTGCCGGACAGCATGCCGGCCACGGCGCCGGCCTTGTTGGCGCGACGCCAGTATAGCGAGCACAGCATCAACGGGCCGAATGAGGCGCCAAGCCCGGCCCACGCGTAAGACACCACCTGGAAGATCGACGAGTTCTGGTCGTATGCCACCAGAATACCGAACAGGAACATGACCACCAGCGTGACCCTGGCCACGATCATGACCTGCTTGTCGGCGGCCTTGCGGTGCAGCAGCCCGCGGAAGATGTTCTCGCCCATGGCCGAAGCGCCGATGATCAGATACGAGGAGCTGGAGCTCATCGAGGCCGCGAAAATGCCGGAGACCACCACGCCGCACATGAAGCTCGGCAGCAGGGTCTGCGCCAGCACGATGAAAATGGTTTCCGCATCGGTGGAGGTCAGCAGTTCGGTGGGCATCATCGCGCGCCCCACCAAGCCGATGCACACCGCGCAACCCAGCGAAATCACGCACCAGGAGGTGGCGATGATTCGGGACTTGCGCACTTCTTCCACGCTGCGGATGGACAGGAAGCGCACCAGCACCTGCGGCATACCGAAGTAACCCAGGCCCCACGCCAGCATGGAGATGATGGTGATGATGCCGTAGTCGGAGGGCGCGCCGAACACGGCCTTGCCCGCCTCGACGAGCTGCTGGCCGGTGGCCGGGTCCAGCTTGGGCGCGGCCACCTGCGTGCCGGACAGGTAGCCGGGGATGGCACGCAGGAATTCCACGGTGTTGTCGATGCCGCCCGCGCTGGCCACGGTGCCGATGAACACCACCGCGAGCGCGAAGAACATGAGCAGGCCTTGAATGAAGTCGGTCATCACCACGGACAAGTAGCCGCCCACCACGGTGTAGACGAACACGACCACCGCGCCGATGATCATCATGACGTGGTAGTCGAAACCGAACAACGTGGCGAACAGCTTGCCCACGGTCACGAAGCAGCTGCCCACGTACACGCTGAAGAACACCAGGATGATCACGGCCGCGATGGTGGAGACCACGCCCTTCTTGTCATGGAAACGCTTGGCGAAGAAGTCAGGAATGGTGATGGCATCGCCGGCCACTACCGAGTAGCGGCGCAGTCGCCGGGCCACAAGCTTCCAGTTGAGATAGGTGCCGAGCGCCAGGCCGATGGCGGTCCACATCGGGTCGGCCGCGCCGGTGAAGTAGGCCAGGCCCGGCAGGCCCATCAGCAGCCAGCCGCTCATGTCGGAGGCTTCGGCGCTCAGGGCCGTGAGCCACGGCCCCACGCCGCGCCCGCCCGCAAAGTATTCCTTGGAAGAGGAGTTGGAGCGTTTGGAGTAGATGAATCCGATGGACAGCATGGCCGCAAAATAGATGACCATGGCCAGCAGAATCCAGAAATCGTTGGCCAACTGCGACACCTCCCCAATCATGACGCCAAGCGGCTACCGCCATGGCAGAACTATGTGCTGATATGCGTGCTGATATGCGATTGACGCCGGAGCGGCGTCATACAGACCGTCACAGCCGTGAATACGGCCGCAACGCACTTCGCCTGATGGTAGTGGATACAAGGGCTCAAGCACCTTCCACCGTTTCCATACTGAGACGCTGTTTTATCCGAGCTCCCCTCACCTGAGGGGAGCCAAGATGACGGTCAGATGTCGTAGCGCCAGGACTTGTCGGTCACCACGCGGGCCATCGCCAAGCCGATCGGCAGGCAGATGATCACCATGAACGCACGGAACGCCCAGTCCAGCGCATTCATGGTCTGGAAGCTGCCGAGGTACCACATGGCACGATACATATACAGACCGGGCACCATAATCACGATCGACGGCACGGTCAGGCAGATGCGCGGGTAGCCGAGGTGCGGCGGTAGCCAGCCACGTCGCACGGATGAACGCCACGCCGATGCCAGAATGCCCGCCAGAAACGCGCCGATGAAGGTAGCCATCTCGGGTGCCACGTTGAAGTCCTGCAATTCCAAGCGCAGCGTGTCCGTGATCGCACCGATTAGGGCGGCGGTCAGGCACATGCGCTGCGGCGAATTGAACAGCACGGAGAAGCCCCACACGCCGACGAACGCCGCCACGAACCGCAGCAATCCGTTGACCCACGGGTCAAGCCCCAGTGGCTCAAAGCCTTCCGGGTGCAGGTGCACCATCACGGCCACGGCCCAGCCTGCCAGCGTGGCCATCAGGATGATGCACAGCACGTACGCCACGCGCTGGATGCCCGAAGGGAAGTCGATTTTCGCCATGTCGAGTCCGCCGGTGATGAGCGGGAAACCGGGGATCACGAACAGCATGGCGCCAATGTAGGCCGTATCGTGCGAGAGCGCGACTGGGTCGAAAATGCCGATGAGTCGCAAGGTGCCGGTGCAGGCGAGCGCCGCCGCGGCCACGCACACAAAGGTGACGAAGAACTGGTTCAGATGGTATGCAAACAGCCGGCGACGCATCCACTGGCCAAGGCCCGCTCCCACGAACGCACCGATCATGTCGTATGGGCCGCCACCGAGCAGGAACACGAAGGCCGCGCAGGCCAAGGCGGAGGCCAGACCGGAGAACCACGGCTTGTACAGCGGCTTGCGACGCTCAATCAGATCGAGCCGCTCGTGCGCCTGCCGCACGGTGATACCGCCCTTGGCCTTCTCTTCGTCGGAGCGCTCGTTGAAGTGTTCGGCGTATTCCTTGGGCACGCGATTCTTGCGCTTCGTACTGCTTGCAGCAGGGCTTTCGGCGGTTGCGCCGTTCGCCGCGTTCGCCGATTCAACCGACTCATTGGAGTCACCGGTAAACACTTCGGCATCGTCGTAGGCCTTCTCTTCAGCCGCTTTGTCTTCGACCGGAGTGACTTTCGCGCTGTCCGCCAAAAGTCGGTGGGCTTCTTCATTGTCATCATCCAAGGACTTGGCCACGGAGGTCACGAGTACCTTGGTTTTCAACGCAAGATCCAGCGCCTCGTCCACGCTGCCGTTGGCCGCCTCAGCCTCAGCCTCGGCCTTGGCACGTTCGCGCAGGCGCTTAGCCAGATCAGCAGAATACTGCGAAGCGTCACGTTCGTCCAAATGCTTGACCACGCCATCGGACAGTTGCGAATCGACGTGATACATCGACCCCTTGCCGAGATTCACGGAGAACCAGTCGGCGAAATGTTCCAGCAGCCAGATACGTTCGGTGTTCACGCCGGTGGTCGGCAAATCCACGACTTCGGTGATGCGGTTACGACCATCCGTGCAGGTGGCCTCGATATCCGTCAGGTTCACGTCGGCGCGTACGTGCACGCCCAGCGGGTAGGCGATGCGGTGCATCATTTCACGCACGCGGAAGGAGCCGGTGCCGGCTCCCAGGTCCAGCATGCCGACTCGTACAATCACGCTGGCTTTGGCGGCGATACCGGCGTCCACCACCGGTTTTTCCCAATCGCGTGCAATATCTTCCATGTCCAGCGGAATGGAGTGGGTGTGGAATTTACGTACAGCCGTTGCGCCTTTCGCTTCGGGCGCACTTTTTTTCTTCTGTTCGCTCACATCCTTCATTACTACTCCCTGCCTCCCCCGCCAGCAATCGTAAGGTGCTCAAATCTTCCGCGAATCGGACAGTGTCTCATATGCTGTCCGATATTCGGTCTCTATAGGTGGACAACTTGGCGCACTATATGGACTTCGTAACGCAAATAGCGATTTCGCGGGGATACACTATTGCCCACACAACAACCACGTTGAATATGGGCTGTGGGCTCGCAACGACTGGCCTCAACAACTGCGGAGGAGCCGCAGACGACCGGTAGACCGAGCAACCTGTTATTCGGCAAAGGAGGTTATATGGCAACACCTGAAGAACAGATCACTCCCGCTGACGCCGCCATCGTCACTACCGGGACCGGCCGAAAGGGCCCGGAGGAGCATGATCTTCCCGAAAGCCTGAAGTACGACATGGATCTGTGTCTTGAGATCCTGCGTAACGTACTGGGCGAATACAACCCCGAACTGCTGTCTACGTTCGACACCGTGCGTCATTACGCGGTGGAGGCCAGCGCCGAGCATTTCGCCGAGCTGAAGGATCCGAACCCCGACCAGGATGGCCTGAAGGAGGCCGTGAACGTCATCGACAACATGACGCTGCACGACGCCCAGCTGCTGGCCCGCGCGTTCGCCACGTATTTCCATCTGGCAAACCTGTCCGAGGAGAACTACCGCGTTTCCGTGCTCCACGAGCGCGAGAACAACGTGTCCGTTGACCAGGCGGTCGACCCGATCAACGAGCTCACCGTCGCCTACCACCAGCTCATCAATGAGACTGGCCCGGCCAAGGCCAAGGAACTGCTCAACCAGCTCGAATTCCACCCCGTCTTCACGGCGCACCCCACTGAGGCCCGTCGCAAGGCCGTGGAAGGCAAGATCCGCCGCGTTTCCGAATTGCTTGAGGAGTACAAGCGCCTCGGCGGCTCGGATAAGAAGGAATGCCTGCGCCGTCTCTACAACGAGATCGACGCCCTGTTCCGCACTTCTCCAATCGCGCTGAAGAAGCCGACCCCGGTTGAGGAAGCGGACACGATTCTCGACATCTTCGACAACACGCTGTTCAACACCATCCCCAAGGTTTACCGTCGCTTCGACGACTGGGTCCTGGGCGATAAGGCCGGTCTCGTCGAGCCCGCTTGCCCCGCGTTCTTCCACCCGGGCAGCTGGATCGGCTCCGACCGCGACGGTAACCCGAACGTCACCGCCAAGGTGAGCCGCGCCGTGGCCCGCAAGTTCTCCGATCACGTGATCGCCGCCCTTGAGCAAGCCACCCGCACCGTGGGCCGCAACCTCACGATGGAAGCCGAGACCACGCCGCCAAGCGCCGAGCTCAAGAGCCTCTGGAGCCACCAGAAGGAAATGAGCGAGCGCCTGACCGACAAGGCCGCCCTGATCTCCACCAAGGAGATGCACCGCGCGGTCATGCTGGTGATGGCCGATCGTCTGCACTACACCATCGAGCGCGATGCCGACCTCATGTACCATTCCTGTGACGACTTCCTCGCCGACCTCAAGGTGGTGCAGCGTTCGCTCGCCGCGGCCGGTGCCAAGCGTTCCGCTTACGGCCCGCTGCAGGATCTGATTTGGCAGACCGAGACTTTCGGCTTCCACATGGTGGAGATGGAGTTCCGTCAGCACTCCGTGGTGCACGCCCGCGCCCTTGCGGATATCCGCGAGCACGGCCTGCACGGCGAGCGCGGCGAACTGCAGCCGATGACGCACGAGGTGCTCGACACCTTCCGCGCCCTCGGTGCCATCCAGAAGCGCAACGGCCAGAAGGCCGCCCGCCGCTACATCATCTCCTTCACCAAGAGCGCCCAGAACATCAAGGATGTCTACGAGCTCAACCGCTTGGCCTTCTCCCACCCGGAGGACGTGCCCACCATCGACGTGATCCCGCTGTTCGAGCAGCTTGAGGATCTGCAGAACTCGGTGGACGTGCTCGAGGAAATGATCAAGATCCCCGAGGTTCAGGCTCGTCTGAAGGCCACCGGCAACAAGCTCGAGGTCATGCTCGGCTACTCCGACTCCTCGAAGGACGCCGGCCCGACCTCCGCCACGCTGGCCCTGCACTCCGCTCAGGAGCGCATCGCCAAATGGGCTGAGTCGCACGACATCGACCTGACCCTGTTCCATGGCCGCGGCGGTGCCGTCGGTCGTGGCGGCGGCCCCGCCAACCGCGCGGTGCTCGCCCAGCCGGTCGGTTCCGTCAAGTGCCGCTTCAAGCTCACCGAGCAGGGCGAGGTCATCTTCGCCCGTTACGGCAACCCGGTGCTGGCCATCCGCCACGTCGAGTCCGTGGCTGCGGCGACCTTGCTGCAGTCCGCGCCGAGTGTGGAGAAGCGCAACACCGAGATGACCGAGAGGTACGCCGACATGGCCGCTCAGCTCGACGAGGCCGCGCACAACCGTTTCCTCGACCTGTTGAACACCGATGGCTTCGCTCCGTGGTTCTCGATCGTTACGCCGCTGACCGAAATCGGCCTGCTGCCGATCGGCTCCCGCCCGGCCAAGCGTGGCCTCGGCGCCAAGTCGCTCGACGACCTGCGTACGATTCCGTGGATCTTCTCCTGGGCCCAGGCCCGCATCAACCTGGCCGCTTGGTACGGTCTCGGCACCGCATGCGAGAAGTTCGGCGATCTGGAGACCATGCGTCAGGCTTACGAGGAATGGCCGCTGTTCTCCACGTTCATCGACAACATCGAGATGTCCATCGCCAAGACGGATGAGCGCATCGCCAGGATGTACCTTGCCCTCGGCGACCGCGAGGACCTCAATGAGAAGGTGCTCAACGAGATGGAGCTCACCCGCAAGTGGGTTCTGGCCATCGTGGGCGACAAGTGGCCGCTGCAGCACCGCCACGTGCTCGGCCAGGCCATCCGCATCCGCTCCCCATACGTGGACGCGCTGTCCGTCACCCAGGTGCTGGCGCTCAAGTCGCTACGCAAGAAGGTGGACAAGGAAGAGCTCTCGCAAAGCCAGCAGGCAGGATTCATCTACCTCATCCTGTGCACCGTCTCCGGCGTCGCCGCGGGCCTGCAGAACACGGGCTGATTCCCGGCCGACCGATCGACAAAAGCGAGCGGGGAGGCCCGTGCCGATAAACGGCGCGGGCCTCCCCGCTCGCGTCATCCGGCCCTAGACTGGCCGGCGACGGCACACGCCGGGCGGGCGCGCAGAGCACGGACGCGCGGAACGGGCACCTCGACAGATCGGAGGGGACATGGGCAAGCCAGCGGACGGGCGCGGGAACACCGGGCCAACGGACGGCATCAAGGCGGGGGGCGACGCCGGGAACGAACGCCACGCTTGCAAAGCGAATCCGGCTATGATCGATGACATTGGGAAGAAACATGGCCTGGAAGATACGTCAGAAAATTTTTCAGGCAAGAAATATGCTTTGGCACCGAAAGCAGCTACCAAATTCCATAAGGCGAGTAGATGCTATGTGGCTTTGGGCAAGGCCAGACGTGTGCTGTGGTGGCTGGGATTACTGCTGCTTTCACCAGCAGTAATGACATGGGCTGAACGCGATAATTACAGCCTCGTTTGCAGCGTGTTGACACTTTCTCCTCCACCCTGTAGTGATTTGAATACGTATGGCTCCAGACTTACAGCAGTGCTGGGCTTAGGTTTTCTCTGTTGGGTGATGATACCGGTTGTTTCTTGCGTGAAATCCGTCATTCGAAGCTTATATCCCAATGTGCCTGACTTGGGTACGCCCGGATTCAACTTGTAAGTGCAACGGCTGGTTTCGGGTCGGCTTGTTTTGAT
>ERZ1031798.21-NODE-21-length-44376-cov-11.282846_pt1 | contig 44376 bp, 36 predicted proteins | sample MGYA00517882_ERZ1031798 | MGnify/ENA primary metagenome ERZ1031798 (study PRJEB33719, sample SAMN04261244) | wastewater metagenome | biome: rural village; feature: human; material: feces | host: Homo sapiens | place: El Salvador | collected 2013-01-07 ...
TCCGAAACCCACTGCAAGCTGCGAAGCAGCGCCGCTGTGGGTATAAGCCATCCTCCCATATCCCCCATAGGTTCCGCATAGCGGGACCGACTATCCGAAACCCACTGCAAGCTGCGAAGCAGCGCCGCTGTGGGTATAAGCAAACCTCCCATCTCCCCATAGGTTCCGCGACGCGGGACCGACCATCAGAAACCCTCAAACTATTAACTCTATGAGCGCCACAGTTATCATTTATCACATTGTATTCCGTCCTAAGAACAGCAGACCAGTTATAGACATCGCCCACGAGGAATGTCTATATAGATACATCTGGCGATATGTCACGGAAAAAAAAGGTTTTCTTCATGCTGTAGGCGGTATGCCCGATCATATCCATATGTTGGTGGAGTTGCCGGCAAACATAGCTGTAGCGGATTTTGTGCGAGACCTAAAAACATCCACAAGCAAATTTCTAACCTATAACCATTCGTTATTCCCATATTTTGAACGTTGGGCAAGAGGATATTTCTGCGAAACGCATAGTTTGTCACAAAAGAATGTCATAAAACAATATATAAAGGGTCAAAAAGCCCACCACACCAAGTTGAGCTTTAAGGATGAGCTAAAGAATATATACATACAGTGTGGGTTGCCTATTGACCAGTACTTCCTTCCAGATGAATAACCATACGTCCCCCTTCGGGGAACGATAGGGTAGGAGGGGAAGTTCGTTCGTACCCACAGCTGCGCTGCTCCGCAGCTTGCAGTGGGTTTCATATAGACGTGTCCCTTCAGGACACTGCGCATCTCCCACATGACACAGTGCATCTCCCACATGACACAGTGCATCTCCCACATGTCACAGCGCATCTCCCACATGTCACAGCGCATCTCCCACATGTCATAGCGCATCTCCCACATGACGCAGCGCATCTCATACATTTCATAGCGCATCTCACACCGCACCCTATACGTCCCCCTTCGGGGAACATGTGTGGTGTGGTGTTTTACGCATATGCCCACAGCTGCGCTGCTCCGCAGCTTGCAGTGGGTTTCATATAGACGTGTCCCTCCAGGACACTGCGCAGCTCCACATGACGCAGTGCAGCACATACATGTCATAGTGCATCTCACACATGATACAGCAATCCCCCACACCCCACAGGTTCCGCATAGCGGGACCGACTATCAGAAACCCACTGCAAGCTGCGAAGCAGCGCCGCTGTGGGGCATAGCAAACCTCCCATCTCCCCCTAGGTTCCGCGCCGCGGGACCGACCCTCTGAAACCCACTGCAAGCTGCGAAGCAGCGCCGCTGTGGGGTATAGCAAACCTCCCGTCTCCCCATAGGTTCCGCGTAGCGGGACCGACCGTCTGAAACCCACTGCAAGCTGCGAAGCAGCGCCGCTGTGGGGCATAGCAAACCTCCCATCTCCCCCTAGGTTCCGCGCCGCGGGACCGACCATCTGAAACCCACTGCAAGCTGCGAAGCAGCGCAGCTGTGGGATAAGCCAAACTCCCTTGTGTCCGATTCCTTATTACTGCACGAATCGGACAGTAAATATTGTCCAATCCTCTTGTGAATATCTAATTTGGAACGGATTTGTGAGATTTTTACCCTGCCTAAATTTACAAAAACTTGAGAAAAACATGTAAAATGTTGCAGAAAAACGTTCAAACGGTAAAAAAATCATAGAAAATTACGATTTGTTTAATTTTTATACTATATTCACAAATGATTTCCGAAAATTTGATGTACCTTTGCAATGTCCAAAATAAAGAAGGACAATGACGCTAAACACAAAGTCGTAACGACAACACAACGACGACGCTAAACTAAGACGCTTAAACGACGCAAAACTAAAAAACCGACTATCTATAACGTATATAATAAGGTTTAGAAGACGACTTAACACAACAGTACAGCCCCACAACCCCACTTATTACATTATTAGATAAGATACGTATTATCACGGAACATTAAACAACGAACTAAATAGAATAATAATATGGCTAAAAACGTAACATACAGATTGAGACTGCTCATCGTAGCTATGCTCGTGGCTGTATCGGCTAACGCCCAGCAACTGGGACTCAAGACCAACTTACTCTACTGGGCTACCACAACCCCGAACGTCGGTCTCGAACTTCAGACCGGCAGAAAGCACTCCGTTCAGGCCTTCTATGGCATCAACCCCTGGAAATTCAATGACAATAAGAGCATACGCCACTGGGTGGTACAACCCGAATACCGCTACTGGTTCTGCCAGACGTTCAACGGATGGTTCCTCGGAGTACACGCTATGGGAGGACAGTTCAACGCTGGTGGCATCGAACTGCCGTTCGGAATGTTCAAGGAGTTTAAGGACCATAGATATGAAGGATGGTTCGTAGGAGGCGGTCTGACCGCAGGCTACCAATGGCCTCTCTCAAAGCACTGGAACCTCGAGACTTCTCTCGGAGTGGGTTACGACTACATCCACTATAAGAAATTTGAATGTAAGACGTGCGGTAACAAGAAGGGTGAGGGACATCACAATTATGTAGGACCCACCAAGGCAGCAGTGGAGCTGATCTACGTATTCTAAATATAAAAGAAGACAGCCCACTATTCACCACACATTTTCACTAACAATAAGATCCACCATTATGAAATACTACATTATACTATCAGCAGCCCTCGCCATCAGCGCCGTCAACGCGTCGGCACAGACGAAGAGGTCGACCAAGATTCTTGACCGTCAGGTGGCGGTGGAGAACATCAAGGCGACAAGAGCTGACGACCAGTTCTTCGTAGGAATGGACCTCCGCCTTGACTCGCTACGTATGCCTGCCAACAGACGCATTGTCCTTACGCCGGTTATCGAGTCGGGAGAGAACAGCGTGGCTCTGCAGCCCATCGTCATCAACGGCAAGAGACAGAAGGTTATGTACGACAGAAGGGACGCCAAGCAATATCCCGGTGCTTATGACGTGACAAGGAAGAACGGTAAGGAGCAGACGTTCGCTTACCAGACTCAGACCGAGTTTGCCGAATGGATGCGCTCAGCAGACGTCGTAATAAAGGAAGACCTCTGCGGATGCGGCAAGATTGACGACCAGGAGCAGGAGACCGTAAAGAAGATGAGACAGCCCAAGGTGGCGTTCATACAGCCCGTCGCAGTGGAGCAAAAGACATACGAGATGTCAGGAAGAGCCTTTATCGACTTCCCCGTAGACCGCATAGAGCTGCATCCCAACTATCGCAACAACCCGCGTGAGCTGGCGAAGATCGTGGACACCATCAACGTGATAAAGAAGGACGCCAATATGACAATCACCAAGATTGAGATTCATGGCTATGCCTCACCGGAGGCTCCTTACGCCCACAACGAATACCTCGCCACTAACCGTGCAGCTACGCTGAAGAACTACGTGCGCCAGCTCGTCCATCTGGACGACCGCCTCTTCACCGTAAACGCTACGCCGGAGGACTGGGAAGGTCTCTGCAAGTATGTCAAGGAGAGCAACCTCGACAACCGAAGCGCCATCCTCAAGATTGCGGAGGACAACTCTATAGAACCCGACCGCCGCGAATGGCTCATCAAGTCGCAGTATCCTGAGGAGTATCGCACAATGCTCGCCTCATGGTATCCGGCTCTCCGCCATTCTGACTACGTCATCACCTGCAACGTGCGCCCGTTCTCAGTGGAGGAGGCTAAGGAGCTTATCAAGACCAAGCCGCAGCTGCTCTCGCAGAACGAGATGTATATGGTGGCTCAGACTTACGAGCCGGGATCGAAGGAGTTTAACGAGGTGTTCGACATCGCAGCGCTCATGTATCCCAACGACGAGACTGCCAATCTGAACGCTGCCTGCGCCGACATCAACGAGGACAGATTCGCTGAGGCGCTCCGCAAGCTGGACAAGGCTGGCGACTCCGCTGAGGCTTACAACGCAAGGGGCATCTGCTACTGGCACATCGGCAACGACGAGAAGGCCATTGAGTGCTTCAGGATTGCTTCCGACAAGGGATGCGAGATTGCCAAGCAGAACTACGAAGACCTACAATAAAAAAGACATAAACAACGACACACATACAACACAAAAACTAAACTCGGCTTCACAAACACAAAGACAAGCCAAACACAGAAACTCTTTAAAAAAGAAATATTTATACTAAACACAAAAATTATTAATCACTTAAACTTCACAAGTATGAACAAGTTTAAATTATTCCCATTGGCACTTGCTGCCTTTGCATTCAGCGCTTGTACATCAGAAGACGCTGTAGAGAACAATCCTAACGTGGAAGGCGTTAAGAGTTATGTAGCCGTAAACATCAACAATGTTGGTGTTGGTGGTACACGTGCTGACGGCGCTACTTATGAGAACGGAACCGAGGCAGAGAGCAAGATCAACAAAATCCGTTTCTACTTCTTCACATCGAACGGTGCTCCTTACAAGTTGGCAGAAGGCAAGAACTGGTTGGAGCTTTCACCTGATCAGATGACAGCTTCTACTGGTAACGTTGAGAACATTACCAACTCAATGCTTGTAATTAAGGGTCAAGACATGACTTATCCTCAGTCTATGATGGCTGTTGTAAATCCTGAGACAATCGAGGCTGGTAAACTTGCCGATTTCATGACAAAGTCTCAAGTTGAGGGTGTTGTTACAACTCAGAACTTCAAGGGTCAGAGTGCTACTGCTTCTGACTTCGTTATGACAAGCTCTGTGTACGCTAATGGTAAAGATAAGGTTTGGACATCAGACATTTCTGGTCACGTTGCATTGTCAGAAGATAAAGCTAAGGCCGATCCGGTTGACATCTATGTAGAGCGTGTTGCTGCTAAGATCACTTCTACAGCAAGTGGCGCTACAGCTGATAAGTTCGAGGTAGGTGCTACTGCAAACGGTGATAAGGTTTATGCTGTTATCAAGGGTTGGGGTATTGCCAATGAGAACTCAAAGGCTAATCTCATCAAGGTAATTGATCCCACTTGGACAGAAACTGCAATTGGCTTTAACTGGAACGATGCTAACTTCTATCGTAGCTACTGGGAGACAACTCCTAATAATGATGGCACATACAAGTCATGGGCAGACTACACCAACACAGCTATTGGTGATGTTTACTACACCGCTCCTAACACAAGCGTTGATAAACCTATCTATGTAGCTGCAGCTCAGCTCGTTGACGCCACTGGCAAACCTCTTGAGATTTCTAAGTATAAGGGCGTTCAGTATCTTTCTGAGACAGATGTTAAGAAGGTCATTCTGAATGAGAACAAGAATTTCTTCAAGGTGGTTTCAACAACAGCCACAGGCAATACATACGAAAGTCTTGACCCAGCTGATCTTGTTTTTGTAGTTGACGCAGATAAGCCTTATGAGGTTAAGGCTCAGGTTAAGGACGGTGTTGTGGTTTACCAGAAGACTGGCGAAACTTACGTTGTAGCTACAGACGCAGCTAACACTGCTTACGGTGCCCACAATGCAGTTATCTACAAGGACGGTATGACTTACTACTGGACTTCAGTTAAGCACCTCGGCGCTGCTGGCAAGGCTGGTCATTTCGGTATGGTTCGTAACCACTTCTATCAGGTTGACGTTACTAAGATCACTGGTTTCGGTACTGCAGTATACGACAAGGATACTGATTTCGTTCCCGTTACTCCGGATGAGGATCCTATGACTTATCTCGCAGCTCGTATCAACGTTCTCTCTTGGAGAGTTGTTGCTAACGGCGTAGAGCTCGGTAAGTAATCTTACATCTCACAACGACATCACTGACACATAACATTGTGACACCTGTTCCGGCTGATGCCGGACACTCTAAATAGAAATATGAGGGGGAGGCTGTCGGCTCACCCGATAAACTCTCCCTCATATTTTTCCAAATAAACCAATATCGCTCCCCAGCAGGGGAGGTATCGAGCCGACAGATACAAAAGAGAGGTCGGCATGGCGAGACACTGAACAAGGTGATAAGCCCACTAAAAGAAGACTTAATAACGACTACATATACATTATATATATAAGAGACCATCTCACAATATCACGAACAGAAAACAAAAGCTAAGCAATATGAAACACAACAAGCGCCAAATAATAAGCGACCTCAAGGCCATCGCAGCTGTGATGGCAATGATGTTCACCGTTACCTCGTGCGGAATGATGGAGGACGACCAGTCGGACTGTCCACAGGCGCTGCGCGTTAACTTCAAGTACGACATGAACATGAAGTTCGCGGACGCTTTTCCTAACGAGGTGAAGACCGTTACGCTCTACGCTTTCGACGAAAACGGACGTCTGGCCCTCGAAAAGCAGGAACGCGTGGAGGACATAAAGAAACGTGGCGGATATATGAACGTGGACGAGCTGAAGCCAGGCGACTATACGCTCAAGGTTTGGGCGGAAGGCGAAGAGAGATACACAGGATCGTATGTCTTCGGAAAACCCGAGACGGCTACTCGTGCTGACGACATCAGCGTGCTCACAAGCCGCATCAACCGAACCAGCCGCACCTTGGACCACGACATCAACGGCCTTTATCACGGACTCGTGCAGAAGGCTGACCTCAATCTGGAGGGATTCGGCGTGAAGACTGCCACAGTGGACTTGATGAAGAACACCAACGTCATACGCGTGGTGCTCCAGAATACATCGGGCAAGCAGATTAAAGCCGACGACTTCGACTTCTACATCGACGACGACAACAGTTACCTCGGATTCGACAACGCCGCGCTCACACGTGCTGCGATGGCGGACAACGAGGAGCTGCCGGAAGACTCAATACGCTACGTGCCATGGTCGAAGTATGACGGCATCGTCGGACAGAACCGCACCGTAACACGCGCTGAAGGAACCACACAGGCTTCGGCAGTGGTGGCAGAGATGACCGTCAACCGACTCTTTACAGGCAAGAACCCCCAGCTCTGCGTTCTGAAGCATGAGACGGGAGAGAAGGTTTTCCAGATTCCGCTTATCGACTACGTGCTCCTCGTAAAGGGCAAATACAACAGGGCGATGTCTAATCAGGAATATCTTGACCGCCAGGACGAATACAGCTTTATCTTCTTCCTGGACGCCAACAACAACTGGCTGTCATCACACATATTCATCAACTCCTGGAGAGTGGTGCTGAACGAAACAGAGCTTTAAGCGCCACATCCCCGAAAGGGAGAGAGACTTAATAACACAAAAACTAAAAACCAAAAGAAACTGACTATGCTTAGAATAAACCGCAATACCTCCGCGCTGACAGTTTCGCTCCTGTTTGGTCTGCTGTCCATAACGTCGTGCGGCTTCGATGACGGCTACGACAAGGAGGACACGGGCGACGATAATGTGAAGGTGGCATTCAGGATGGCCTTCGTCAACGACAACACAAGAGCTGTAAACGACGGCTGGGGGGACTACGATCCGACTGACACGGGCGATACCTACGAAAACGCCATCAACGCTGACCAGCTGCAGATTAAGGTCTGCGACAAGGACGGAAACATCATTGGCGACGTGCAGGACGTGAGAGTGATAGAAAACCAGATCACCGGAACATGGGAAAAGGCTGGCGCGCTTCTGAAGAAGGCTAACAAGATTATGGTGTTTGCCAACTGCGGAACCGCCAACGTCACGCAGGACAACATCTCATTGCTTGCCTTCCACGTAGACCAAACCAAGCAGTATATTCCCATGTGGGGAGTAACCACGCTAACCAAAGACCTCGTTGTCGGAAAGCAGAACAATCTCGGCACCATCGACTTGCTCCGCTCTCTCGCTAAGGTGAAGGTGAAGATGGCTGACGGCATGAAAGCCAGAGGCTATGCCTTGGGCAGCATAACCTTCAACAACTACAACACCGAGGGCTTTACGCTGCCAGTGACCTATAACACGTCAAAGAACACAAAGGAGATATTGTTCAGCAGTTCGCTTAACGCAAAGCCTTCGTGGAGCCAGTCCTTAACGATGACCAACCCCACGACCGACGAGGAGAGCATAATGCTCTACATTCCCGAGTACGACAACAAGGCAGCCGCTGCCGACAGAAAAGCAACGATAACCTTAAACCTCAAGTGCGACGGCACGGACGACGGAACTTACACATTGCAGTTCTGTAACTACGTGGACGGTGTGGCAGATCCTACCACCCTCTACAACATACAGCGCAACCACTACTATGAGTACACGGTGAACAAGGACGACAGACTGAACGTCACACTGAAGGTGCAGATGTGGAACAAGCGCACACACTCTGAGATTATAATGTAACAACATAGAGTATTTACACAAAAACTAAAATAGCGATGACTCACGCCAAGAACATTTTCACATACATGCTTGCGCTTTTCTCAACGCTCGCCATCGTAGGATGTAGCTTTGAGGAAGACCACGCCGATTGCCAAGGGAAGGGTGAGGGCGAGAAGATGCAGGTGGAGCTAAGGCTCACCGCTTCTGCAAGCTCGCTGACACGTTCCTACAGCACCTCCGACGGCGTAACGAGAGCGTCATGGGTGGACACAAACGCTGCCCGAGAAGGAGAGATGATGCACAATTGCTTTGTTGTCATCGTCCAGAACGGCAAGATACAGGACATAGTGGTGAAGAACGACTTCACGGAGGAAGTAGAGCAGACCAGTCTCAAGGCGAAAGCCGAATTGGGCAACGCCACGTTCTATTCGTTTGCCAATATCACGCCCGCAGAACTCGGAATAACAATGACGACAACGCCCGCTGAGATAGAAAGCAAATACTATAAGGTGGAGGGCAATACCACAACGCTCAGCACCAAAGGCATTCCGATGAGCAACAAGCAGACCTTCAACATCACCAGCAAGAAGCAACAGGTGGACCTCGAGGTTATCCGTATGATGGCAAAGGTGGAGCTTAACTTCACCAACGACACGGGCTATGATCTGAGCATCAAGAGCGTCAAGCTGACCGACATCACCGACAACGCTGCTAACAACGTAAGCCTGCTGCCTATGAAGGACGCCTCGGGCAATGTGGTGCCGAACATCAACGCTTCTGCCACATACAAGGATTACACAGTAAGCATCGGCGGCACGTCAGGCACTCAGGTGAAGAACGGCGGCAAGCTGCAGACCACGTTCTACGTGAACGAGAGCGTCGCCCGCAATCCTAAGTACTTCGTTCTCAGCATCAACACCGACAAGGGAATAGTGACGAACCGCATCGCCATGACAGAATGGAGCAAGATAGCGCGAAACGACTACTTGGTTATCCCCGTCAAACTGGTTGACTATCGCATCGAGCTGGAGCCGCAGGTCTTCACCGGTATCGGTGTTATCCCCGAACTCAACTATGATGTCGATCGCATCACAGCCACATTCAAGTCGTACGGCGAGTTCCATCTGAAACTGCACGTCATTAAGCGCAGCGACAACACGGAGCTGAACAACTGGACCTTCAAGGGCATCACAACGCTTGAGGCTGATCCGGCAGGAGGAGAAGGCACATCCATCTACGACGAAGCGCCTTGCTTCGATAAGCGCACCAAGACCTTCGAAGGATATATCAGCCCGCGTAAGGGATACGCCATCCACGAAATCAACGTCGAGATTAACGGCGTAACAATCCCATATCGCTTGCAGATAAACAAGGAATAACATTTAATAATAGGTGGGTATGGCATTCCTGCCATACCCACTTTTAGATTTAACAAGTACGAACATAACACCTTTTGAGATATGAAAAGTCGCAAAAACAACATAAACAGACTCGCACCGTCAAGAAGACTGCTACTGCAGCTCCTAACGATGATGGCACTTACCGCAGCGCCAAGCAGTGTGTATGCGCAGAGCTTAGGCTTCCACAAGGAGGGCAAAAGTGGATTGCCGCTTGACAGCCGCGGCATGCAGCAGACTGCAGAATGGCATTACTATTATTATCTGCCGACAAATAGCAACACAATGGAGCTTGAGTTGCCTTTTGATGGATGGGAGAAAAGCTCAACCAATGACCTTGAGCCTTACGGATGGATTCGTTGGTATGACTATACTACAGACCTAAAGTCGGACAAACTGACAGTATATTCAAGTTCTACAAGTTTGAATAGTTTGAAGGACTACACCAGCCAAAAGGATATAGGACTTATTGCCGGTACTCTCAGAAATTCTGCAAGAGATTATGCAGGAGTCAAATACAATAAACCGACGGGAGCAGATGCAGAAGATTGGCCTGGAGAAACTATCGCTTGTGACGTAAGCCGATACAATGATTATAGTTTTCAACGAGTAAATATTGGCACTAAGTATAATCCTAAATATACAAATCGTGTTGAAAAGGAACCAACCCTCTCCATCCGATACATCTTCCACATCAAGTCTGCAGCATATCTGGCAAAGCGAATCAAGGATGCTTTATGTGATCACAGCAGGGCTGCTGACCTGACTCTTGAGGACAACAAGCGTATCGTGTTCGGTGCAAAGGACGCAAACGCAACAATGTCTCTGCGTACAAACCTCAAGAACTCTGGTGGTCAGACTTACTGGTTCTATCCTTTGAACACCGCTCAACCCAAGTCGGTATATCCAACCACGGAAAGTCAGAAGATAACTGCTTCAGACTTTGGCTCTAATATGCTGAAAGCCGAGTATGTCAGTTGGATTGCCTACAACGAGGATAAGACAAAGTATAAGGTGCTTGGAACAACATCTACTCAATTCTTCGATTTGAGTATTAGCAAACTTAAAGGATCTGGATGGCTGAATGTAAAAGACGACAAATCAACCGGTGTACCTGAAGACATTGGCTTTGGTCATACTGTATACGTAGTGGCAAGGGCAGTAAATGGCACTACCGATATGTGCCCCGTTGCTAACTATGAGGTTTTCATCCATGAGGGATATCCTAAGACAAAGGACGAGATAACCGCTGACAACAACACTGACCGTACGCTCTCTTATCTTGAGGATGAAGACAGATATGAGAAGAAGATGGACATCTCGTTCGATGACGACAATCCTGATCTGACATTGGATGCGCCGACAACGCCATTGAACAACATGAGTCTTAAGCCGTCCGACTTCAAATCACGTGCATACGGATTCACCTATGCGGAACTTGCACGTTATGATTATTATTATGATGGTAGCACACCACACCACAGTAAGTCACCTATCCACGGTGATTATGGTCTCTATAAATCGGGTAACCTACGTGGCATTTCGTATGATAATGAAAACGGATACCAATGGTGGGCAGCCGGTTCTCCTACTATCTACGATCGTACCCACGCAAAAACCAGCGGCAAGCAGTACGGACACTTCCTGTATGTGGACGCTTCGAACGAGAGCCGTCAGATTGCATCTGCCGACTTTAAGGCTAACCTCTGTACAGGTTCACAGCTGATTTTTAGTGGAGCCGTTGCCGAGTATACCGCATCATACAACGCAACTGCACCGCAGGTGATGTTCCGCCTTTATGGTATCAATAAGGACGAAAACGGCAACGTGACCGACCAGAAGCTTATCCAGTCGTTCTCGTCAGGCGACTTTAAGACTAATACAAAGACACACGAATACGGTAAGTGGTATCAGATTTACAGTAAGCAGGTGCTTCAGAAGTCTGCTGCTGCCGACAACTACACCGACTTCCGCATTGTGCTTGACAATATGTGTCAGAATACAAAGGGTGCCGACTACTGTATTGACGACCTTTGCCTCTACACTCAGACATCCAAGCTGGACGTGCTGCAGAACAAGCCGCTCTGTCCTAATGAGACAGGTTATGAGACAGCTCCCGATGATATTACACTGAAGCTCCGCGGCATCTACGAGACATTCCAGGCGATGGTGAACCAGAAAGAGTCGAAACTCTTCTATCGTATCTGCGACGCTACAGGAACACCAGTGGTCAACATCGACTATAACGGCGACGGAAAGCCCGACGAATACGGCACTGCACGCATTCCTGAGTCTTACAACGCAGCATACGTACTTCCTCCCGCAGCTGCTGACGGCAAGACAAACGAGCCGATGTTCGAGAACGACAACAGCGGCAACCGATGCTTGGTAATCGCCAACCGCAACTTCAACATCGTACCGGGCAAGGACTATTACTTCTCTATCGCCTACCCGAGCGAGGACAACTCGGAAGTACCGGGCAAATGGGGCGAAAGCACTGAGGTCTGCTCTACGTATAGTGGACTATTCCAGGTGGTGGAGCAGAACATCAAGCTGACCGACAAGAACAGTAACGTGCTCACAGCTCTGAGAGTGGACTGTAACACCCACATTCCGACAGTGGAGATGATAGCCAAGATTGAGACGGCTGACCCCGTGAACGGCGGTAAGGTGACCATTGACAACGTCAAGTTCGACTGGTTCCTCTCAAAGTCTAACCAAGAGAACGAGCTTTACACTACAGTAGGTCTGTTGGAGGCATTACACGATTATCGTGCCAAGTATCCGGCATACAATGGATTGAGTACTGATTTCCGTAATGATAACCGTACGCAGTACGATCTCTTGAAGCAGTACGTGGACAGCAAGCAGCTGATTCTGAACGCCAGCAACTCAATGGGCAACCGTCAGTTTGCTTCCAACGAGATGGGTCTTTACAAGATTGCTGTCATCCCAGTGCAAGCCAAAGCCACCATCAACGGTCGGGAATACGATATCTGTTCTGACCCGATGTTTGTGGATCTGCGCGTGGTGACCGACGGACCGAGCATCAACTTCGGCTTCTCCGATGTCATCTATCCGAACGACGCACGAACAGTACGTGTCGGTCTGCCGCAGATAAAGGCGATAGCCGCAAATAACGGCGCTCTGAATCTGCCGATGACAGGCATTGAGGGAGCCACAAGCGTAAATATGAGGGACTATGCTAAGGTATTTATCTCTAACACCAACGACCCAAGCTTCAATTCCACAAAGCAGGAGATCGGCGTGGTGACATCAAACACCATCTACAGAACCGATAATACTGTAGGCATCCGCTTCAACAGCAATGCCAAAACAATCCTGAAGGAAGGCTACTGGTATGAGATAAACTTCAGCTATGACAACGCAGACGGTTCTATGGCAAGCTGTCCGGGCGAGACATTCATCAAGATGTGCATCGTGCCCGAGTATGCCACATGGAACTCGTCACCAAGAACTGCCAGCACAAACTGGAACGACGACAACAACTGGCTGCGCTCTACGAAGGCTGAGATCTTCAAGGACGCTTACGCTGACTATAACACCACCACGGCATTCATGCCGATGAAGTTCACGAAGGTGACTGTGGCTAATCAGAATGACAAGGGTAAGGTTTATCCTAACCTCGACGAGATAAGCTACAGCAAGAACGGCATCGCTTCTTCCAAGAAGATGAAGAACTTTGCTTATGACTTCGTGGCGAAGTGGAGCAACACGACAGACGGTTCGGACAACGGCAACGGTACTTTCTCTTGCGAGAAATGGGCTGGCAACTTCTGCGACCAGATCTACTTCAAGCCGGAGGCAGAGCTTCTTTACGCCAACTACCTGACCTACAACAAGGCTTACGTGGAGAAGGAGCTGACGCCTAATACGTGGAGCATAATGTCTTCACCGCTGCAGCAGACCTACGCCGGCGACCTCTACGTTCCGAAGAACAACGGACAGGAGCAGTCGGAGGCATTCAAGCCGATGACATACGACGAGAATGTGAACGACCGCAGCGCTTATCCCGTTTATCAACGCAGCTGGGACGGCAACGCTCAAGAGGTGAAGGACAACGTCACCAATTACAGCGCCAACCACGACGGCACCGTGGACGTAACCACAGACAACGAACTGTCAATCAACTCTGGCTACTGGTCGCACGTATATAACAAGGTGGACGAGCAGTACACTAAGGGACAGGCGTTCGCTGTAAAGGCGGGCGATAAGTACACCGCAGGTGCGCAGGGCGCCAACGCTACAGCCGTAATCCGTCTGCCGAAGGCTGACACCCAGTTCAGCTACTACGACAGCGAGAGCCAGAAGCCGGTGAATGTAACGGTCAACCGCGACGCTAATAGCTACCGAATGCTGCAGGGCGACGTTGCCGGCGACAAGACTATGGCAATGACTCAGCCGCTGAAGAAGAACCTGCACAGCGAAAACCGCTACCATCTCGTAGGCAATCCTTACACCTCATCGTTGAGTATGTATCGCTTCCTCAAGGCTAATACAGCCTTCGAGAACAGCATCTGGACTCTCGACAACGGCGTTATGAAGACCCACAGCGTACCAGTGGATCTGGACTACGACAAGAAGACAGACGTAATAGTGAATCCCACTCAGGCGTTCTTTGTAAAGGTGAAGGAGGGCGAGACCGCTCCTGCCAACGTAACATTCAATGCTACGATGCTCATCAACAAGGATGTTACTCCAGGCGAGAAGGCTCTCATCATTCGTCCTACCGTAACGCTGACCACCGTCAACGGCGAGAGAAGCAGCCAGTCTGAGCTTATCGTCAACGATGAGGCAAGCCGCGAATACGTGGAGGGCGAGGACGTGGAGATGCTCGGTGAGGGCAACATTGCCGAGATAGCCCAGGTCTACTCTGTAGCAGGTTCGCAGGCTGTGGCGCTCAACGCTTCCGACGACATCAACTGGATGCCGGTGGGCGTAGTGGCACCAAAGAGCAAGGACATCGACGTGAACATCAGCCTTAACAGCAAGATGCTTATCAAGATGAACAACGAAGGCTCGCAGCTCTTCCTCTTCGACGCCACAACAAAGACGTTCTCAGAGATTAAGGACGGCATGACGGTGAAGATGATGGCCAACGACCACGGTCGCTACTACATCACCAACCAGTCGTCACTAAGCACTACGGACATCAACACCATCGACTGCTTCTCACCGACGGAGAACACCATCGTGGTGGCAACGCTGAAGGGCGACATGAAGCGAGTGATGGTATACGACATCTCGGGTGCTCTGGTAACAAGCAACCACAGTGTAAACGGCGGTCGCTGCCAACTCAACGTACCGAAGGCAGGCATCTACGTCGTGAAAGCCACGACAAAGGAGGACCGCACGGAGACATTCAAGATTGTGGTGAGATAACTATCGCACGCACAAGAACTAAACAATAAAGAAAAATCTTATCGTATTATTAAAAAAGGGAACGCTGTGAAGCGCTCCCTTTTTTTGTTGCTTACTCAAGTTTCGCAAGCGAAAGGAGTTATAGGAAGTTATTCTCCCACAGATGCCACGGAGTATCACAGATTTTTTCTTTTGATTACGGATTTATCTGAGTTTACTGAAGATGCGCCGTTGAGATTAATTTGATGTCCAGCAGCCAGTGCAAACTTAGGAGGCTATGGCGTCTCGCCGTAGCCACGCAGCCTATCATAGCAAGTCATCAATCAGCGCCGTGTCCCGAGGGGACACGTATCTATCAGAAACCCACTGCAAGCTCCGAAGGAGCGCAGCTGTGGGATAAGCACTCATCACCATCTTGGTTCCGCGAAGCGGGACCAACCATCATCAACATTATCGAGGATGTGTAAGTCCCCCTTCGGGGAACACTTGTGGGAGAGATGGGAGAGCTCACGTACCCACAGCTGCGCTGCTTCGCAGCTTGCAGTGGGTTTCATGACATAGGTCCCGCTCCGCGGAACCCGCAGCTCATACTCAATCTGTTTGCATTCGTGGGTGCGTGGCTACGGCGAGACGCCATAGCCTCCTATGTTTGTATCAGACTTGCTTGCGGAGGCTGTAATACGTAACTTTTGACCAAAGGCCGGAGACCTCCTCTACTGTGGATAAAGGTTTTTGTCAAAGCCCTGCCTACCGCAGCAAACTCACCGATAAACTTCAATTTACAGCTGCTGTGACAAAGGGAGAGTTTATTCTTTCTGCAAGCTGTTGCGATACATTGTCGGTGTCATGCCGCAAACTGACTTGAAGATCTTTGTCATTGACGGAGCGTCGCTAAATCCTACGCGATTGGCAATGGTATTGAAGTTCTGCGAGGGCTCTTCTTCGATGATGCGCTTCACCTCCTTCACCTTAAGCTCGTTTAGCCAGGCGTTGAAGTTCTGGTTCAGCACGTTGTTGAGGTACTGCGAGAAGAGGCGCTTGTTAAGACACATCTGCTCTGCCACTTTGTTAACGGTGAGTCCATCGGCAAGGTATGGGCGGTCGCCTCTGTTCACCCAGCGGTCGATGATGACGGAGATGGGGTCGTCGCCGTTAGCGGCAGCGTCCGTTTGCTGTTCTTCGCTGTTGGCGTTAGCGTTGCCGAACGCCGGACCCAGATTCAGATAGATTTCCTGGATGTTCAGCGTGCTAATGGTGATGATAATGGAGAGCACAAACTGTGTCCACAGCGAAGTTACGTTAAACTCAGGTGTGGTAACGAGGATGGTGACGCAGCAGAGAACGTAAAAGACAATGAGCGACCACACGAGGATGTGAATCCACGTGCACTTGCTGCATACCTCGCCGTCATGATATTGGCGGATGTGGGAGAGGAAGCGCACCTTCGATACGACTAAAAAATAGATGCCAATGGACGATATGGTCACTACGTAGGCGGTAAGCAGAGCGTCGAGCACCCGCGACGTGGCACACTCAAGATAGGCATCATAGGAAGCTGTGAGATTGTTGCTGTCTACGATGGCGTGGATGCCGGGGATGAAGAATATGGCGTAATGGATGAGGGCAATGACCACTATCGGCACCGACATATATACGCCGAGCTTATACGACACGTTCACCTTAGAATAGAGGAAGGTCTGAAGGCCCGCATAGATGACGATCATCTGGATGAAGAAGATGGTGGGTATGACAAACTCGTACATGTTCTGATAGTCATAACCGAGGACGATGGTTATGAACATCAGGAGGTGTACGAAGCCTTCCATAAGGATGCCGGTGGCAATGAGGTTCTTGCCCTTGATGTACGACTTGTTGTTGGAGAGCGGCGTCTTGATGCCCTTTGTGAGATAGAGCACCGACGACAACGCGAAACACGTGGTCGTAACTATGATGTAGGTGACATATATGATAAAATAGATACCGTCAGTAGCAACTTCCATAATACGTTAGTTTTAGTTTTTTTGCTTTTGCAAAGGTAGTGAAATAACTAAAACCAACAAAGAAGAGATTATTTTTTAATCGATTTAGTTTAGATTTTTAACACTTTGGAGCCGCTTTTGCCTACATGGTCTTGTGAAAAAGCTCTCCTTATTAGTATTCAATGTGTTATGGAAGTGAGGAATGAGAGTATTTGTTGGTTTTGTAACATGTTTTTCCATACGTCTTTCAAAAACCTGCTATGGTTTTTGAAAGACGATGAAACATATATGTTTAAAAAGAGAAATATAATCCAAAAAATATATCTTTAATTTGCTATCTCCACCTTTACGTTCTCGTATCCCATTGACTGGAGCATGCTACGGAACTGCTCCTTGGCGTTCTGCTGGGCGTTGTGGATGTTTGCAGGAGTGAGGCAGCGGCGGCGCATCATGGCGTCGGCGCGGCGATACATCTGCTCACGGTCCTTATGGCTCCACTTGCCGCTCTCAATGAACGAACGTGTTCGGGTCTCGTCGATGAAGCTCTGGTCGAGCAGACGGACGGGTGGGAGGGTGGCTTTCACGGTGTCGCCGTCCATGACTATCCATCCTTCGTGCGCTTCCTTCATGTTGATGCCGAGGCGGAGTGTGCCGTAATAGATGCGCACCAGCTCGTCGTCGCCGAAGAATCCCTTGCGTACGGTGTCTACCAGTTCTTCGTCGTTGATGGTGAGAAACTCCCATTCGCCGATGTTCTCGATGGACCTTATCTGCATCGGCGTGATGTCGATGGAGTCGTTCTGCTCTATGGTCAAGGCGGCAGGCGATGACGTTATCTTCTTAACGTAATGCTTAGCCACCAGAACAACGGTGAGGGCTATGACGGCGTAGAGCACGAAGCGTGCCACAGCCGACTTGATGATTTGCTGTATGAACGGCATGTTATCTCTTTTTCGCATTTTCTACGGTGGTTTTGTCGATGAGGTGAATGATGTCCTTGCCGGAGAAGTTGCGGCTGAACGCTATGGTGATGTTCTCCGGACGATAGCCGAGCTTCTGCAGCATCGGCACGAGAGTGTTGGCGGCGCTGACACGGGCCTGCTCCATGATGTCCGTCGTGGCTATCTCGCGTATGATGGCGTCGCGTCCCTGGCGTTCGTAGGAGGTAAGCTCCTCGTCGGAGAAGTCGCGGCGGGTGAGAGCCACGTACTGCTTGATGGCGTTATGGTCGATGCGTGACGATGTGAGCACGATGTGCGGGTCGGGGAGCGTGATGCGGATGTGCGTGGAGTCGCGCTGCACGTTGTCGCTTGAGAACGAGGCAAAGTCGATGTAAGCCTTTATGGTGGCGTCGATGGGAATAGCCACCTTACGCTTTCCGAGCGGCACGGGAATGTTATAGTCGTGTCCTGCCAGCTTGCCTTTCATCTCCAGCTTGTCGTCATGCGTGAGCACCTTATGCACACGATATTCCGTGGTGTAGAGCTTGGAGCAGCGCTGCACCTGCATCACCATCACCGCCATCGTGTCGACGGCAGGCTTCGTGGCCTTCTCTTTCTCGGCTGGCTTGCTGCCGCATGAGCAGAAGGCAAGGCTCATCACGGCTGCCAGTATTGTAAGCGTGGTCTTCATCCTGTGATTTATGTTTTTTTACGTTGATTACTGTAATGTTATTCTGTCGTTTTGATATATTTTTTTATACCTTTGTATTTGTATAGACGTAAAGACAAGGAAAAAGTAAAAACACGAGATATAATGAAACGGAAATATATGGTTATGGCTCTTCCGCTGATGATGCTGTTGGCAGCATCGTGCAAGGAGGAGAAGAAACCGGATAACATCATCGTAAAGAAGACGCCGGTGGCTGTGAAGAAGTCGGTGCAGAGCATGGGCGACAACGCTGCGGAGCGTGACGTGGAATGGCTCGGCGCCACCTATCATATCCGCATAGAGCGCAAGGCGGACAAGAGTCTGTCACTTGCAAAGGACGGCCAGGGCAACAAGTATTACGACAACCGCGTGTCGCTCCTCATCACGCGTCCTGACGGTAGCGAGTTTGTAAGGCGCACCTTCTCAAAGGCTGACTTCGCCTCTTACGTGAAGGGCAGCAACAGCGAAGGCGCTCTCCTCGGTATCGTCTTCGACCGTGCCGACGGCGAAACCCTACGCTTCGCCGCCAGCGTCGGATCGCCGGACCGTATGAGCGACGAGTATGTGCCTCTGGTGCTGACGGTCAGCCGCACGGGTGGCGTCAAGATTTCGGAGGACACGCAGCTGGATACGGGCAGCGATGAAGAGGAGGAGGTTTAATTGAGAGTTATTGTTAGTTGAGAATTGAGAGTTGAGAATTGAGAGTTATGATTAGCAAAGAACTCATGTCCTTCACCACATATCATAACTCTCAACTATTCCAACATATCATAACTCTCAACTATTCCAACATATCATAACTCTCAACTTTCAACTCTCAACTCTCAACTATATATCGTCTTCTTCGTCCTCGAATCCGAATAATGCCGGGTCGACGAAGGCGTCGAGGGCTCGGCGTTCCTTCTTTGTGGGGCGTCCTGTGCCGCGTGCTCTGTCGACAAATCCGCTTATTCGGCTCATCTCCAGCAGTTCGTACTGCTTCGGGTCGGTGACATTCTCATAAATCTCGGGGATGAGCTTTGCACCTACGCGCTGCTCTATCGTCTTCAGAATCTTGAACGAGTAGACGATGGGCGGCTTTTTTACGCTCACCACTTCGCCCACCTTAACCGTATGGCTGGGCTTGACGTTCTGCCCGCCGATGGTGACGCGGCTGTTCTTGCAGGCGTCTGCGGCTATGGAGCGCGTCTTGAAGATACGCGCTGCCCACAGCCATTTGTCTATACGTGCTGTATCTGCCATATTTTTTATTCCCTTTCCCTTACTTCTTCGACTTCTTTCCGAGCTTGTTAAACTGGTTCATCGTGATGTCCAGTCCGGCAAGCACGAAGCTGCGTATTATCTCCACCGCCTCGTCAATGGAGGGCTGGAGCGTGCGCATATCCTCGTCCGTGTATTTGCCCAGCACCCAGTCTACCTGCTGTCCGCGCTGAAAGTCGCTGCCGATGCCCATGCGCAGACGTGCATACTGCTGTCCGATGAGCTGCTGGATGTTGCCCAGTCCGTTATGGCCGCCGTTCGATCCGTTGCCCTTCAGACGATAGTCGCCGAGGGGAATGGAGAGGTCGTCCACAACGACGAGGAGTCGCTTCTGGTCGATGTTCTCCTTCTGGAGCCAGTAGCGAACGGCGTTGCCGCTTAGGTTCATGTATGTGGTGGGCTTAAGCAGAAACACCTTGCGTCCCTTTATGGAAGTCTCAGCCACGTAACCGTAACGCTTGTCCTCAAAGCTTACTCCGACGCTCTCCGCCATCTTGTCGAGAACCATGAATCCCGTATTGTGGCGTGTGTTCTCGTATTCGTAGCCCGGATTGCCGAGCCCCACAATCAAGTATTTGTCCATATTTCCTTATAAATAAAAAAAGCGTACGCATCCTTTGACGCGTACGCTTACATTATATTCTTATTGAATCGGTTTAATGTCGTTATGCGATTACTCTGCTGATGCAGCAGCTGCAGACATAGCGGCACGTGTCATCTTGATAGAGCATACGATGACGTCCTTGCCAGTAGCGATCTCGAGACCCTCGAAGCTCAGCTCGCCAACCTTGATGCTCTTGCCGATCTTGAGCGCTGTAACGTCGATGTCGAGGTGCTCAGGAATCTGCTGGTAAGGAGCAGTAACGTCGATCTTACGGATAGAGAGGTTCATGCGACCACCGTCACGTACACCCTGTGCAAGACCTGTGAGCTTAACGGGAATACCGATTGTGATAGGCTTCTGGTCGTTAACCTCGAGGAAGTCAACGTGGAGAACTGCGTCAGTTACCGGGTGGAACTGGATCTCCTTGAGGATAGCTGTATGTGACTCGCCGTCGATGACGAGGTTGATAACGTAGATGTGGGGAGTGTAGATAACCTTGCGAAGCTCAGTCATAGGTACTGCGAATGACATAGCAACGGGCTTGCCGTCCTGCTCTGCGATACCATAGATGTTGCAGGGAATGAGTCCCTCCTTACGCAATGTCTTAGAAGCTTTCTTGCCAAGGTCTGTACGCTTCTGACCTGTAACGTTAATCTCTTTCATAATTGTGTTACTCTAAATTAAGTTGATAAATATTAATGTTTATGCCTTAATTCGCCATCACACGAGAACTGTATTTCTGTACGGATGTGCTCAAAAAAGCGTTGCAAAGGTACTAATTTTCTCTGAAACATACAATTATAGCGTAAAAAAATGTTGAATATTGTGGTTTTCCTTGGTAGTTAGTCAGTTTTTTCATATTTTTGCATCTGATAAAGTGGCTACGGTCTCGTAAAAACGTGAAAACAAACATTATATATATAATAGTATAGAAGGATGATTAATCGCGAATTAATAAGAATCAAGATAGTTCAGTTAACCTACGCATACTATCAAAACGGTAACAAGCTAATGGACAGTGCTGAGAAAGAATTGCTCTTTAGCTTGTCAAAAGCATACGATCTTTATAACTACCTGCTGGAGCTTATTGTCGCTGTCACACAGGAAGAGCGAAACCGTGTGGAGGTCGCTACCAAGAAGGCAGCGAGAGAAGGCCAACCAATGCCTTCGCAGAAATTCGCATACAACAAGTTTGCCGTCCAGCTCGAGGAGAACAAGATGCTTCAGGAGTTTGCCGAGACGCAGAAGCAGTCATGGGCGAACAGCGTGGAGTTCGTGCGCGGACTCTGCAACCAGATAGAGCAGAGCCAGGCTTACGCCGAATATATGGCTGACACCGACGACTCTTACGAGGCTGACCGCGAAATCTGGCGCAAGATTTATCGCCAGCTCATTCAGGAGAACGAGGCTCTGGACCAGCTCCTCGAGGAGCAGAGCCTCTACTGGAACGACGACAAGGAAGTGGTGGACACATTCGTGCTCAAGACCATCAAGCGCTTCGACCCGAAGAACAAGGCCAAGCAGGAACTCCTGCCGGAATATAAGGACCTTGAGGACAAGGACTTCGCCATTAAGCTCTTCCGATCTACCATCCTCAACGCTGACCAGTATCAGCGCTATATGAGCGAGACATCACGCAACTGGGACTTCTCACGTCTGGCTTACATGGACGTGGTGATTATGCAGATTGCCATTGCCGAGATGCTCACGTTCCCCAACATCCCCATCAGCGTAACCATCAACGAGTATGTTGACCTCGCCAAGCTTTACTCAACACCGAAGTCAGGCGGATATATCAACGGCATGCTCGACTCCATCGCACGCTACCTCGTGTCGACAGGCAAGCTGATGAAGACCATCGAGGACCGTCCGCAGCGCCGTCAGGCTCCGCGCCGACCGATGACTCCGCGCCTTAACCGTGCACAGGCTGCACTGGAGGAGGGTGAAGTGCTCCGTTCGCGTTATGCTGCACAGGCTGAAGAGCAGGCTGAGCAGAACGACGAGGAACGTGAAGACTAAATAAGACAAAAGAAAATATAAACAACAAATAACACTTACAACAAAAATGAACATTATTGTACTCGCCGCTCAGCAGGCACAGGGAGGCGGCATGGGAATGATTATTATGATGGTGGCTCTCTTTGCCATCATGTATTTCTTCATGATTCGTCCGCAGCAGAAAAAGCAGAAGGAAATCCGCAAGTTCCAGAATGCCCTCAAAGAAGGCGACAAGATCATAACCAACGGTGGCATCTACGGCACAGTACGCCGTGTGGACCTCGCTGCCAACATCGTAGAGGTGGAGATAGCACGTGGCACCGTCATTTCTGTGGACAAGAACTACGTCTTCGCAGACGCAAGCGCACAGGCTCAGAAGTAAAGTTTGCTGACAACCGTCAGTAAAGAGACACACGAAACACTCAAATAATATACGTCGTTTAGATGGAAAACCGCTTGACGCAAATATTACGGGTAGTCAGGAACTTCTTGTTCAGTTCAGTGAACAAGGAGTTTCTGATTTTTTTGTTCTTTCTCTTCTTGAGCAGCGTCTTCTGGCTGATGATGACGCTCAACGAGACCTACGAAAAGGAGATTAGTGTGCCCGTAAGGCTGGTGGGAGTGCCGAAGAACGCCGTGCTCACCACCGAGATGGAAGACACGGTGCGCGTAACCGTGCGCGACAAGGGATTCGCTCTTGCCTCATATATATATGGTGAAGGCGTAAAGCCGGTTAGCATCAACTTCCAGACTTACGCCAACCGCCAGACAGGACAAGGCATGGTGCCGGCTGCGGACCTCATGAAGATGGTGACGCAAAGGTTCTCGATGTCGAAGGTGGTGCAGGTGAAGCCCGACAAGCTCGACTTCTACTTCAATTTTGGTCTGTCACGCCGACTGCCCGTAAGAATGGCGGGCTACGTGGTGCCGGGCAAGTCGTATTATCTCGCCCGCACGCAGTTCTGGCCTGACCAGGTGACGGTGTATGCCAACAAGCGCACGCTCGACTCGCTCCGCTTCGTCAAGACCGTGCCCATCAACATCACCAACTTCGGCGACACCGTCATACGCACCGTGGAGTTGGAGAAGATAAAGGGCGTCAAGATTGTGCCGAGCACAGTCCGCATCGGTCTGTTCCCCGACATCCTTACAGAGGAGAGCATAGAGGTGCCAGTCAAGGCCATGAACATGCCTGAGGGTAAGGTGCTGCGCACATTCCCGCAACGCGTCAAGATAAGCTTCACGGTGGGAGCTAGCATGTTCCGTAGCATCAATGCTGACCAGTTCAGCGTGGTGGTGGACTATAACGAACTGATAACAAATCCGTCGGACAAGTGCAACATATACCTCAAGTCGAGTCCGCACGGAGTGAGAAACGCCCAGCTGCAGATCAGTCAGGTGGACTATCTCATCGAACAACAATAACGTAAGAATATGCTAACAGCCATTACCGGCGGCATCGGTTCGGGCAAGAGCTATGTATGCCGCATGCTGGAGAGCCGTGGCATCAGCGTGTACGACTGCGACGCCGCTGCCAAACGACTTATGCGCACGTCCGAAAAACTGCAGCAGGAGTTGCGTCAGCTGGTCAGTCAGGACGTCTATACGTCGGACGGACAGTTGCAGAAGCGCGTCCTTGCAGACTTTCTGCTTGCGAGCGAAGCCAACAAGCTGGCGCTTAACGACGTGATTCATCCCGCAGTGGCAGAAGATTTCCTGTCCTCAGGGATGACATGGCTGGAGAGCGCCATCCTCTTCGAGAGCGGTTTCGACCGTCGCATCCGCTTCGACCGCATAGTGTGCGTGTCTGCACCGCGTGACGTCCGCATACAGCGCATCATGCGCCGCGACAACATCACCGCCGAGAAAGCAGCCGAATGGATTGACACGCAGATGGCACAGGAAGAGGTGGAACGTCGCAGCCACTTCGTCATAGTAAATGACGGCAAGAGCGACATAGAACAGCAGGTGGACAATATGCTTGCACAACAGAGCAGATAATAATGTGCAAGCCCAAATAAAAAATAATAACTAATAAATAATAAATAACAAGATGGAAACAATTCTTTCAATAGCAGGAAAACCTGGACTTTACAAACTCGTCTCACGTGGTAAGATGAACCTCATCGTTGAAGCTATCGACGCTACACACCGCCGCATGCCGGCTTTCGCTTCAGACCGCGTTACATCACTCGGCGACATCGCCATGTACACCGATGCTGAGGACATCCCATTGTGGCAGGTGCTCAAGAGCCTTGGAGAGAAGGAGCAGTCGAAGGAGTGCTCGCTCAACTACAAGAAGTGCTCTGCTGACGAGCTTCACGCTTTCTTCGCTGAGGTGCTTCCCGCTTACGACCGTGACCGCGTGCACGACTCAGACATCAAGAAGCTCATCCAGTGGTACAACATCCTCGTTAAGAACGGCATCACCGACTTCGAGGCAACTCTCGCTCCCACAGAGGGCGACAACGTGGACGACCGCCAGGAGGCTTAATAATAAACCAAACAGCAACGAATGATAAAATCCGTACGGCCGAAGAAGAACCTCGGCCAGCACTTCCTCACCGACCTCGGCATCGCTAAGGCCATTGCCGACACGGTGGATGCCTGTCCCGACATTCCGGTGCTCGAGATTGGACCTGGTATGGGCGTGATGACGCAGTTTCTGGTCACCAAGCCACGCCCCGTCAAGGCCGTCGAGATTGACAAGGAGTCGGTGGCTTACCTCAACGAGAAGTTTCCGAAGCTTCGTGAGAACATCATAGGGCAGGACTTCCTGCGTATGGACCTGAACGACATCTTCGATGGCAATCAGTTTGTGCTCACCGGCAACTATCCTTACGACATCTCCTCGCAGATATTCTTCAAGATGCTCGACTATAAGCATCTCATCCCGTGCTGCACGGGAATGATACAGCGCGAGGTGGCGTTGCGCATAGCTTCCGAACCCGGCAACAAGGCTTACGGCATCCTCTCCGTCCTCATCCAGGCTTGGTATGACGTGGAATATCTGTTCACGGTGGACGAGACGGTGTTCAATCCGCCTCCAAAGGTGAAGAGTGCCGTAATACGCATGACCCGCAACGAGGTGACAGACCTCGGATGCGACGAGCGTCTCTTCAAGCGCGTGGTGAAGACCGTCTTCAATCAGCGCCGCAAGATGCTGCGCGTGTCGCTCCGTCAGATCTTCGGCGGTTCGGCATCGCCCGAGTTCTATGCTCAGGACATCATGACAAAGCGCCCCGAACAGCTGTCCGTACAGCAGTTCGTGGAGCTGACCAACATGGTGGCAGAGGAAGCAGAGAAGATCGGAAAGACTTTGTAAACGACGGGAAAGTTCAATAAATAATAAAATAATAAAGTAGCGGAGGAAGCATTAACCTCCGCTACTTTTTTTATTGTTTGTAGGTTTCCTATGGCGGGGCGGAAAAAGAAGCTGGCGGAACCGCCGCCAGCTTCCGAGGCAGTAATGCCTCTTTACCTCCCACTAACCATGAGGCTAAACCCTCTCTGGTGCTTTGTTTTTCTGATGCAAAGATATAAGGAATGCGAAAATAACAGTAGGATATTTTTAACAAAAAATGGCCAATTCTTTACACTTGTGAGTTTGTGCATATCTTTTTACAAGTTTCATTAAAGAATTGGCAATTTTGTATATAGAAAAAACTAATAAAAAATAAGATTCTGATGTCCGATTTCCCGTTTTCATACGTTATATCTATGTAAGAGTTATGAAACCAAGCGAATTTAACCATATCATCCTGCCCATGCGCGACGAGCTGTTAGGCTATGCGCTGAGTGTCACAAGGTCGGAGGACAATGCCGAAGACCTTGTGCAGGAGGTGATGCTACGGCTGTGGGACATGCGCGAGCGACTTAGCTCCGAAGGCAGACTCAAGTCGCTCGCTATGACGATGGTCCGCAATATGTTTCTGGACCAGCAGCGCCATGAAAGCCATTCGGCGGCGATGCCAGACAAGATAGACATTGCCGTGGATGACCGGCGGGCGGAGCTTCGTGACGAAACAAGGATTATCCGTGACATCGTAGCACAGCTGCCGCCTCTCCAACAACAGATTTTCCGCATGAAGGAAATAGAAGGCTATACAGCTGACGAGATAATGCAGATAACGGGATGCTCCGCCGACAATCTAAGGCGAAACCTCTCAAGAGCCAGAACCAAGATACGCGAGACTTACATTAAGATAATGATGAAAGGAACCAGAAAATGACAAAAGACATAACACCCAAACCGCACGAAACCGACATACGCACAATCATCGACCGCTATATGTCGGGCGAAACCACCAATGAGGAGGAAGCCACGCTTCGCACATGGTTCCGACTTGCCGGCGACGATATGCCGGAAGAGTGGCGCCCGCTCAAAGCCTTGTTCAGCTTTGTGGACGAGGAACGGGAGACGGCGGAGGCAGACGCAGCCGAGACCGTTGTTCCTGCCGATGCTTCTCTGTACAGCCGCAATACATTGCTGAAAGCTTTGCGTCGTCCTCGCATCTGGATTTCGTCAGCGGTGGCAGCCGTAGCCGTCGCCATCGTGATGCTTGTGCCGCCGACGAACAAAACTTTCGCCCCGGAACCGCAAAACTATGCAGTCATCGACGGAAAGGTATACACCAGTCAGAAGGTTATAAACGAGCAGGTGGACGAGGCTTTCCAGACTGTAACTGTGGACAACGAGGACCCGTTCAGCGCACTCGACCTCATGCAATAACTTTGACAACATTTAAACAACATACACTATGCATAAACTATTGGATATCATACACAAGCCTCCGTTGCTTACGGTCAGGACGGTTCTGATCGCTGTAATGACGCTGTTCGTGACGCTTCCGAGCCATGCACAGGAAGGACTTGCCGTGAACAGCATCTTCCAGCAGTACGGACATTCGAAGGGATGCAAGATGGTGGTGATGCAGAACACCAAGCTTCGAGGCTATCGGCTTGCCGTATACAAAAGCCTTACATATAATAATAAGTATGCCACAAGCATCAACAACATCCTGAAGACAGACCGACGGGCTGCAAAGAAGATACGAGAGGTGGTGGACAACGGACGGATAGCCAGCGGCTATTATATGATGGCACCACTCCAGTCGGGCAATAACCGCTACATCCTCTTCAGCAATACCGACCATAACAAGGGAGCAGTGATATACATCGAAGGCGACCTGTCGCCGGAGGACATCATGTCGATATGTTATACTAAGAGATGGTGATAATAAAAGAAAAAGATTATTGATAACTTAACAACCGTAAACTATGAATATCAGAACATTGGTAATGGCGGCAGCGTTAGTGCCCGCCGTAGCTTTCGCACAGGAAGCCACCACAAACGACACCACATACATCCCGAAGACAACCGAAGTGACCAGCGCATACGACACCACTTTTGTATTCAACCGTCAGAAGTTTGACATCAGTCAGAAAGGTGAGCGTACGGATGTCAGAGTGTATAAGAAGAACGGTTCGGAGATGAAGAAGGTGAAGGAGACCGAGTTTCTTGACGGACAGGAGGTGGAGCAGGTTTACATCACGTCGCCCTTCATCCCAAGAAAGACGTATAAGCGCCGCAGTCAGGAGTATAGCCATTATCCGTTTTTCTTCACGGGTGGCAATATGCTCGCTGGTTCAGCTTTCGGCGTCAATTCAGAAGGCAAGGAAAAGCGCGACAGCAAGTCGGGTGAATGGGGATTTACGGGTTGTGCGCTCGAGTGTCCGGTAAGCAGTTCGTGGGCTGTGACGGCAGCAATTTCGTTGGCTTTCGTCAGCCATCACTTCAAGACCGACTATATGCTCACTACCGTTGACGGTATAACAAGCATTCAGCCTTTCGCCGTTGGAGACAACGAGAATGACGAGCGTCCGTCGAAAAGCTACCTAAGCTATTGGGCTTGCCGCATTCCGATAATGCTGGAATGGTCAAACCGCATCGGTTCGGATGACATCTACGCAGCCTTCGGTCCGTCCATTGAGTTTCGTGCCAACGAGCGTTCACGCTATAAGCTCGGCAAGAGACACACGCTGACAAAAGATGTAAACATGAATCCCGTAGGAATAAACCTCGAGGCGCGTCTCGGCTGCGGCTTCTTCATGCTATATGCAAGAACAGCCCTAACCCCACTGCTGCGTACAAAATACGCTCCGGAATGGCATCCGTTTACAGTGGGAATAGGACTGAGGTTATAAGATATTGTTATTATATTTCTACATTCTCTCCATTATCTCCAGACACATACGTGTGTTGTGATAAGGACATTTCCAGAAGCCGGCTTTATCGTCTGAGTGGTTGACGGAGCCATCCTCATTGATGCTCCAATACCACTCGCCGTTCTTCTGGTCGACGAGGCGTGTCTTGGTGTAGTTCCAGCAGCGTGCGGCTATGCTAAGACATGCCTCTTTTCCGAAGTGCTGCCAGAGATTTACGTGTCCGATGATGTTCTCACACTGCACCCACCACTGCAACGAACGGTCTGTCTTGCCTGTGTCGGTCCAGCGTTCGTAAATCATCGAACCGTCGTCCAGCAAGCCTTCGTCAGCAGCCACAGCCACATTCTTCACCACCGGCTCAATCCACTGCAGCACATCCTTGTCGCCAATAACGAGCGCCGTCTCATGTAGCAGCCATGAAGCCTCAATGTCATGACCGAAGCTCTGTATGTTTCGGCGTCCCTGCCACTCGTCGTTGAAGAAGAGATCCAGGTGGTTGGTCTGCTTGTTGAGCAGGCGGTCGGTGAAGATATGGAGCAGATTGACGAGGCGTTCCTTCAGTTGCGGTGATGGAGCCACGCGGTAAAGATTGGTATACGGCTCGATGATGTGGAGGTGAGTGTTCATCGTGCGCGATCCGTTCTCGTCCTTATCCGAGAGTCGCATGTCCGCTATGGGCTGCCAGTCGCGTGTCAGAGCCTCTATATATCCGTTGTTCTTAGCGTCAAAGGCATGCTCCTCAATGCTGTTATAGAGCGAGAGCGCACAGCTGAGCGCTTCCTTGTCGCCCGTGGCGCGTGCCAGTTCGGACATGCCATAGATGGTAAATCCGATGGCGTACGACTGCTTCTTGGTGTCCTTCGGTGTACCGTCAGCGTTGAGGCTCCAGTAAACTCCGCCGTATTCCTTGTCCACGAAGTGGTTGAGGATATATTCCTTTGCACGCAAAGCAGCGTCCAAGTAGCGATGGTCGCCGAGCACACGGTAGGCAGCGGCGAATGCCCAAAGGATGCGTGCATTGAGGATGGCACCCTTTTCGGCATCAGCCACAACGTGGTCGTTGCCGTCAATGCGTCCGTAGAAGCCTCCGCGCTCACGGTCAATCATGCGTTCGAGCCAGAAGTGCAGTATGTTGTTGGTGAGACACTCATGCATCTCATTCTTCATTTCTTGTGTTGTCATTGTTATAAATTCCTCCTTTTTGATGTTTTTTATTTTCTCTTCTCCTCTAATTCTTTTGTTATAGCCTTCATCTTTTCTTCCGACAGTGGATAGCACATAATGAATATAAACGAGAGTAATGCTCCGGCTGCAGGTAGCAGGCTGAGGAACATCTTAATGCCATTTATTGTCTCGGGATTCTGCGTGCCGTTGGCAACGAAGCCGAAAGCAGAGAGCAGAATACCGGTGAGTGCTGTACCTATAGCCCAACCGAATTTCTGGCTCATTGACGATGACGAGAAAATAAGGCCTGTGGCACGGTTGCCAGTCTTAAGCTCGCTATAGTCGGCACAGTCAGCATACATACTCCATAGCAGTGGAAATACGCTACCGGCGCATACCGAGATGAGAGCTTGGAAGATGAATATTGCCACGAGTTGGGATTTGTCGAAGAAGTAGAACACTACAGATAGTATGGTCGCAATAAGCATAGCAGACATAAAAGTACGGCGCTTGCCTATGTGGTTGCTCACGGGAGCAGCGAGCAGAACGCCCACGATGTTAGCAGCCTGTCCTACAGCGAGATAGAGTCCGCTAAGAACGAACGGTATTCCGAGGAATGTGATGTCGCCAAATGCTGTCTCGTCAACGAAATACTTAAAGTAGTAAACCGTTGCTCCGTCGCGTATGGAGTTGAATACAAGCGAAGCTATACCTGCCCCGAGTAATATCCACCATGGACGGTTGTGCAAAAGATCGCGCAAGTCGTTCTTTAGAGGGGTCTTTGCTTCCTTCACAGGACGTACACGTTCTTTAGTAAGTGCAAAGCAAGCGAAAAACAGTATGGCGCACATAACAGCAATGACTGTAACAGTCATAAACCATCCGAATTGTGGGGCTGTCATCCATCCTACCATAATGTCATCCGGACGGTCTCCGCCGAATGCCTTTACCATAGGAGTGAACAGCAGTAAGGCGATGAACGAACCTAAATATGCGAACATCATACGGTAGGTTGCGAGAGTATTTCGTTCAGCCGGGTTAGGACTCATCACTCCGAGCAGTGATGCGTATGGCACATTGATGGCGCTGTATACCATCATCATGAGTGTATAAGTTATGTAAGCATACACCAGTTTCATCGTACCACCGCAAGGCGGTGTGAGAAACGTAAGCATGCCTATCAGTCCGAACGGTATGGCAAGGTATAGCAGATAAGGACGGAACTTACCCCATCGGCTTTCTGTACGGTCTGCCACGACACCAACAACGGGGTCGAACACAGAGTCCCATACGCGTGTCACGGCAAACATTACGCCGACAGCGGCTGCTGACAATCCGAAGATGTCGGTGTAAAAAATCATAAGGTAAGCACCGAATATCTTCCAGAACATCGACGATGACATGTCGCCAAAGCCATATCCGATATTTTCTTTTAGCTTGATCATCTGTTTGTTAAAAAGTTAATTAGGTTGGGCATTAATAAATATATTGAACTTGCTATAGTTCAGTAAATTAACTGCAAAACTAAGGAAAATATTTGAAAGAAACGAGAGTTGAAAGCACAAAAACTCTCAACTCTCCACTCTCAGATTATAAACATTACTTTCCTAAAGTCTCGCGATTCTTAGCCACGAGTTTCTTTATTGTCTCCACGCTTGCTGCTGTAGCATATCCGTCCTCAGGAGTGTTCATGCAGTAGTCTACGAGCTTGTCCACTGTTGACACTGCCACGTGCATACGTGTGTCTGAACTTGCGTAATAGATAAGCACGCGTCCGTCCTCGTCCTCTATCCATCCGTTTGCAAACGCTACGTTCATAACGTCGCCGATGTATTCTTCTCCCTCAGGAACGAGGAAGTAGCCGCCGGGCTGTGCTATCACCTTAGTAGGATCTTCCAGCGATGTCATATACATATAGAGTACGTAGCGCAGACCTGAAGCGCAGCCGCGAACGCCATGAGCCAGATGCAGCCATCCCTTAGGAGTCTTGATGGGGTGGGGACCCTCACCGTTCTTCACCTCCATGATGGTGTGGTAATGGCGAGCGTTGATGATTTTCTCCTCCTTCACCTCGGCGTGAGTCATGTCGTCAACGAGAGCCCAACCGATGCCGCCGCCTGAACCGGCGTCGATAAATCCGTCCTGCGGACGAGTGTAGAGGGCGTACTTGCCGTTCACGAACTCAGGGTGGAGCACAACGTTGCGCTGCTGGCTCTTAGTCTTGAGGTCAGGCAGACGCTCCCAAGTCTTGAGGTCGTGAGTGCGTGCGATGGCTGCTGTGGCAGTGGCGGCAGAGAGGTCGCCGGGCTGCGAGTCGTCGTGACGCTCTGCGCAGAAGATGCCGTAAATCCAACCGTCCTCATGCTGTGTCAGACGCATGTCGTAGATGTTGGTGGCAGGGATGATGTCCTCGGGCATTGTGATTGGCTCCTCCCAGAAGCGGAAGTTGTCGATGCCGTTAGGGCTTTCAGCCACTGCGAAGAAGCTCTTGCGGTCAGCTCCCTCCACGCGCACAACGAGCAGATACTTGCCGTTGAGCTTGATGGCTCCTGAGTTAAGTGTTGCGTTCATCATGATGCGCTGCATCAGATAAGGATTGTCCTTCTCAGAGAAGTCGTAACGCCATTCCAGCGGTGTGTGCTCGGCGGTGAGGACGGGATACTCATACTTGGTGTATATACCATTGCCCCACTGCTTCGGGGTGTTCTTACGCGTAAGAAGCTCTTCATGGTGTGCGCGGAGAGCCTCAACTCTTTTTGCGAAATTGCTCATGTTCTTTTTTTTACTTAATATCTTTTACGAATAATGTCTTTGGGTCTTTGTAGAACTCCTTGAAGTCCTGTTCTGATGGTTTGCCGGGAGCAGCTATGTAGTTCTCCGTCGGATTGTCCCATGCGTTGCGCCAGAGGAGGACGTAGCAGATGGGATATTCCTTTAGGACGGGCAGCAGGGTCTGGGTGAACCATGTAGAGTCGGGTATGTTGTTATATCCCGTCTCCGTCAGTGCGATAAGCTTCTTGCGGTTTTCGCCAACCTTCTTCACCACGTCCAACTCAGAGCGCAGCCAACCTTGATAATGTGCGTTGCTGTGTTCTGCGCGCTGATAGATGTCGATGCCGATGAGGTCCACCACGTCGTCGCCGGGATAATACTTTTCGTAATGTTCCACTGTCTCGGTCTGGTCTGCAAGGTTGGGGGAGTAAGCCCAGACGATGTTGGAGCATCCGCGACGCATCATAAAGTCATGCGTGTAGCGATAGAGCTTCTTGTACTGTTCCGTGGTGCAGCGTCCTTCGCCCCACCAGAACCATCCTCCGCTCATTTCGTGCCAAGGACGGAAGATGACTGGCACCTTCTTTCCGTCAGCAGTCTTCAGCGAGAGAACGAAGTCAGTAATCTTACCCAGCCATGAGCAGAACTTCTTGTTGAGCTTGCCGCCGGGGAGAATCTTGCTTACTGCGTCGCCCTCGAAGTCCCACGCGTTCTTGCCCGTAACGGGATTGTTGGAATGCCAGCTCAGCGTTACGATGCCGCAACGCTCATGCTGCTTGACGATTTCCTTGCGCATACGGTCGAACGGCACGCCGTCGAGGTTTTTGTCCTTGCCAAGCTCCATGTCGCCGAGGTCGAAGCCCATCACGGCAGGATAGTCGCCACATACCTCCTTAACGTCGGAGCGACCTTCTTCCCAACTCCATGAGCAACCGTACATCGGGTCGTCCTGATGTCCGATCATAATGCCCTGCTTCTGGATCTGTGCCAAGCGATTGATGAGCTTTATTGCCGGCTGACGCGAAGCAGCTACCGATGATGTAGCAATGGCAAGGGCTGCCAATGTTGTCATTATCTTATTCATATTGGTTATTTATTATATTTTCACGATGTTTTATTTCACCTCAAACTTTGTCTTCAGCAGGTGTGCGTCCTCACTTGATCCGCCAACCATCACCTCGAACTCGCCCGGCTCCACAGTCTTCTGCATGTGGATGTCGTAGAAAGCGAGGCGGTCTGGAGTGATGGTGAAGCTGACCTCCTTTGATTCGCCAGCCTTCAGTGCCACACGCTCGAAGCCCTTCAGCTCCTTGACAGGACGGGCAACTGACGAAACGCAGTCGCGGATGTACATCTGGGCTATCTCCACACCGTCGCGATTGCCGGTATTGGTGATTACCACCGTGGCCTTCACCGATTCGTCCTTGCCGATGTTGTTGGCGGAGAGACGCAGGTCGCTATACTTGTATGTGGTGTATGAGAGACCGTATCCGAAGGGATAGAGCGGCGTGGACTTGCCGCAGACCACAGGATGGAAGAAGGCAGACGCCTTGTGGTTGTACCATGTGGAAATCTGTCCGGCAGAACGTGGCATTGTCATGGCGAGCTTTGCCGACGGATTCACCTTTCCGTAGACAATCTCCGCTATTGCCTGACCGCCGTACTGTCCCGGTTCCCATGCGTTGATGATGGCAGGGACGTGCTCTGCAGCATAGTTGACGCTGAGCGGACGACCGCTTATGATGATGAGAATGGTGGGCTTGCCCGTCTCGTTGATGCGCTCAATGAGTTGGTTCTGCAGTCCTACGAGGTCGAGGTTGTCACGGTCTGTGTCCTCACCGCTTGTGCGGTCGTTCCAGCGGAATCGCATCATATACTCTCCGCAGCACACGATGTTGAGGTCAGCTTCCTTGGCTTTCGCCACAGCCTCGTCTACCTTGGCCTGCGACATGTTGCGCGGATCCCAACCCTGATCAACGAACTCGAACTCCGTCTCGGGCGAAATCTGTCGCAGTCCCTTCAGCACTGTCGTCACCTTGTCGTCAGGCTGCACCTCACTCCAGTCGCCCATGATGTTCTGGTCGTCGGCGTTGATGCCAGTCACAAGCACCTTCTTGTATTTCGTAGCGTCAAGAGGGAGAAGCGCATTGTCGTTCTTGAGCAGTACGATGGAATTACGTGTTGCCTCAAGAGCCGTGGCCTTATGTTCGGGATTGTTGATAACACGGTCGCGTTCCTTCGCCGTTACGTAAGGATGCTCGAAGAGTCCGAGCTGGAACTTCGTGTAGAGAATGCGACGTACCGACTCGTTGATTCGCTCCTCGGTTATCTTTCCTTCCTTCACCAGCTCTACGACAGCCTCCTGCCATTCCGGTCCGTGCATGTGCATATCCATGCCGGCGAGAATGCTCTGCAGGAACGCTTCCTTGTTGTTGGCGGCTGTGAAGTGCTGGTCCACACAATGCTCGATGTCCATCCAGTCCGATACGATGAAGCCCTTGAAGCCCCATTCCTTTCTGAGCACATCCTCCATCAGCCATTGGCTGGTGTGGCATGGGATGCCGTTCAGCTCGTTGTGCGACATCATCACCGTTGCTCCGCCAGCCTTAACGCTTGCCTCAAACGACGGGAAGAACACCTCACGCAGCGTGCGTTCCGACACGTCGCATGGTGCGCCGTTGGTGCCGTTGACAGAGTAAGAGCCTCCCACGAAATGTTTTACACAAGCAAGTACATCCTGGGTGGTGTTAAGGTTGCCTTGGTAGCCACGTGTAGTAGCCTCGCCCATCAATGTTACGAGATATGGGTCTTCGCCGAATGTCTCGCCGCAGCGTCCCCAGCGTCCGTCACGTGCCACTTCCACGTTAGGATTAAACGTCCAGTGCATGTTCATGGCGCGCATCTCGGCAGCGGTCTGTCGGGCTATGGTGTAAGCCATGGGCACGTCAAAGGACGATGCCAATCCGATGTTCGTAGGATAAACCGTATTGTTCTGACACTTGGCGTTGCCGTGAATGGCGTCAATGCCGATGAGAAGCGGAATCTGGAGACGGCTCTTCATTGCCAGCTTCTGCAGCTGATTGGCCTCCTCAAGAGTCAGCACATGCAGGAATGACGACACCAGTCCGTCGCTCGTCATCTTCTCTATGTCCTTCACCGTTATGCCCGGATAGAAGGCATTGGCGGTGTTAGTGGCAAGCTCTTCGGCAGTCATCGACTGCGAGTTCTCACGGAAATGCTCGATGCCGACCAGCTGATTCATCTGTCCCACCTTCTCCTCAATGGTCATACGTGAGAGGAGGTCCTCCACACGCTGCTCAATGGGAGCCTTCGGGTCCTTGTATAAGAGATGCTTGGTACTGTCTTTAGCGGTCATGGTGATCGATGTTAGAGTTATTAATGCTGTTGCGAGTATCTTGTTCATGTTTATCGAAGTCCCATTTGTTTAAGAATCCATGTTTCCCACTCGTCCCACTGTTCCTGATACCAGTAGTGTCCGGTCTGCTGGTATGGATGGAGTTCCTTCGGAGCAGTGACTGTATTGTATGTGGCGTAAGCCGTAGTCGGCGGCACCACGTCGTCGTTATATCCGAACGAGAACCATCCCGGACAGGTTATGCGGCGGGCGAAGTTTACGCCGTCGTAATAGCGAGAAGTCTCTATCTTCTTCTGATCGGCATGCTTCGGGTTCCAATAGAAGTAATGTGGCCATCCGCAAGCCACGCCTTTGAGCGATGCTGTATGGTCGCACATGGCTGCGTGTACGGCTCCGTAGAATGTGACGCGCTTGTCAAGAGCGGCACAAACGAGCGAGAGCATGCCGCCCTGCGAACTGCCAGTAACGCCAAGTGACGTGCCGTTCCATTCTGGAAGCGACGCAATATAGTCGATAGAGCGCACGGCTCCAACGAATACGCGCTTGTAATAGCAGTTGTCGCGATCGTTCATATTATAGTCCCAGTAGCCGTTCAGACATCCGTTGAACATGTCGTCGTAAACCTGCTGTGGCATTGTGACGGGAACTCCATGAATACCAATCTCAAGAGTGATGGCTCCCTGCTCTGCTGTCCAGATGTCGCCGTTGTATGGGCGTACGCCAGCACCAGGCACACGAAGCAGTGCAGGATACTTGCCCGGCTTGACAGGCACGCAGAGAATGCCGTATGTGCGGCTGCCCCAGCGTATGTTCTGGAAGCTCACCTCATAGACGTTCACCTTCTCCGTGCAGCGCTCGGGGAGGAGACGTCGGGTGGGGTTGAGGCTTGTCTGACGTGCGTCAGCAAGCGTCTTCTGCCAGAACTCGTCGAAGTCCTGCGGATTGACGGTGGTGGGCTGCAGCTTCTCGGGTGAGAAGGCAGCTGTGCAGAGACCGTCGTATGTCTTGTCGCCGACGTGAGCCGTGACCTTCAGACGATAAAATCCCGGCTGCTTCATTGTGCCGTTCCATGTCATTGTGCCGTCCTTGAGCGTTACGCCCTGCTTCTTTACAGAGGGATACATCTCAGGACCAGCCTCATAGTCCACCTTCACGTTGTCAAGGAGCGTGCCCGAACGGAGCACCGAAACCTTGAATTTGGCTGTCTCGCCCGTCTTGTAGTTCCAGTCCTTGTGGTCTGGTGTGACGCTCACTACGATGTTGTTGCCACGTATCTGTGCTTTCACAGATATGCCGCTGATGCCTGCGAGGAGACAGAGAATGATGAATAATCGTTTCATGTTATTGTTCAGAAATGAAGTAATGATTTTTTATATAAAATGAAGTAATGATTTATTTTATTTAGGTGTTGCGTTAGCTATTCTCCCTTTTGAGCCACAGTCCGTTAAGCTTTCTTGCCATGATTATGCGATTGCTGTTGTACAGACGCATAAAGTTGCCCGTGGTCTTGTTGCCGGGGTAAGGTCCGCAGAAGTCGGCTTGCGTGAAGTCGCCGTGGTTTCGTCCGAGCATCAGATAGCTCAGTCTGCACTGTTCCACCACAGGCAGCAGGCTCTTCGTCCAGAACTCCTCGTCATCGCCGAGACCTTTCAGTCCGGTGTAGATGCCGAACGGCTTCATCGCGGACGAGCAGTAGGCTGAGAGCTGACGTGCCATGTTTTGCAGGTTATGGGCGTAACTGTCGGCGTCAGACGAGATCCACATCAGTTGCACGCAGCAGACATCGTCTTCGGGGCAACGCTCCATGAAATCCTCTGCTGTGCCTGTGACGGCAGCATTGCTGAATCCGAACACGGCATTCGTGGTTTCTCCCTCGTCACGCAGCCAGCTGACGGTTTGTGCGTAGAGCTTACGATAGTCTTTGGCAGAGAGGCGGTCATACCATTTGCCCGTTCCCGCGGGATAAAGATAGACGAGTGTTGGGAGCTTTATGCCGTAACCGTCATGCAGCGAACCGAGAAACCGAGCTATCTTCAGCGTCCATGCCTTCAGGCGTTCGTTGGCAGCAGATCCTTTCTCCAAGGCATTATCGCCAGGATAGGGAGCCGTCCAGAGCATAACGGCGAGTCCCTGCGTGTGCATAAACTCAATGGCGGTGCGTCGGATAAGCATGGTGTCGATGCCGTCAATGTTCTGCTTGCGTCCGCTCTCGATGCCTGCCAGCTCGTAACCTATGACAGTAGGTCGGTCGCCCGTCACCTCATTGAGGTCGCTGTGACAGGAGTCTGCCTGCCATCCGATGCCCTCAGCCGTGGCATACATCTGTCCGAGCATAGCTCCTTGTTCCTCGTAGGCGAGCAGGTTCTGCTTCAGATTCTCCGTTCTGGTGGTCAGTCCGCTTTCCCCTATCTCGTCATACGTCTTCTTGCCTTTCGTGCAAGAGGCGAGAATGACAGCCAATAGTATTATGTATGTTAGACGTTTCATAATGTTTGTGTCGTGTGTGTCATTTGGTGTGAGCTACCGTTCAGCCTACTTCTTCCCCCAATTACTTCTTGTAACGCTCTCCATCTTCATAGCGTCCTTCCAATAGTCGGCGGAGAACATGTTGCTGTTGTCAGCCTTTCCGTCCTCGAAGTAATAGTCGTACCAAGGCATGAAGTAGAGGAATTTGGCTCCAGCGTTCCACATTTCCGAGATGCTGGGCATCTTCTTTGTTATGGTTGTAGCCGATCCGTTGTCCGATGTGAGGTTGCCACACTCTGCCAGGGTTATCATCTTTGAGGGATAGAGCTTGCTGAGGCCGTCGTACTGCGCCTTCAGCTCGCTTGCGGACAATCCGTAGCAGTCAGCACCAACGATGTCCACCATGTCGTCACCGGGATAATAGCTCTCGTCGCTGTTGTTGGTGGCTGTCTTTGCCGTGCCTGTCCAAATCCAGATGAGGTTATGAATGCCGCGCTCCTCGAAGTAGTTCTTCATTGTAGCCCAGAGCTTCTTGTATGTCTCGCCGCCCTTGCTGCCCCACCAGAACCAAGCCGCGGGAGTCCAGCCCTGCGAGTTGAGCATGTTGCCCGATGCCTCATGGAAGGGTCGCCACAACGCCACGATGCCGGCATCCTGAAGCTTGAGGATGTTTGTCGCCACCTTGTCCATCTGGTCCCAGAACCACTTGTTCTCCCACGAACCGTCTTTCCAGATGTTGTCCATGTCCCACGTGGTCTTGTCAGGCGAACAGGTGAGGTTGTCGTAGTTGCCGGCGTTGAAGTCAGCCTCGCTTGCCGGTACGTTGAAGTGCCACATCAGCGACACCACGCCACCCTTCTTGGCCCAGTCGCTTACGGGAGAGATGTCCGAATAGTTCACCCATCTGCCGTCGAAGGGAATGTGGATGTAGTCATAGCAGTTAATGGCAGGATACGTACCCGTTATCTTCTTCACGTTCTCTGCTCCCGTCATGTTCCAGTTGACATTTGCCATAGCGGACGTGATGATTTTCTTGCCGTAGTAATACTTCATGTAGGCGTAGAGAATCTTCGTGGCGTCGTTGGCGTTCTTATCAGCCAATTTCACGTCGTTAATGTCCACCGAGACGTTGTCGTCGTTGGCAAACTTGAACACCACTCTTTCGATGTCGCTGTTCTGCGTTTCGCTAAGAGGAATGTCAGCGCCGAGAAGGTCCGTATAGATCTCCGTCTTGTTCTGGTCGTGTGCCATCTTCACAATCTCTTTACAGGCATACTTGTCCACCGTAGTGCCGTCCTTATAGTAGATGAATACGGAGTCGGCGTCAGTCTGAGCCATTCCCGGCGCGGCAGACGTGAGAGCCATGCCAAGGAAGAGAGAGGAGAGAATATGGCTTGTATGTAGTTTCATATTATTGTCAGCTTTATTATTTCTTGTTCACCTTAATGGATATTCCCGATGCTTTTATTATATACACGCCGCCCGGAAGGCTTGTCATAGACACCGTAGTGTCCGTACCGTCGTTGACGGCAACTGCGTTTACGGCAGTGCCATTGGCGGCATATACCGCAACATTCTTCGCGTCTACACCGTGGAAGACGATGTTGTCGCCGTTGCGAGAGAAGTCAGCTGATGTGCTTACGCCGTTGATGGCAGTGGAAGCAGTGCCGAACACATACTCACGTACGTCGTAAAGACTGTATGTGGCTGTAGTCATGTCGGTGGCAACGTTCAGCTTGCCGTCGCCCATTGTTATTATGGGTTTCTCGTTGAGGAGAAAAGAATGGACCGTTCCGTCCTTCATCTTGAGGCAGAGAGCCTCGTTTTCTGCCGATGCTGAAGCTGCGAAGCCAATGGCAAGGGCGATGGAAAGTAATGTTTTCTTCATAAGTTTCAGGGTTTAGGTTGGGTGTGTTGGAGGATGCGGCATCCCTGCCGCATCCTCCAACATTAAGAGAGAGATTCCTTACGGAACGAGTGTTATCTTAGTGATGGTCAGGCCTGAGCCCTGGATGATGAATGCTGAATTGCTCCATCCGTCGCTCTGAGCACCTGTAAGCCAGTCAATCATGGTTTGGGTGAGAACCACCTCAACCACCTTGTCGCCCTCAGCAGCTGTGAACGTGCCTTGTTCGCTCCAGTTGGCATCGTTGAACTGCAGCTGACCTGCAGACGAAACGTAGAACTTGATCTTCGACTTGCCCGCTGTCCATGTCATCTTGGTGAGGTCCACCGGAGCGTTGCGCTGGATGCGGAAGCGTCCGTTGTCGTCCCATGTCAGTGTGACGGGGAATGACATCTGAGTGTTCTGGTCGTCCTGCTTAACGCAGTTGGCTGTGATGTCCATCTCGTTAGGAACGACAGTAATCTTGCCTACGTTGAAGCTGCCGCCGTCAGAAGTCTTGAGGATGAGGTTGTGCTCACCAGCCGCAACAGTCTCAGGAATGACGAAGGTCATCTTCGAGTCAGAGCGTTCTGTGATCTTCACCACCTTTGTCGAGCCGATGTAGATGGCTTCCACGCTATTATAGTTAGCACCCTCGATGGTTACGCTCTTGCCCGGGTTGCCGGAAGGAGCATTTGTCAGTGTCGGATTGGTGGAAGGACGGATGACGAGAGTCTTGTTCTCCACCTTTGTGCCGTTCTTGAGATTGAGTACGAAGCCAGTGCCGGCTGCTCCAGAAGGAACATTGAGGACGATGGCCTGAGCCGTTACCTTCATGTCCTTTGCCTCGATGGTCTGGTCAACGGGGAAGGTGATGGAAGCCACGAGATCGAGGTCAGTGCCGCGGATGACAAGCTGTTCGCCAGCCATGAGGCTCTCAGGTGAGAGGGCTGTGATGGTGGCTACCTTGATGACGCAAGCCACAGCTACGGTCTTGCCGTTGGCGAGAGAGAGTGTGACGTTGCCGCTCTGTGCAGTCTCAGGAACAGTAACCTTCAGTTCGCTGGCGCTCTTTGATGATATTTCAGCCTCGACGGTTCCCTCAGCAGCTGTGAATGCTACGCTGGTGATGAGGTCGAGGTCGTTACCAGAGATGGTAAGCACCGCACCGTTCTTAACGGGAGAGGGAGCTGCGCTGAGGTTGGTAGGAACGACAGTCTGGATGCTGCCAGCCGGAACCTCTACGCCCGACTTGAGGAGAAGCATCACCTCGCCGTCTGTTGCCTCGGCAGGGAGTGTGAAGACAATCTGGTCGCTGCGCTGAGATGTGAAAGCGTCAGCCTTGACTGTGGCGCCCTGAAGCTTCACGGCGTCCACAAGCTGCATCATCGCACCCTTTACTGTTACGCTCTGACCAGCCTTAGGCTTGGCTGGAGTGAGACTCTCCACGGTGGCACCCTTAACGTCCAGCGCTTCCTCCGACTCAAGAACTGCAGGTTCTTCGGCGAGGTCGGTAAGCTTGATGACGCCAGTGCGGGCAGCCTCAGGAATGCGAACCACGATGGTGTAACGGTCGTGAGAGAGGAAAGCTTCCTCCTTGACGGTGTCGTTCTCGGCGAAGATTACGCCGTGCATGAGGTTGAGGTAGTCACCCTTGATGGTAAGCTCGTCGCCCGGCTTGCCTGAGAGATTGCCCTCAGAACCTACGTAGAAGCCCTGGAGCTTGATGTCCTCGCGGTAAGTGATGGGAGTGAGTGTGCGAATCTCGCCACCCTTCTGTGTCTTGAGCACCACGATGCCCGTATCGCACTTCTCTGCAGGCACCTGGATGGATATCTTGCTGTGACGACCGCGCTCAATCACCTCGATGGATGTGATGGCGTCAGCGCCCGGAAGATCAATCTCCTTTATCTGGTCGAGGTTGGATCCGTAGAAGAACAGCGTACCTCCACGCAGCACCGGACACGGACCGAAAGCCTGCACCCTTACATCCGAACCATACTGGTCGGTGTTGAGGTCGTCGTTGTCGCAGGCTGTCAGCGACAGCCCTAAAAGGGCCACCACTGCAAGCATGAATACATTGAAATATCTTTTCATTGTCTTGAAGTTTTATTAGGTTTACTTGATAGGAACCGCACGGATGTTGTCAATCTTGATGATCGGCTTGCATGTCTTGCCCGTGATGCCGCCGCCCATTACGAAGAGCTCGAGTCCGGCGAACGACTTGGCTGAGAGCGTGCCAGTGGCAGCCACACCAGTCATACCGTACTTGATGTCCTCCATCGGGATGGTCACTGTCACCCACTTGCCGCCTGTGTCGTAGCTTCCCGTCTCCTGCCAAGGACGCCAGAGAGCGCGTGGCAGTACGTCGTTCTGGAAGAAAGTGTTGTTAGCTCCCGGAACATTGTTGCCATAGACATCCACGCCGGCACCGGTGCAGGTTACGTCTGTGAGAGCACTCGGGATAATCTGCATGGCGAGGTTCGACCAAGGATTGCTTGTCGGAACGTAAACCTCAAACTTGAATGCCATCTTCTGATAGTTGGTGAAGTCGACAAGCTCGTTAAGAGGTTCGCTCTGTCCCTTGATGTACGAGACGGGAGTGGTCCATTCGCCCGGCCAGTATTCGAACGAGAATGTTCCCTCTGCCCATGTGTCGTCGTCGAGAGCAGTCATGCCGTCACCAAACTGGAGGAACTTGCCGGTAATTGAGGTCTCGTCCTCAGTGATGGTGGTAGCGTGCCATCCGTGGTTGCCAAGTCCGGTCTTGCCGTCGAAGTCGAAGAGGATGCCGCGACTTTCGAGGTAATGGAACTTTGACGCTGTCTTGCCGTAAACCGACGTAACGGTCAGCGGACCTTCCTTCTGGCAGTCAGGCATCACGAACGTAAGCGTAGTGCGTGTCTTCTTGGTGAAGTCCGTCACGGTCTGTCCGTCAGGCAGGGTCACGGTGATGGGCACCGCAGGGTCGTCGATGAGATAGTTGCCCGATACGGTGACTTCCTCACCTGCCTTGGCAAACTCGCATGACATGGCGTCAACTACAGGAGCCGGGATGGTGACGTGGAAGTCGTATGTAACGGTGTCCTTCTTGGATGTCACCATATAAATCTTGTCGGTCACGCGGTTAGGAATTTCCTTCGGCACGTCCACAATCATGGTGTTGTCCGTGATGTAGCTCGTGTTGAGGATGGTGCTCTGGTCGTTGAAGAACATCTCCGAGATGCTGGTGAGGTTCTTGCCGACGATGCATATTGTCTTCGACGGAGCCGCTGATGTCAGCAGACTATCCTTAGCCTCTACGTTTGCGGGGCGGATGTAGAAGACAGTCGGCTTGCCGCTGGTAAGCTCGAACTTGTCGGGCTCGTCCTCACATGACTGCAGGGCAAGACCTGAGCAAGAGGCAAGCAGCGCCAGCATTATGCTGTTGAATTTATTATTGAGTTTCATAATAGGTGTTTTGTTAGAAGGTTATACCACTTAAATCGTATTCCTCCGGAGCTTCCATGAGCAGCGGGTTGAAGATAACGTCTGATGACGGGAGCGGCAGTGTGAAGCTACGGTCTGTGACGTTCGGGGCAGCGGTCGACGTATTGTAAATGAGCGTAGAAGGTACTGTCCATGTTCCGTTCTCATAGTAGTTCTTGTAAAGCTCGTCCAGTGCGTCCTGATTGTTATATCCGTTGCGGCGCTGCGACTTCACCTCGTTGATGGCACCCTGCGGGTCGTAGTAGTAGCGGCGTACGAAGTCGTACCAGCGGTCGCCCTCGCATGCCAACTCCAGGCGGCGCTCCTTCCATACATCCTCCCAAGAGAGAGAAGAGGGGTCCTTGTCGTAGCTCTTTACAGAGCGGTGACGAACCTGATAGAAGAGATTGCAAGCCTTTGGGTCCGTTGTCGTTCCGTTGTTGCCGATCTTTGCCTCGCAATAGATAAGGTAGACGTCAGCCAGACGAAGGATGTGTGTCCACAAAGCTGACTTCTGCACGCCGGCAGCCGTCTGGA